>Ga0209515_10000961_pt1 | contig 49673 bp, 46 predicted proteins | sample Subgroupgradi54m_FD_187454 | JGI IMG/M metagenome (GOLD analysis project Ga0209515, IMG submission 187454) | Subsurface groundwater microbial communities from S. Glens Falls, New York, USA - GMW60B uncontaminated upgradient, 5.4 m (SPAdes)... ... | reverse complement strand
ATCGACGATGACGGCTGCGCGCTCTTGGCCTCGACCCTGGTCGACGCCAAGGTCTTCACAAGCGCCGACGTCTGGCGCAAGGCGCGCCTCGCGATCGACGCTGGCCGGCTGCGCGTGGCGCGTCAGGCCGCCGGCCTGATCAGCCTGCCCACCGCCAACCTGGTGCAGGACATCATCGACGCCCCGGCCAAGTTCCTCACGCGCAAGGCCAGCGCGGCGGGCGGCCGTGCCAATGCCGAGCTCGCGACGCTGGCGCTGATGCGGATGGCCTCGAACGACCCCGACGCTGCCGCCGGCGCGCTCACCGACCGCTGGGAACATGCACTGCCGGCCGACCTCGCATCGTGGGCCTGGGCGTCGGTGGCCAAGCAGGCCGCCATCAAGCTGCTGCCCGACGCGGCCGACCACTACCAGCGCGCGGCCCGCTTCATGACCCAGGACAAACGTGAGCTCGATTGGGCCGACGAAACCTTCGCCTGGAAGGCACGCGCCGCGCTGCGCGCCAACGACGGCCGTGGCCGCTGGCAGCAGGTGGTGCAGGCGATCGACGCGATGAGCCCCGACGAGCAGCGCGACCCGGCCTGGGTCTACTGGAAGGCGCGTGCGCTGCGCGCGCTGGCGGCCGATTCGCAGGACGCCGAAGCCTTGCGCAGCCAGTCGCGCGAGCTGCTGCAGTCGATCGCCGGCCAGCTCAACTTCTACGGCTGGCTGGCGGCCGAGAACCTCGGCCTGCCGATCACGCTGCCGCCGCGGCCACAGCCGCTGAGCGCCGAAGAGCGCGCCGCCGCGCTGGCGAGCCCCGGCCTCACCCGCGCGCTGCGCCTGATCTCGCTCGGCCTGCGCAACGAAGGCGTGCGCGAATGGAACTTCACGCTGCGCGGCATGGGCGACCGCGAGCTGCTCGCCGCAGCGCAGCTCGCCTGCGACCGCGAGGTCTGGGACCGCTGCATCAACACCAGCGAGCGCACCAAGACCGAGATCGACATCGAGCAGCGTTTCCCGACCCCGTTCCGCGACGACCTGGTCGCGCGCTCACGCGAGACCGGCGTCGACCCGGCCTATGTCTACGGGCTGATCCGCCAGGAATCGCGCTTCGTGCTCGACGCGCGCTCGCCGGTCGGCGCGTCGGGCCTGATGCAGCTGATGCCGGCGACCGCGCGCTGGACCGCCAAGAAGATCGGGCTCGACTATTCGGCCGACACGATCGTCAGCCGCGACACCAACCTGCGCCTGGGCACCGGCTACCTGAAGCTGGTGCTCGACGAGTTCGACGGCTCGCAGGCGATGGCCGCGGCGGCCTACAACGCCGGCCCGGGGCGACCGCGCAAATGGCGCGACGGCCCGTGGCTGGAGCCGGCCGCCTGGGCCGAGAACATCCCGTTCGGCGAGACCCGCGACTACGTCAAGAAAGTGCTGTCGAATGCCAGCATCTACGCCGTCTTGCTGAACAACAACGAGCCGCCGTCGCTGAAGCTGCGCCTGGGCCGCATGATCGGCCCGCGCGACGCGAACGCGCCGGCGCAGAATAACGACTTGCCATGAACAACCTGCTCGTCCTCGGTGGCACCGGCTTCGTCGGCCGCAGCGTCTGCGAACGGCTGGTCGAGCGCGGCGGTGGCGGCGGCGGCCGCATCACCGTGCCGACGCGCTGGCCGAGCCGCGCCGGGCACATCCTGATGCTGCCGACGCTCGAGGTGACACCCGCCGACCTGCACGACGACGCGCAGCTCGCGCGCCTGGTGGCCGGGCGCGACGCGGTCATCAACCTGGTGGGCACGCTGCACGGCACCGCGGCCGAATTCCAGCGGGTCCACGTCGACCTGCCGGCGCGCCTGGCGCGGGCCTGCCGCGCGGCCGCTGTGCGGCGGATACTGCATGTCAGCGCGATCGGCGCTGATGCGGCGGCACCGTCGATGTACCTGCGCTCGAAGGGAGCGGGCGAAGCGGCGCTGCGCGATGCGGGCCTCGCACTGACGGTGTTCCGGCCGTCGGTGATGTTCGGCGAGCACGATCGTTTCATCAACCTGTTCGCGCGCCTGCAAGCGGTGTTTCCGGTGCTGCCGCTGGCCGGCGCCGACGCTCGTTTCCAGCCGGTCTGGGTCGAAGACGTTGCCGCAGCCATCGTGCGTGCGCTCGACACGCCGGCGACGATCGGCCAGGTCATCGAATGTGCCGGCCCGGCGGTCTGCACGCTGAAGGAACTGGTGAGCCAGGCCGGGCACTGGTCGGGTCATGCCCGCGCCGTGGTGGCGCTGCCCGCGGCGCTGGGCCGTGTTCAGGCGATGCTGCTGGAGTGGCTGCCGGGGCCGCCGCTGATGTCGCGCGACAACCTCGACTCGATGCGGGTCGCAAGCGTCGCCGGCGGCAAGCTGCCCGGTCTGGCCAGCCTGCGCATCACCCCGAGCTCGATCGCGTCGGTGATGGCGCCGCTGCTCGGCGGACGCGGCGGCCCGGCGCGTCTCGAGCCCTGGCGAGCGCTGGCCCGGCGCCGCTGAAATGCCAGCCGCGCATCACTGCGATGCGCATTGCTCACGCCCGGCGCCCACCGAGTGGCTAGCATTGGCTCATTCCACAACGACGAGGCGACACCATGCTGCAGCTCTACATCGGCAACAAGAACTATTCGTCCTGGTCGATGCGGCCCTGGCTGCTGATGCGTGAGGCCGGCATCGAGTTCACCGAAGTGCCGCTGCGCCTGAGCCACGAGGACGACTCGGCGTTCAAGCGCAAGCTCGCCGGCATCAGCCCGGCCGGCCGCGTGCCGGTGCTGGTCGACGCTGGCTTTGCGGTCTGGGACACGCTGGCGATCGCCGAATACCTGGCCGAGAAGTTTCCCGCCAAACAGCTGTGGCCGAGCGACCCGAAGCAACGTGCCCGCGCGCGCAGCCTGTGCGCCGAGATGCACTCGGGCTTCAGCGCGCTGCGTTCGAATTGCGGGATGAACATCGAAGCCTCGCTCGGCGAGGTCGGCGCGCGGCTGATGGCCGAGAACGCCGAGGTGCGGCGCGACCTGCAGCGCATCGTCCAGATGTGGACCGAGCAGCTCCAGGCCTCGGGCGGGCCCTTCCTGTTCGGCGCGTTCGGCATCGCCGACGCCTACTTCGCGCCGGTGACCTGGCGCATCTCGACCTACGAGCTGCCGGTGCCCGATGCGATCAAGCGTTATGTCGACAGCATGCACCGGCTGCCTGCGATGCGGGCCTGGACCGCGGCGGCATTGGCCGAGCACGACTTCCTGGACTTCGACGAGCCGTACCGCACCACAGCCTCCGCGTGAGCCTGTTGAATCCGCGATAGTGGCGAGCCGGATGTATCGCGCCGCCCGCTGCAGCGGATCCCGACGTTCGTCGGGATGACGACACCGAGAGCTTGCCACCCCCGGCGAAAGTCGGGTCCACACTAAACTCGCCGCATGAAGTTCTACATGGTGGGCGGGGCAGTGCGCGACGCCCTGCTGGGCCTGCCCGTCAACGACCACGACTGGGTCGTGGTGGGCGCGACGCCCGAACAGATGATCGCCGCCGGCTTCATGCCGGTCGGGCGCGACTTCCCGGTCTTCCTGCATCCGCAGACCAAGGAGGAATACGCCCTCGCCCGCACCGAGCGCAAGACCGCGCCGGGTTATCACGGCTTCAGCTTCCATGCCGACCCGGCTGTCACGCTGGAGCAGGACCTGGCGCGCCGCGACCTCACGATCAACGCGATGGCGCAGGCCGATGACGGCAGCGTCATCGACCCGTTCGGCGGGCGTGCCGACCTGGCCGCGACACGGCTGCGCCATGTGTCGCCGGCGTTCGGTGAAGACCCGGTGCGCATCCTGCGCCTGGCCCGGTTTGCGGCGCGCTTCAGCGAGTTCGGCGTGGCCGCCGAGACGGTGGCGCTGATGCGCCGGATGGTCGACGCCGGCGAGGTCGACGCACTGGTGCCCGAACGGGTCTGGCAGGAGCTGTCGCGCGGGCTGATGGAGAACAAGCCATCGCGGATGTTCGAAGTGCTGCGCGAGTGCGGCGCACTGGCGCGGCTGCTGCCCGAGGTGGACCGCCTGTGGGGCGTTCCGCAGCGCGCCGACTACCACCCCGAAGTCGACACTGGCGTGCACCTGATGATGGTGCTCGACATGAGCGCGCGCCTGCACGCCTCGCTGCCGGTGCGTTTTGCCTGCCTCGGCCACGACCTCGGCAAGGGCACGACGCCGGCCGATGTGTTGCCGCGCCACCTGGGCCATGAACAACGCAGCGTCGACCTGGTGCGCCAGGTTTGCGAGCGCTGGAAGCTGCCACTCGACTGCCGGGCGCTCGCCGAAGTCGTCGCGCGCGAACACGGCAACGTGCACCGCAGCGCCGAGTTCGGCGCCGCCGCGCTGGTGCGCCTGCTCGAGCGTTGCGACGCGCTGCGCCGGCCCGATCGCTTCGCCGAGATACTGCTGGCCTGCGAATGCGACGCGCGTGGCCGGCTCGGGCTGGAGGAAGTGCCCTACGCGCCGCGAGAGCGCCTGCCGCGCGTGCTCGACCTCGCGCGCAGCGTCGATTCGGCGCAGATCGCAGCCGACGCGGCAGCGCGCGGGCTCGAGGGCCCGGCGCTCGGCGAGGCGATCCACGCGGCCCGCGTCCAGGCCGTCGCGGCCGGCCTCACAACAGCTTGCTGACCGCCAGCGCGAGCAGGCTCAGCACGACGCTGCTCGCGAGCGGAATGAAGAACTCACGCCCGAACAGGCGAAACCGGAAGTCGCCCGGCAACTTGCCGAGCCCGATCTTTTCGAGCCAGGGCTTGAGCCCGCTGAAGAGCAGCAAGGCGATGAAGACGACGATCAGCCAGCGGATCACAGCGTGTGGGTCCTGTCACCCGCGGCAAAGCCGATCGGCGCGGTGGTGAACACCGCGTCGCAGCCCTTGGCAAAACCGATCACCTTGAACAACTCGCCCATTTCGTGTTCGTTGAGCAGCCTTTGCGCGTTGCCGATGGCCGGCAGCAAAGCGCCTTCCAGCAGCTCGAGCAAGCCGCAGTTCATCAGGAAACGCGCCTGCGTCGAATAGCCCAGCACCTCGAAGCCGGCCGCCTGGCCGGCCAGCGCGATGCCGGTGAAGTTGACATGGGCCGTGATGTCCTTGTCTCCGACCTGCACCAAGGGATCGGCGTCTGCCAGGTGGGCGCGGTGGCACATCAGGGTGCCGCCGCTGCGCTGCGGGTGGTAGTACTCGACAGCGGGGAAACCGTAGTCGATGAAGAAGGCCGCGCCCCGGTCCAGGCGCTCGGCCAGGGTCGCGACGAAGGCCTCGGCCTGCGGGTGGATCTCGGTGACGCTGCCGGGCACGAACAGGCCGTCGTGCGGCGGGCGCAGCGGCGTCGGCCGGTCGCTCCAGACGAAGCCATCGCCTGCCAGGCCCACGCCGCGCTCGAGCCACTGCCGGCCATCGAAATGCAGCAGTTGCACCGGCATCGCGTCGAGCACCTCGTTGCCGACCACGACGCCTTGCATGACATCGGGCAGTGAATCGAGCCACTCGACCTTCGCGGCGTGCTCGCGCAAGGTCTCGCGCTGGCGTTCGCGCAGCGTGCCCGACAGGTCGACGATGCGGTAACGCGACACACGCTCGCCCAGGGCGTCGAGCAGCTGCAGCGCGAGCGCGCCCGAGCCGGCGCCGAACTCCCACAGCTCGGTCGAACCGCTGCCGGCCAGTGCCTGCGCCACCTGCCTCGCCAATGCGCGCCCGAACAGCGGCGACAGCTCGGGCGCGGTCACGAAGTCGCTGCCCGACGCCGGCAGCATGCCGAACTGGCGGCTGCCGCGGCTGTAGTAGCCGAGCCCCGGCGCGTACAAGGCCATCGCCATGAAACGGTCAAACGGCAGCCAGCCCTCGTGGTGGCCGATGGCGCGTGTTATCAGGCCGACAAGCGGCGCCGATACACTGGCAGGTTCATTGGATCGCATCGCTGCATTGTAGAAATCATGGCCTCCCGCCCCGTTGCACTGGTCACCGGCGCCGCTCGACGACTCGGGCGCGAGATCGCGCTCGACCTCGCCGCGCATGGCTTCGACGTCGCAGTCCACTGCCGCCGGTCGCGCGCCGAGGCCGAAGCCACTGCCGCCGCCGCCCGAGCGGCCGGCGCGGCCGCTCAGGTCTTCGAGGCCGACCTCGCCGACGAGGCGGCCTGCCGGGCGCTGCTGCCGGCGGTGGTCGCGCATTTCGAGCGCCTCGACGCGCTGGTCAACAATGCCTCGGTCTTCGAATACGACGCGCCGGCGAGCTTCGGCCACGCGGCGATGGACAAACACTGGCGCGCCAACGTCGCGCCGGCGGTCATCCTGGCGCAGGCGCTGCACCAGCACCTGGCCGGTTGTGCCGAGGTCGGCTGCGTGGTCAACCTGATCGACCAGAAGCTGTGGAACCCGAACCCCGACTACTTCTCGTACACGCTGTCCAAGGCCGCGCTCGAAGCCGCCACCGTGATGCTGGCGCAGGCGCTCGCGCCGCAGGTGCGCGTCTGTGGCGTCGCGCCGGGCGTGACGCTGGTGTCGGGGCCGATGACAAACACCGAGTTCACGCAGGCGCATGCACTGACGCCGCTGCAGCGTTCATCGAGCACCGCCGACATCGCGCGCGCGGTGCGCTTCCTGATCGAGTCGCCGGCCATCACCGGCACCACACTGCTGGTCGACGGCGGCCAGCATCTGCAGCGCCAGCCGCGCGACGTGCTGTTCATCGCCAACCCGGCCAAGGAGCATTGAATTGGAAACGCTGCTGAGCCACCCCAGCCTGATGGACTGCCGGCGCCTGTTCCTGCGCAACTACGAGGTCTGGATCAATATCGGCGTGCACGACTTCGAGAAGAAGGGCGAGCAGCGGGTGCTGATCAACGTCGACCTCTACATTCCGCTCGCACTGTCGACGCCGAAGGACGACGAGCTCGACGAAGTGGTCGACTACGATTTCATGCGCCGCACGATCAGCCTGCGTGTCAAGCAAGGCCACATCCACCTGCAGGAAACCCTGTGCGACGACGTGCTGGCGCTGATGCTGACGCACCCCCGGGTGCGCGCGGCGCGCGTCTCGACCCAGAAGCCCGATGTGTACCCCGACTGCGATGCGGTCGGCTGTGAAGTGTTCGGCATTGCCGAAATCCGAGGACCGAAGTAATGAGTGCCGTGCTCGACGACCACAACGCCCCCACCGCGCGCGCCCGCGCGGACCACGAGATCAACAAGCTGTCCAAGCGCCTGCACCGCCAGGTCGGCCAGGCCATCGCCGACTTCAACATGATCGAAGACGGTGACAAGGTGATGGTCTGCGTGTCGGGTGGCAAGGACAGCTACGCGCTGCTCGACATCCTGACCAACCTGCGCCAGCGCGCGCCGATCCGCTTCGAGCTGGTCGCGGTCAACCTCGACCAGAAGCAGCCGGGTTTCCCCGAGCATGTGCTGCCGGAATATTTGAAGAGCCTGAACGTACCCTTCCATATCGAGAACCAGGACACCTACTCGATCGTGAAGCGGCTCATTCCCGAAGGCAAGACGATGTGCAGCCTGTGCTCGCGGCTGCGCCGCGGCATCCTGTACCGCGTCGCCGGCGAGCTGGGCGCGACCAAGATCGCGCTCGGCCACCACCGCGACGACATGCTGCAGACGCTGTTCATGAACATGTTCTTCGGCAGCCGGATGAAGGGCATGCCGCCCAAGCTCGTCAGCGACGACGGCAAGAACATCGTGATCCGCCCGCTCGCCTACGTGGCCGAGACCGAGCTCGAGCGCTGGGCCGCGCACCGCGCGTTCCCGATCATTCCGTGCACGCTGTGCGGCAGCCAGGCCAACCTGCAGCGGGTGCAGATCAGGCAGATGCTGCGCGAATGGGACCGCAAGTTCCCGGGCCGGGTCGACAACCTGTTCACGGCGATGGGCAACATCGTGCCGTCGCACCTGATGGACCGGAACCTCTACCCGTTCGCGACACTCCAAACCACGGGGGTGGTCAACCGGGACGGCGACCGCGCGTTCGATGAAGACGAGGGCGACTGCGGTACCCCGAAAGCGGCCGCCATCCAGCTGCACCGAGAGTTCTGAGCCTCAGCCCCGGAGGATCCCACCATGCGCAAACTGTTGATGTTGACGGCCCTCGCAGCCGCACTCGGCGTGACCGGGTGTGCGAGCTTGCGCGACCTGAGCAACGACGTTTCCACCTACAGTCAATGGCCGGCGGAGCGCAAGCCGACGACCTATGCGTTCGAGCGCCTGCCGTCGCAGCTGGCCCGGCCCGACCAGCAGCAGATGCTCGAAGACTCGGCCCGCCGCGCGATGGAAGCCGCGGGGTTCGCACCCGCCACCGACCCGGCCAGCGCCGACTTCGTCGTGCAGCTCGGGGCGCGCGTCAACCCGAGCGAGCGCTCGCTGTACGACGACCCGTTCTGGTGGCACGGCGGGCTCTACCACTCGCGCTTTTATCCGGGCTTCCACCCCGGCTTCCGGCGTGGTTATGGCTACGGGCTGGGTTTTGGTTACGGCGGCTACGGAATGCCGACCTACGAGCGCGAAGTGGCGCTCCTGATCCGCGACCGCAAGACCGGCACGCCGCTGTATGAAGCACGCGCGGTCAACGATGGTGGCTCGCCGTCGATCAACTCGCTGTTGAGCGCAATGTTCGAAGCGGCGATGAAGGACTTTCCGAACGGCGGCGTCAATCCGCGCCGCATCGTGACGCAGGTCGGCAACGGCTGATCGGTGATGTCATCCCGACGAAAGTCGGGATCCACTGCAGGAAGATGCGCTGCCCATCGAGTGGACCCCGACGTTCGTCGGGGTGACAGCCCTTAGCGCTCCGCCGCGAGGGCGCGTGCGTCGCCCTCCCAGCCCTTGAACCGCCTGGCCATCTCGCGGCGCTGCGCCGGGGTCGCCAGGTTGTGCACCTCGGCGGCGAGCGCGCAGTTGGTTTGCGCCAGACGCTGCTGGTAGGCGCGGTAGGGCTCGCGTGGCGAGCGCCGGGTGCGCTCGTAGACCGCGCGCAGGGCGGTCAGGGCCTCTTCGGCACTCGCATGTTCGGCGCCCAGGCTGCGCAGCGTCTGCAGCACATCCTGCTGGCGAAGCCTGCGCTCTATCGTCCACAGATCGGCGTCGTACGGCGACTGCGTCACCCCTTGGACGATGCGCTCGCGCTGCGCCGGCTCGAGCTTGCCGTAGAAGAACTCGGCCCGCTGGACGACCCGCTTGATCGACGCCTGCAGGCGCTCCTCGGGTGTCGTTTGCAGGAACTCCTTGGCGAACTCGGCGTTGCCCTTCGCGTACTTGCGCTCGAGGTGGCGGACCTGCTCGGCCGAGACCGCACGCAGCGTATCGCTGCCGGCGACGATCGCGCGCTCGACGGCCCGGTCGAAGCGCAGCCCGATCTCGTCGACCCAGCGGCACACCTGCTCCCCGGTGGTCGGTTCCATCACCTGGGTCTCGGCGCGCGCCAGCAGCTCGGCATAGTCGCTCAGCTGGGTCGCGCGGTGCCAGCGGAACCAGTCGGCGATGGCGTCGCGGACCGCCGCTTCCTGCGGGTCGTCGAAGTCGATGTAGCCATCGAGCCACCAGTAGGCGAGCATCGGCGCCTGGCCGTAGGCAAAGCGCGCGGTGGTGCATCCACCCAGCAGCGCCAGCGCGGCCAGCAGCACACCGATAATCCAGGCTCTCGAACAGGACATTGGCATGGCTCTGAACATCGTCATCATGGCTGCGGGCAAAGGCACCCGCATGAAATCGGCAGTGCCGAAGGTCTTGCACCGGCTCGCCGGTCGCAGTCTATTGCAGCATGTTCTGCAGGCTGTGTCTGGCCTCTCGGCGCAACGCATCGTCGTCGTCACCGGCCATGGCGCCGAAGCGGTCGAGGCAGCCGTCGCGGCGCCGAACCTCGCCTTCGTGCGCCAGATGCCGCAGCTCGGCACCGGCCACGCGGTGCAGCAGGCGGTGCCCGCGCTCGAGGGCGACGGCATCACGCTGATCCTGAGCGGCGACGTGCCGCTGATCGAAGCGGCAACGCTGCGAACGCTGGTCGAGCGCAGCGGCGGCGACAAGTTCGCGCTGCTGACAATCGAGCTGCCCGACGCGAGCGGCTACGGCCGCATCGTGCGCGACGGCGACGCGGTGCGCGCGATCGTCGAGCACAAGGACGCGACCGACGAACAACGCCGCATCCGCGAGATCAACGTCGGCGTGATGGCGGTGCCGACCGCCAAGCTCAAGCAGTGGCTGGCGCAGCTCGGCAACGACAACGCCCAGGGCGAGTACTACCTGACCGACATCGTCGCGCTGGCCGTCGCCGACGGGGTGCCGGTGCTCGCCGTGCACCCGCGCAGCGTGAACGAAACATTGGGCGTCAACAGCCCGCTGCAACTCGCCGACCTGGAGCGGCGTTACCAGCGTGCCCAAGCCGAAGCGCTGATGGACGCCGGCGTTCGCCTCGCGGACCCGGCGCGTTTCGACCTGCGCGGCGAGCTGGTCTGCGGCAGCGATGTCGAGATCGACGTCAACAACGTCTTCGAAGGCCGGGTCGAGCTCGGCGACGCGGCGCGCATCGGCGCGAACTGCGTGATCCGCAATGCGGTGATCGGCGCGCGCGCGCTGATTCTTCCGTTCACCCACATCGACGGCGAGGTGCTGGGCGTCACGATCGGCGCGGGTTCGGCAGTCGGCCCGTTCGCGCGCCTGCGGCCGGGCGCCACGCTCGGCGAAGACGTGCACATCGGCAACTTCGTCGAGGTCAAGAACTCGACGCTGGCCAAGGGCGCGAAGGCCAATCACCTCGCCTACCTGGGCGACGCCACGGTCGGCGAGCGGGTCAACTACGGCGCCGGCAGCATCACCGCCAACTACGACGGCGCCAACAAACACCGCACCGTCATCGGCAACGATGTGCATGTGGGCAGCAACTGCGTGCTGGTCGCGCCGATGAGCGTCGGCGACGGCGCGACGATTGGCGCGGGCTCGACGCTAGGCAAGAACGCGCCGGCCGGGCAGCTCACCGTCGCGCGCGCCAGGCAGGTGTCGCTGACCGGCTGGACTCGCCCGATCAAAACGAAGAAGTGAGGCTCAGCGCAGCGCCGACTGGTGCAGCGCGACCCAGGCTTCGAAGGCCGGCACCGCCAGCGGCGGGCTGATCAGATGGCCTTGCAGCTCGTCGCAGCCGTTGAGCGCGAGAAACGAGCGCTGCGCTTCGGTCTCGACGCCTTCGGCGATCGCGGTGATACCGAGGCTCGCCGCCATCTGGATGATGGCGCGCGCGATCGCCGCCGAGCCGCGCTCACCCGGCAGGTCCTTGACGAACGAGCTGTCGATCTTCATCTTGTCGATCGGCAGCTCCTTCAGGTGGCCGAGCGACGAATAACCGGTGCCGAAATCGTCGACCGATACCCGGATGCCGAGCGTCGCCAGCTGCTTGAGCTTGGCGGTGACTTCGGGCAGGTCTTCCATCAGCATGCGCTCGGTCAGCTCGAGCTCGATCAGGCGGCCGTCGACCCCTTCGTCGATCAGCACCTGGGCCACCGACTCGACGAACATGCCGGACTCGAACTGCATCGTCGACAGGTTGATCGCGACCGGCGCCACCACCAGGCCCATCGCGTGCCAGCGCCCGGCGCAGCGCACCGCCTCGCGCAGCACCCATTGGCCGATCGGCAGCATCAGGCGCTGCTGCTCGGCCACCGGGATGAAGTCGGCCGGCAGCAGCAGGCCGCGGGTCGGGTGGTGCCAGCGGATCAGCGCCTCGGCGCCAACCACCGTGCCGTCGCGGGCGCTGACCTGCGGCTGGAAATGGAGCTCGAATTCACCACGCTCGAGCGCCTGCGCGAGCTCGCCCTCCATCACCAGCGCGGCGTAGGCCGAGCTCGCCATCGCCGGGTCGAAGAAGCGGAACTGGGCGCGCCCGCGCGCCTTCGCCAGGTACATCGCGGTGTCGGCGTGTTTGATCAGCGCTTCGGCCGAGTCGCCGTCGTTCGGGAACAGCGCGACGCCGATCGACGCGGTGATCGAGATCGGCCGGCCGTCGGCGTTGATCGTCGCTTCGATCGCCTGCAGCAGCTTCTGCGCGACCTCTTCGACATCGGATTGCTGCGCGATGTTGGGCAGCAGCACCATGAACTCGTCGCCACCGAAACGCGCGACGACGTCGGTGGCGCGCAGGCTCGCCGTGATGCGCGAGGCGACGCTGCGCAGCAGCGTGTCGCCGACCAGGTGGCCGAGCGAGTCGTTGACACGCTTGAAGTGATCGAGGTCGATGAACAGCAGCGCGAGCCGGGCCGCGTCGGCGCCGGCGCTGGCCATCACAAGCTCCAGGTGCTCCATGAACGCGTTGCGGTTCGGCAGCCCGGTCAGCATGTCGTGGTGCGCGAGGTGGTGGATGCGTGCCTGCGCGGCATGCCGGTCGCGCACGTCGCGCACGATCGTCATTCGCATGCGCTCGCCGTTGCGCATCATCGTGCGCACGATGAACTCGACCGGAATGCGGGTGCCGTGGCGGTCGATCAGCACGCTTTCGTAGGCCGTCTCCTGGCCCGATGCGATCACCGACGCGACCTTGGCCACATGGTCGGGTGCGATGAAGTCGAGCGTCTTGCGGCCCAGCAGCTCGGCCAGCGAGTAGCCGATGAGCTGCAGCGCCGGCGGGTTGGCGTCGGTGATGAAGCCGTCCTTGTGGAACACGATGCCCTCGACACTGGCCTGCATGAACTTGGCCAACCGCTCTTCCGATTCGCGCGCCGCGATCTCGGCGCGGCGGTGCTTGGTGATGTCGGAGATCATCACGAAGCAACCGACGGTGCGGCCTTCGGCGCCGGCGTGCGGCAGCAGGTTGACCTCGATGTGGCGCTGGCCCTCGGGGGTGGACAGCTCGCGCTCGTAGGTCGACGCGACACCGTCGTGCAGCACCCGGTCGACATGCGGCTGGATCTGGCGCGCCGCCTCTTCGCCGATGACTTCGGCGAAGGTGTGGCCGACGATCGATTCGCTGTCCCAGCCGAAGGTCTGCGCGTAACGCTGGTTGGCGAACACGCAGGCCATGTTGCCGGCGTCGTAGTAGGCGATCAGCGCCGGCACGTTGTCGGCCAGGAGGCGCAACAACTCGGCGCGGTCGTCGATCAACGGCAGAGGCACGGCACTCATCGCACAGCAGCAGTGAGCTTAGGCGCTCAGTTCGCCGGCCCTTGGTGCGCCAAGGTGTCGATCGCCAGGCACAGGTCATCCCACGCGCGTGCCTTGTCCTCGAGGTTGCGCAGCAGGTAGGCCGGGTGGTAGGTGACGATCAGCGGCACGCCGCGGTAGTGGTGCACGCGGCCGCGCAGCCGGCCGACCGGCTCGTCGCTGCGCAACAGGCTCTGGACTGCGAATCGACCCATCGCAAGGATGATGCGCGGCTGCACCAGCTCGACCTGGCGGATCAGGAAGGCCTCGCACTGCGCGAGCTCGTCGGGCTCGGGGTTGCGGTTGCCCGGCGGACGGCATTTGAGCGTGTTGGCGATGTAGACCTGGCGCGCCGGATCGGCCGTCGAGCCCTCCCCGCCGGGCGGCGGCGTTTCGTGGCGCGACAGTCCGATCGCGCGCAGCATGTTGTCGAGCAGGTGGCCCGACTTGCCGACGAAGGGCTCGCCCTGGATGTCCTCCTGCTCGCCCGGCGCCTCGCCGACCACCATCCAGTGGGCGTGCGGGTTGCCGACGCCGAAGACGGTCTGGCGCCGGCCCTTGCAGAGCTTGCAGGCGGTGCAGGCGGCGACGGCGTCGCGCAGGGCGGGCCAGTCCATCGTTGCGACACCGACAGCGCGATCTCGTTCTGGCAAGGCAACAGCCTTGCCCTCCCCCCGCTCGGCGGGGGGCAGGGGGGTGTCGTCATTTGGCCCGGCGGGAACCGCAACGCGGGGCCCGCAGGGGGTCGGCGCCAGCCGCACCCCCATTTCCGCCAGCATCGCGACCTGGCGCTCATCCCATCGCATGGCCGGCCCCCAGCGTCACGTCGAGGCTCATCACCGCCGCATCCTCGCGTTTGCCCTCTGCAGCAGGGTAATAACCCCGCCGCACGCCGATCGCCTTGAAGCCGTATCGCAGGTACAGCGCACGCGCACGCTCGTTGCTCCCGCGCACTTCGAGCCAGAGCTGGCGCGCATGGCGCTCGCGGCACAGGTTCACCAGCTCGCCGAGCATGAAGCGCGCATGGCCCTGCCCTTGTTCGGCCGGTGCGACGGTGAGGTTCAGCAGATGCATCTCGTCGACCCCCTGCATCGCGACGAAATAGCCGGCGATGCGCTGGCCGTCGCCCAGCAGCACGCGCGCCGGATAACCCGCCGCCAAGGAGTCGATGAAGTTGCCGCGGGTCCACGGAAACGGGTAGGCCGCCGCTTCGATGGTGACCACCGCATCGAGCTCGGCGATCGTCATCGGCACCAGCATCCGGTCATCGCGCAAGATGGCGCTCACCGCACCACCTCCGCCGCTGCGCCGAGCTTGGCCAAACGCGCGACCTCTCGTTCAGCAGTGGTCTGCGCGACCTTGTCGCGAACATACAGTGGCAGCGCCAACGCGGCGTCGAGGGCGCCACCGTCGGCCCACAGCGCTTCGGCCAGCGCCAGCATCGCACGGGCGCGCGGCTGGGCCTCGGGAACACGGCGTGCGGTACCGCAGTCGAGCGCGGCGCCGAACGCATCCAACGCGCTGCCGGCAACGACCGCGGGCGGCGCGTCCTGCCAGATCTCGGCAAGCAGCGCCGGCGTGCTCAGCATCGGTGCCACCACGGTGCGCCAGCGCCTGCCGTCGAAGGCATAGTGCGCGGCGTAGATCTCGCTCATGCGGGCGTCCATCAACACCCACACCTGCTGCGCTGCGTCGCCGCGGCGCGCGTCTTCGGCGACCGCGAGCAGGCTGTCGACCGGCAGCACCGGCTTGGCAGCGCCGAGCGCCAGCCCCTGCGCCACCGAACACGCAGTGCGCAGGCCGGTGAAGGCACCCGGGCCGCGCCCGAAGGCGATTGCGTCGAGGTCACGCAGGCCGATGCCGGCGTCGCGCAGCAAGGCCATGATGGCCGGGATCAGGCTCGCCGAAGCCAGGGCGCCGCCGGCCGACTCGTGCACCGACACGGCGGCGCCCGCGCGCAGCGCGATGCTCATCCGTTCGGTGGCGGTGTCGAAGGCCAGCAGCGTGCTCATGCGTCAAGTTTAGGGCACCCGCAACACGCCTCCGAGGGTGCATGCGATCATCGCGAGATGCGTCGAAACGTTCATTCACGCCTGGCGTTCGGGCTGCTCGCGCTGCTCGTCGCGGGCTGCGCCGGCGCCGCGCCGCGCAGCCTGCCTAAGGAGGTGGAAAACGCGCTGCACGAAGCCAACGTGCCGCGCGACGCGATGGTCGCGGTGGTTCAGGAAGTCGGCGCATCGGGCTCGCGGCTGTCGTGGCAGGCGCAGCAACCGGTCAACCCGGCTTCGCTGATGAAACTGCTGACCACGCATGCCGCGCTCGACCTGCTCGGACCGGCCTGGACCTGGACCACGCCGGTCTGGCTGCAAGGCAGCGTGCACGACGGTGTGCTCGAAGGCAACCTCGTCATCAAGGGCAGCGGCGACCCGAAGCTGGTGTTCGAACGGGTCTGGCTGATGATGCGCCGCGTGCAGCAGTGGGGCGTGCGCGAGATCCACGGCGACATCGTGCTCGACCGCAGCGCGTTCAACGTGCCCGATCAAAGCCCGGCCGATTTCGACGGCGAGGCGCTGCGCCCCTACAACGTGCTGCCCGACGCGCTGCTGCTGAACTACAAGTCGCTCTCGATCAGCATCACACCCGACCCGCAGCGCGGCAGCGCGGTGATCGCCGTCGATCCGTCGCTCGGCGGCGTGCGATCCGACACCAGCGTGCCGCTCGCAGCGGGCCACTGCGAGGACTGGCGCGCAGCCCTCAAGCCCGACTTCAACGACCCGACCCGCCTGCACTTCGCCGGCAGCTACGCCAGCGCCTGCGGTGAGAAGACCTGGGCCGTCGCCTACGCTGACCCGAAGAGCTACAACGCGCGCCTGTTGCTCGGGGTCTGGCGCGACCTCGGCGGCACGCTGATCGGCACGGTGCGCGACGGCAGCGCGCCGGCCACGCCGCCGAGCTTCGAGCTCGCATCGCCGTCGCTCGCGGAAGTGGTGCGCGACATCAACAAGTTCAGCAACAACGCGATGGCGCAGCAGTTGTTCCTCACGCTGGGCCTGCGCTTGCGCGGGCAAGGCACGCCCGAAGCGTCGCGCGCCGTGCTGCACCAGTGGCTGGGCGAACATTTCGGTGCACCAGGCCGAGCCGCCGTCATCGACAACGGCTCGGGCCTGTCACGCGAGACCCGCGTCAGCGCGCAGTTGCTGGCGCGCCTGCTGCAAGCCGCGTGGGGCGGGCGGGTGATGCCCGAGCTGATGAGCTCGCTGCCGGTCATCGGGCTGGACGGCACCCTGCGCAACTCGAAGACGGCGACCGGGCGCGCCCACCTGAAGACGGGCTCGATGTCCGACACCGGCGTGCTCGGCATCGCCGGCTACGTGCTGTCGCACAACGGCCGGCGCTATGTGCTGGTGGCGGTGGTCAACCACCCCAACGCGAAGGACACACGGCCGGCGCTCGACGCGCTGGTGCAGTGGACCGCCAACGACGCGCGGGCCGAAGCCAAACCCGAAGCCGAATAATCAAGCGACCGGGTGCCCAGCCGGCTGGTTTGTCGGCGCGTCAGAACCGGTAGGTGGCTCCGAACGAGTACACGATCGGCCGGAAGTCGATGGTGGTCTGCAGCACCGTGGTGCCCGAAGCCACCAGCTTGCTCTTGACCTTCAGCGCGGCCACGCTCGCGAACAGGCCCCACTGCTTGTTCAGCGCGTAGTCGACGCCGCCCTGCACGACCCATCCGGTCGAGTCGCTCATCTTCACGTCGGTTGCGAGCTTCGACTGGATGTTGGTGAACCTGGTGTAGTTGATGCCAGCACCGGCATAGGGCCGCCAGGTGTCGCCGGGCGAGCCGAAATGGTAGTTCACCAGAAAGGTCGGCCCGAAGTTCCTGGCCGACAGCACGTCGTCACCGAGGAACGCCACGCTGCCGGTGGCCTTGGCCTTAATCCGGGGCGGAACGCCGAGCACGATCTCGGCCCCGATGTTCGGCGTGAACATGTGTTCGAGGACCAGGATCACCGTCGTGGCGTCGCCGGTCTCGGCATCAGCGCCCGCAGGCACGCCGATGCCGGTCACGCCATTGGTGCGCGAATGCGTGGTGTATTCGGTGATGCCGAGCTTGACGACATTGTCCTGCGCCGATGCAGCGCCGGCGGCGAGCGTCGCGGCCAAGGTCACCACGAGCGACTGGAGTGTGGTTTTCATTCGATTTCTCCTCGTTGCAAGGGCATCAGAGCCAGCCGAAGGACCTGAGCTGCGCGGTGAACGCGTCGCTGATGATCTTGTGGCCGCCGGTCGTGGGGTGCACGCCGTCGGCGAACTGCCAGGTGGTGACGTCGGCCCCGGTGCGCAGCCCGTTGTACGGCGCTCCTGGCGTGCTGTTGCAGAACAGCGACGAGCCGTCGGTCACCGCGCCGCCCGTGATGGCGCTGATCTTCGCCGGGTCGCAGGCGGGCACCGTGTTGTTCACGATGCCGTACTTGGCAGGATTGGTGTAGCCGTCCTTGAACAGCGCGAAGGTGTCGATCAGCTGCACCGGCTGGCCTGTGAGGCCGTCGCGCAACCACAGGTTGAAGATGTTCGACAGATCGGTCAACACTTGCCGTGCACTGGCGGGCAGAGTATTGCCGAACGGCGTATCGGAAATGTCGCTCAGGGTCATCACCGCCACGTACTTTCCGCCCTTGGCAAGGATCTGCGTGCGCACGTAACCGGCGAGCTCCTGCGCGGCCAGCTTCATTCCGGCCTGCGCCGCCGTCTGGGCATTGAACAGCGCCGTGTTGGCCTGGTCGGCCGTGATCTTGCCGGCAGCCGCATCGGCCTGGACCTGAGCGGCGGTGGCTGCGAAGACGCCGAACTGCGTGAAGACGTCGTTGTTGCCGCCGTAGACGAGGATCAGGTCGGTGTCCTTGAAGCTCGTGAAACGCACCAGGTGGTTGGCGATCTGCGTCACCATCGGCACGGTCAGCGCCCCGCCCGCCTTGCCGATGCCGCTCGGATCGGTCACGCGCGAGCCGCCCTGGCCGTAGCCGGTGCAGGTGCCGGCCAGTGCCGGCGTCGCTGCCGCGGGGCACTTGACCGAGCTGCCGCCGAAGCCCACCTCGGCCGGTGTGACGAGCACGCCGAGCGTGGTCGCGAGGTTTTCGACCCAGATCGTGCCGCTGGCGCTGTTGGTGGTGAACTTGCCGCCGAAGAACGGTGGGGTTCCGTTGCCGGCCAGCGAGGTGGCCGGAGCGTAGGTTCCGATGTCGCTCAGGCTGTCGCCGAACGAAACGACCGCGCTGAATGTGCCCTTGGTCGTCGGCGCACCGGCGGGCGAGCCGCTGCCAGGAACTTGCGGGTCGCCGCCACCGCACGCGGCCAGCAGCAGCGCTGCGAGCGCCGACAAACCCCAGGACCGGATGTTCTTCATGCCAAACCCCTTGATGAAAGCAGAAATGCGAACGGTCGTTCGCATTTTCGAGCTTCACTATAGGGTGCGCGTCAGGCGTGACGAAGCGGGGGAAACCCGCTGCAAAAACGGATCCGGGTTGACGCCTTGGTGACAGTCAGAACGGGTTGCCTTGTGCGCGCTGCGAGGCCAGAGAGCCGAGCGCGGCGTGGGCCCCGAAGCTCATGTGGGTGGCGTCGGCCCAGAGCCAGGTGCTGACCGTGGTGGGGGGTGCGGTGACGCGCGTGTCGGTGATCGGCGTCGTCGTGTCGCAGGGCGTGGTCAAGACCACCGCGCAGGCGCCGGCATCGATGATCCAGCCGAGGGACTTGGCGATGCTCTGGATCTGCTCGTCGTGCAGCAGCAGCCCGATCATGTGGCCATCGTTGATCAGGCTGATGCGCAAGCCGCCCCGCGCCTGCGCCGGCAGGGTGTTGAAGGCCTGCGTCAGGCGCGTCAGCAGCGCGGGATAGCCGGCGCCGGGATTGTTCTTCTCTTCTGTCGCGGCAAAGGCCGTCAGCCCCATATCCTGCACCGTGGCGACAAGCACCTTGCCGCCGGCCTGGGCGATGCCGTTGACCTGCATCGCCAGGTCGGTACCGGCCTGCTCGAGGACCGCGGTGGCCTGAGCTTCGGTGGACGTACCAGCCTTGACGAGCGCGTATTGGGCCAGGATGTCGTTGGCGCCGGCCAGCACCGTGACCAAATCCTTGCTGGCGAAACTGTCCGTGGCCAGGAAATTGGTCACCTGCGTTTTGACGTCGCCCGAGGTGGCGTTCGCGGCCGCCAGGATCTTGCTGTTGGTGACGACCTTCAGCGGATTGCACTGCGGGAATACCAAACCGTAGGTGGTGGCGAGCACCTGGACCCAGATCGGGTTCTTGCTGCAGTCACGCGTCTTGGTGGTGTCGGCCGGGTCCTTGAAGTTGACCGTGTACTTGTAGCCGTTGCCGTCGGGCTTGCCGTTGACGTCGGTCTTGTCGTCGACGATCAGGCTGTTCTCGTCGCCGAACGCGAGCACGCGCACCGGAGCGAACTTCTCGACCTGCTGGCCGCCGCCGCAGGACACCAACGCGAGCCCGAGCGTCGCCGCACCCATCACGCGCAGCACGCCGGCTCGCATTTCCATTCCCTTGAACTTCATGAACTCTCCAGACTTGTGAAGGCGGCCGGCGCCTCAGGCTGCCGCAGCGCGGCGAAGGCGATCCCGCACGCCTTCCCATTCGGGAGCGGCGGGCGGTTCTTCGACCCAGATGAGCTGCACGTGTTCGGCGTCGAACTCGCGCAGCACGGAAAACAACTCATGCGCCGCTTCATCGGCGCGTGCCGGCATGACGCGGTGACGCACCAGAGCGGCAAGCCCCGCGGGCAAGGGCCTCGAATATACCGCCAGCTTGAGCGGCGACCCGGCCAGCAGTTGCAAAGCCATGTGAAGCTTGGCAGCGGACATGACACGCAGCGGCGCAGCCGGCGCGTAGTGCGCCTCCAGCGTGCCGGCGGCGCGCGGCGCGTCGATGTCGGCGTCGTGCAGCGCCGCGCCGCCCGCGGCCTCGATCTGGGCGCGGGTCAGCACGCCGGGGCGCAGCAGCACCGGGTGGCCGCGCGAGCAGTCGACGATGCTCGATTCGATGCCGACCTCGCAGGGGCCGCCGTCGAGAATGGTCAGCGACTCGCCGAACTCGTCACGCACATGCTCGGCGCGGGTCGGGCTGATGCGCCCGAAGCGGTTCGCGCTCGGCGCGGCGATGCCGGGCACGCCGAGCTCGCGCGCCGCGGCCAGCAGCGCGCGCGCGATCGGATGGGCCGGGCAGCGCAGGCCGATCGTCGGGTGGCCACCGGCTGCGGCCGTGGCGACACCGTCGGCGCGCTCGACGATGACGGTCAAGGGCCCGGGCCAGAAGGCTGCGATCAGGCGCACTGCCACCGGCGGCACCTGTGCGGCGAAATCGCGCGCGGCTTGCGCGTCGGCCACGTGCACGATCAGCGGGTGGTCGGCGGGCCGGCCCTTGGCGGCGAAGATCTTCGCCACTGCGGCGGTGTCGTCGGCACGTGCGCCGAGGCCGTACACGGTCTCGGTCGCGAAGGCGACCAGCTCGCCGGCCGCCAGCAGGGCGGCGGCGCGCGTGATGGCGGCGGTGTCGGAACCCTGCAGCAGCACCTTGGAATCCCTGCCCTCAGAACGCTTCGAGGCCGAGCAGCGCCGCCGCCCGCAGGGCAGTGGCGCGGGCCTGGTCGAGCGTCGGCGCGGTGAGCGTCAGATGGCCCATCTTGCGGCCAGGCCGGGCCGAGGCCTTGCCGTACAGGTGCAGGTGCGCGCCGGGCAACGCCAGCACCTGCTGCCAGGGCGGCTCGCGCGAGGCGCCGTCCTGCGTGTGCCACAGATCGCCCAGCAGGTTGAGCATCACGGCCGCCGAATGCAGGCGCGGCGTCGTGAGCGGCGCCGAGGTCATGCAGCGCACCTGAAGCTCGAATTGCGAGACGTCGCAGGCGTCGATGCTGTAGTGGCCGGAGTTGTGCGGCCGCGGCGCCATTTCGTTGGCAATCAGGCTGCCATCGGCCAGCACGAAGAACTCGACACACAGCACACCGACGTAGCCGAGCGTCGCCGCGATGCGCTCGGCCGCGTCGATGGCGCGCTGCTGGACTGTTGCGGTGAGATCGGGCGATGGGACCTGGGTGACAGCGAGGATGCCGTCGCGGTGCAGGTTTTGCTGCAAGGGGAAATGCACCAGCTCGCCGGCGCCGTTGCGGGCCACGATGACGCTGACCTCGTAAGCGAGCGGCAGCAGTTTCTCGAGCAGACACGGGGCCTGGTTCAACGCCGCCCACGCGGCCGCGAGCTCATCGCGGCTGCGCACCCGAACCTGGCCCTTGCCGTCGTAGCCGAGACGCGCGGTCTTCAGGATGCCGGGCAGCAGGTCGTCTGCGATCGCATCGAGCCGGGTCGCGCTGTCGATTGCCGCGTGCGGCGCACAGGCGACGCCGCAGCGAACGAAATGCGCCTTCTCTGCCGCCCGGTCCTGGCAGACGGCGACCGCGTCGGCGCCCGGTGCGACGGGGCGCTGTTCGGCCAGACGCCGCAACGCGGCGGCGGGCACGTTCTCGAACTCGGTCGTGATGGCGGCGCACTGCAGGGACAGCTCGGCCAGCGCCGCATCGTCGAGGTAGTCAGCCCGGATGTGGCGCTGCGCGGCCCCACCCGCGGGACTCGCCGGGTCGGCCTCGAGCACCGCGGTGGTGTAGCCCATCTGCTGGGCCGCGTGGACGAACATGCGCCCGAGCTGCCCGCCGCCCATGACGCCGAGCGTCGCGCCCGGCGCGATGAATGCCGTCATTTCAATTCGGCCGACATCGCGCGCGCAGCTTCGGTCTGGTCGGCCCGATAGGCGTCGAGGCGGCCGCGCAACGCCGGGTCTTCGTTGGCGAGCATCGCCACCGCGAACAAGGCCGCATTGGCTGCGCCGGCGCTGCCGATGGCAAAGGTGGCGACCGGAATGCCTTTGGGCATCTGGACGATCGAATGCAGCGAGTCGACCCCTTGCAGATGACGGCTTGCCACCGGAACGCCGAGCACCGGAACGGTGGTCTTGGCGGCCAGCATGCCGGGCAGGTGGGCGGCGCCGCCGGCACCGGCGATGATGGCCTTGAGCCCTCGGCCGGCCGCACTTTCCGCGTAGGCGAACATGTCGTCGGGCATGCGATGGGCCGAGACGACACGTGCTTCGAAGGGAATGCCGAACTCGGCGAGAATCTCGGTGGCGGTGCGCAAGGTGTCCCAGTCGCTGCTGGAGCCCATCACCACACCCACCACCACAGGGGCGCGGCTCATCCGGAACGCTCCAGGTGCTTGATGAACCTTGAATTGTAGGCGGCGCGGCGCGACCTTCGTTGGCCGACCGCACCCCGACCGAATCCATGACCGACATTTCGCTGCAGAACATCGAAACCGAGCTGATCAACGCGTCGACGCAGCAGCCGGTGCTGCTCGACATCTGGGCGCCGTGGTGCGGCCCCTGCAAAGCCCTGGGTCCGGTGCTCGAGAAGCTCGAAGTCGCCTATGCGGGGCGATTCAAGCTGGCCAAGCTGAACTCGGACGAGCAACCCGAAATATCGGGCCAGCTGTCGCAGATGTTCGGGGTGCGAAGCATCCCGTTCTGCGTGATGTTCAAGAACGGGCAGCCGGTCGATGGTTTTGTCGGCGCGCTGCCCGAGTCCGAGCTGCGCAGCTTTCTCGACAAACATGTGCCGAGTGCCGAGGCGGTGGCGTCGGACGAAGAAGTGCAGCAGGCCGAGCAGTTGCTGGCGCAGGGCGACACCGGCAGCGCCATCGAGAAGTTGCAGGAGGCGGTCGCGATCAACCCGGGCAGTGACGCGGCGCGGTTCGACTACCTGCGCGCGCTGCTGCGCGCCGGCCGTGTCGCCGATGCGCGACGGGCGTTCGAGCCGGTCGCCGGCAAGCTGATGCTCGATGCGCGACTGGCCGCCTGTGGGCATTGGCTGGACGCCTGCGAGCAGGCCACGTCGGCCCGATCGCCCGAGGCGCTGGCGGCCGCGATCGCCATCGACCGGCGCGACTTCGGCGCGCGTTTCGAATTGGCGCAGACCCACTTTGCGGCGCAGCGTTTCACCGATGCGCTTGACGAGCTGCTGGAGGTTGTGATGCGCGACAAGGCGTGGAATGGCGAGCTGGCACGCAAGACCTACGTCGCGATTCTCGAATTGATGGGCCGGCCCGCCATGGCCCCGGCCGACGCGGCTGCGCCGAAAGGGACGCTGGAGCTGGCCGGCAAGATCGTGGCGGCGAGCGCCGACCCGGTGGTCGATCAATACCGGCGCAAGCTCAGCATGGCGCTTTTCTGACGGCGTGGTCGGGCGCTGGCGTCATCATGTCAAGCCAGTGACTTGCTTGAGCGAGGTATTCAGCAAGTCGACGATTCGAGCCTGGTGTTCGCGCAAGATCTTAAGGTTCTCCGCCGCGAGGTCCGCGTGCACCTTGGCCTCGGACGCGTGTTTCAGCGCAGCGTAGACCTGAGCCAGCCTGCCGTGGGTGGCCGCGCGGTCCTCTTCTTCGCAATCGGGCGTGAACGAAGACTCAGCGAGCTTCGCGTCGGCGAGTGCGGCGTCGGTGCGGCCGAGTTGGCATTTGCACCAGGCGATGTCGGCGTAGAGGACGGCCCTCATGAAGCCCAAGCCATCGTTCATGGCGCTAGGGAAATGTTGTTCGAATTCGGACAATGCCAGAGCGTGTTCACCCTGCACAAGCAGGAGCTGTGCACGCATCATCAGCGCGATAGACCGCAACGACAACTTTTTCACGTACGTATCGAAGTAACCGCTCGACTCAGCTCCCATCAATGCGTGGCGGAGCTCCATATCTGCCGCGCCTGCCTTCAAGCCGAAGATTGAGGTTATACGCGCTTGATTCCCGCCAATCCAAGCGCGGTTGATCATCAGCGAACTCAGGGCCGACTCGTCTCCCTCAGCCACCGCATGCTGCCGGGCCCTCTCATACCAAGGCTGCGCCAAATCCAGCCGCCCACCCCAGTGATACGACTGCGCCGCCACCAGCGATGCACGCGCGAGCGCTGAATGATTGTCCGCTGCAGCCTCCTGCAAGGACTCGGCGACATGGCGGGCGACGTTGGGCAAGTCGCCATAAACATAGTCCGTATGTGCAAGCCAGGCCGCGCTGATCGCGATCAGAGGCCGCACACGCGCCGCGACGCTCAGCGCATACGCGCGCCGGATCCGGTCGCGTCCTTCGGCCGACATGTCGCGGTTGTGCTCCAGCATGCCTTCGGCCAGGCAAAGCCACGCGCCGAGAGCCGGATTCGGCGTGTTCCCATGCTGCGAGCGCACTTCGTTCAAGGCCTGACGCGCGTCGTCGAAGCGTCCCATTCGCGCCAGCAGGCCGGCCCGCTCGGCTCTCAGGCAGGCAGATTCATCCGGGCTGCGCGCCACTGCGATGGCGGCATCGAGACGGATCAGGGCACGCGATTTGGTGTTGTTGTTCATGCGGTGAGCCGTTGAAGTGCTTCGCGGTATTTGGCCGCGGTGTTGGCGATCACGTCGGCAGGCAGCGGCGGCGCCGGTGCCTTCTTGCCCCACGGCCGGCCGTCGACGAGCGACTGTTCCAGCCAGTCACGAACAAACTGCTTGTCATAGCTCGGCGGGTTGCGGCCTTCCCGGAACGCCGCGTCGTAGCCCTCGACCGGCCAGAAACGCGACGAGTCGGGCGTCAGCACCTCGTCCATCAGTGTCAGCGTGCCCTTGGTATCGAGGCCGAATTCGAACTTCGTGTCGGCAATGATGATGCCTTTGCGCAGCGCAATCTCCGCCGCGGTCCGATAGAGCCGGATCGAGATCTCGCGCACCTGCGAAGCCAGCTCCGCACCGATGACCTCGCTCATGCGTTCGAAGCTGATGTTCTCGTCGTGGTCGCCCATCTCGGCCTTGGTCGCCGGCGTGAAGATCGGTTCGGGCAGCCGGCTCGCGTTCTTCAAGCCGACCGGCAGCGCCACCCCGCAGACCGACTGGCTCGACTGATACTCGCTCCAGCCGCTGCCTGCCAGGTACCCGCGCACCACCGCCTCGACCGGCAGCGGCTTGAGCCGCTCCACCAGCATCGAGCGGCCACGCACCTGCGCCCTCTCGTCGGGCCGCACGACACTTTCGGGGTCGTCCCCGGTCAGGTGATTCGGAACGATCCCCTGCAGGTGCGCGAACCAGAACAGCGCCATCTGGGTCAGCAGTTCGCCCTTGCCCGGAATCGGCTCGCCCATCACGACGTCGAATGCGCTCAGCCGGTCGCTTGCGACCATCAGGATGCGGTCGGCGCCGACCGCGTAGTTGTCGCGCACCTTGCCGCGCGCGAGCAGAGGAAGCGAAACAATCGACGAGTTCAGCAGCGCGGCGGTCATCGTTTCGCGCGCTCAGGCTGTGACCCGCTGCGCCAGCTCGCCGTTCGCGTAGCGCGCCGCGACCACGGCAAGCGGCTCGCCCTTGATCTTCGCGCCCTGCCCTTCGCAGCCGAACTGCAGATAACGTTCCTTGCAGATCGCCTTGGCCGCTTCGCGAGCCGGCTTCAGGTAGTCGCGCGGATCGAACTTCTCCGGGTTCTGGCTGAAGTACTTGCGAATCGCTGCCGTCATGGCCAGTCTGATGTCGGTGTCGATGTTGATCTTGCGCACCCCGTGTTTGATCGCTTCCTGGATCTCGCTCACCGGCACGCCGTAGGTTTCCTTCATCGCGCCGCCGTTTTCGCGGATCACCGCCAGCAGGTCCTGCGGCACGCTGCTCGATCCGTGCATCACCAGGTGCGTGTTCGGAATCCGCTTGTGGATCTCCTTGATGCGGCCGATCGCGAGGATGTCGCCGGTCGGCTTGCGGGTGAACTTGTAGGCGCCGTGGCTGGTGCCGATGGCGATCGCCAACGCGTCGAGCTGGGTCCGCTTGACGAAGTCCGCTGCCTGCTCGGGGTCGGTCAGCAGTTGCTCCATCGTCATCGTCGCTTCGGTGCCGTGGCCGTCTTCCTTGTCGCCGCGCATCGTCTCCAGCGACCCCAGGCAACCCAGCTCACCCTCGACCGTGACACCGAGCTTGTGCGCCATGTCGACCACCTTCTTTGTCACGTCGACGTTGTAGTCGTAGCTCGCGATCGTCTTGCCGTCGGCCTGCAGCGAGCCGTCCATCATCACCGAGCTGAAGCCGAGCTTGATCGCACCGTGGCAGACGTCCGGGTTCTGTCCATGGTCCTGGTGCATCACCAGCGGAATGTGCGGGTAGCTTTCGATCGCCGCCTGGATCAGGTGTTTGATGAAGGCCTCGCCTGCGTATTTGCGGGCACCGGCGCTGGCTTGCAGGATCACCGGCGCGCCCACGTCGTCGGCCGCGGCCATCACGGCCTGCACCTGCTCCAGGTTGTTCACGTTGTAAGCCGGGATGCCATAGCCGTTCTCGGCGGCATGGTCGAGCAACTGGCGCATGGAAACGAGAGGCATGGTGGTGTCCCAGGAGTTAAGAGAGTCGGCCGGCGGGCACAGCGGAGAGGGGCGCTGCGAGGTCGTCGATTTTAGCCGGCGGGTTCGCCGTTGCGACGAACAGGCCGGGGAACCCGGCGCTTTTCCGGCTCAAGCGCGCGCGCCGCCAGTCGACACTGGAAACCCCGTCCGAAGAGGCGCCATCGTGGCCAGACTCGATATCAACGCTCTCACGCTGTGGATCACCGCCGCATCGCAGCAGCATCTCACCGACCTGGCCGGCCATGTCGCCGAGCGCACCGGCGCGACACGCCGCAGCGCCAACAAGGCCCTGCGCACCCTGGTCGAGCTGAACTGGCTGGTCCGCGAAGGCACGCCGCGCAAGCCGCTGTTTCGCCCCGGCTTGCTGCGCCAGGTGGTGCGCCGCTACCCGCTGGCCGGACTCGAGGAAGACATCCCCTGGTCACGCGACTTTGCGCCCTATTTCACGCTGCCCGCCGCGGTCCAGCGGATGGCGCAACACGCATTCTGCGAGCTCGTCAACAATGCCGTGGACCACAGCGAGGGCACGAGCGTCACCGTCTCGCTGCGCCAGACGCCGAGCCAGGTTCAGCTGCTGGTGTCCGATGACGGCCGCGGCGTGTTCAACAAGATTCACGAAGCGTTCGCGCTCGAGGATCCGACGCTCGCAATGCTCGAGCTCAGCAAAGGCAAGCTCACCAGCCAGCCGCAACGCCACACCGGCCGCGGCCTGTTCTTCACCTCGAAGCTGGCCGATGTGTTCGACCTGCACGCCAACGAAGTCGCGTTCCAGCGCCGCGCCTGGGAAGACGGCCAGTGGACCCCGGGCAAGGCGATGAAGCGCCAGGGCACCTCCATCTACGCGGCGATCTCGCTGGCCACCACACGCACGCTCGACCAGGTGCTCAATGCCTACAGCCTCGACGGCGCCGGCTACGGCTTCGAGCGCACCGTCGTGCCGCTCAAGCTCATCACCTCGTCGCTCGCCGGACTCGAGTCGCGCGCCCAGGCCCGCCGGGTCGCCGCCCGGCTGAACCAGTTCCGCCGCGCCGAAGTCGACTTCAGCGGCGTACCGCACATCGGCCACGGCTTTGCCGACGAGTTGTTCCGTGTGCTCGCGGGGCCCGAGTCGACATTGGTCCCCGTCAACATGTCGCCTGCCGTGGCCGCGATGGTCGACAGCGTCTGCGCCGCAGCCTGACTCAACCTATGCGCTCGGCGCGATAGCCGTCCGCGCGCATCGCCGCGAGGATCTCCTCGATGTGCGCGACGCCGCGGGTGTGCACCACGACCTCGATCTGCGCGCGCTCGACCGACAGCGAGGTGAAGGCGCGCTGGTGCTGCACTTCGTCGATGTTGGCGCCCAGCTTGCCGAGCAGCGCCGCGACATCGGCCAGGGCGCCCGGCACATCGCGCACGTCGAAGCGCAAGCGCGCGAGCCGCCCCGACTTGACCATGCCACGCTCGATGATCTCGGCCAGCACCAGCGGTTCGATGTTGCCGCCGCTCAGCACCAGCCCGACCTTGCGCCCGGCAAAGCGGCCGCGGTGTTTCATCAGCGCCGCCAGGCCGACCGCACCCGCTCCTTCGACGACGGTCTTTTCGATTTCGAGCAGCATCAGGATCGCCTGCTCGATGTCGTCCTCGCCGACCAGCAGCACGTCGTCGACCCGCTCGCGGATCAGCGGCAGCGTCAGGGCGCCGGGCGACTTGACGCCGATGCCGTCGGCGATCGTCGCCTGCGCGCTTTCGTGCTGCTCGCCGTGCATCGCGTTCCAGACCGCCGGAAAACGTTCGGTCTGCACGCCGACGACCTGAATCCCGGGCTTGATTGCGCGCGCCGCGGTCGCCACGCCGCTGATCAAGCCACCGCCGCCGATCGCGATCAGCAGTGTGTCGATGCCCGGCTGCTGGGCCAGCATCTCGAGACCTATCGTGCCCTGCCCGGCCGCCACCGCCAGGTCGTCGTACGGATGGACCACCGTCAGCGAGCGTTCCTCGGCAAGCTGCAGCCCGTGTGCGCGCGCGTCGTCGAAGGTGTCGCCTTCGAGCACCACGGTGGCGCCGAAGCGGCGTGTGTTCTCGACCTTCACCGCCGGCGCAAATCGCGGCATCACGATGGTGGCCGGAATGGACAGGCGCTGCGCGTGGTAGGCGACGCCCTGCGCATGGTTGCCCGCCGACACCGCGAGCACGCCGCGGGCGCGTTCGGCGTCGCTCAGCTGGGCGATCTTGTTGAGCGCGCCGCGCTCCTTGAACGAGGCCGTGAACTGCAGGTTCTCGAACTTGAGGAAGACCTCGCAGCCGGTGATCGCCGACAGCGTGCGCGACGGCACGCAAGGGGTGTCGAGCACATGACCGCGCAGGCGGTCGGCGGCGGCGTGGATGTCGGCGGCGGTCAGCGTCATGCCGCCATTGTCCACGCAGTTCGCGGCCCCTCTACGCCACGCGGCAGACCTTCAGCATGTTGGTGCCGCCCGGGCGGCCCATCGGCTCGCCGCAGGTGATCGCGTAGGTGTCGCCCGGCTTCAGCACGCCCAGCTCGACCATCAGCGCTTCCGCGCGCGCGAGCGCCTCGTCGCGATCCGTGTAGGTCGGCGTCAAGAGCGGGGTCACGTTGCGGTACAGCATCATCTTGCGCTGGCTGACCGGCTGGGAGGTCAGCCCGAAGATCGGCACCTTGATCTTGTGCCGGCTCATCCACAGCGCCGTCGAACCCGATTCGGTCAGCGCCAGGATCGCCTTGCAGCCCAGATGGTGCGCGGTGAACAGCGCCCCCATCGCGATCGACTGGTCGATGCGGCCGAAATGTTTGTTGGTGAAGTCGGTGTCTATCGACGCGTCTTCGGCACGTTCGGCTTCGAGCGCGATCGCCGCCATCTGCTCGATGGTTTCGACCGGGTACTTGCCGGCCGCCGTCTCGGCGCTCAGCATCACCGCGTCGGTGCCGTCGAGCACCGCGTTGGCCACGTCGCTGACCTCGGCGCGCGTGGGCACCGGGTTGACGATCATCGACTCCATCATCTGGGTCGCGGTGATGACCACCTTGTCCATCTCGCGCGCCAGCTTGATCATGCGTTTCTGCAGCGCCGGCACCGCCGCGTTGCCGACCTCGACCGCCAGGTCGCCGCGCGCGACCATGATGCCGTCGCTCGCACGCAGGATCGACTCGAGCACCGGAATCGCCTCGCTGCGTTCGATCTTCGCGATCATCCCCGGCTTGTGGCGCCACGGCTCGCCAGCCACGTTGGCAAGCTGACGCGCCATCTCCATGTCGGTCGAGTTCTTCGGGAAGCTGACCGCGAGGTACTCACACTGGAAGCTCATCGCGGTCTTGATGTCCTCCATGTCCTTCGAGGTCAACGCCGGCGCGGTCAGCCCGCCGCCGGCCTTGTTGATGCCCTTGTTGTTGGACAGCTCGCCGCCCACCACCACCGTGGTGTGCACTTCCTCGCCGCGCACCGCATCGACGGTGAGCTTGAGCAATCCGTCGTTGAGCAGCAGCGTGTCGCCCGGCTTCACGTCGCGCGGCAGCTCCTTGTAGTCGAGGCTCACCCGCTCGAGCGTGCCGAGTGCCTTCGATGCGCCGTCGAGCACGAACTTCTGCCCCGGCTCGAGCATGATCTTGCCGCCTTCGAACTTGCCGACGCGGATCTTCGGGCCCTGCAGGTCGGCCATGATCGCCACTTCCTTGCCGGCCTGGCGCGCCACCTCGCGAACCATCGAGGCACGATCGATGTGGTCTTGCGCCGTGCCGTGCGAGAAGTTGAGCCGCACCACGTCGACACCGGCCCGAATCATCTGCGCCAGCACCTCCGGGGAGTTGGATGCCGGGCCGAGGGTGGCAACGATCTTGGTGGCACGCGCCATGAAGTCTCCTGTTGTGAGTCGTCGATTATCGGCGCCGGCGGGTTTCAGCCGGTTACGGCGCGGCGCTGCAGGATCTCGAAGGCCGGCAGCGTCTTGCCTTCCAGCACTTCGAGAAATGCGCCGCCGCCGGTCGAGATGTAGCCGATGTCGCGCTCGATGCCGTATTTCGCGATCGCCGCCAGCGTGTCGCCGCCGCCGGCAATGCTGAACGCGCTCGACGCCGCAATCGCGCGCGCGATCGTTTCGGTGCCATGCGCGAATGCGTCGAACTCGAACACGCCGACCGGGCCGTTCCAGACGATGGTTCCGGCGCGCTTGAGTTGCTCGGCCAGCTGCAGCGCGGTCTTCGGGCCGATGTCGAGGATCAGATCGTCGGCGTCGACCGCATCGGCGCTTTTCACCGTGGCAACGGCGTCGGCGGCGAAGGTCTTCGCCGTCACCACGTCGACCGGGATCGGCACCGCTGCACCGCGTGCCTGCATTGCATCGATGACTGCCTTGGCCTGGCCGACCAGGTCGGCCTCGGCGAGCGACTTGCCGATAGCCAGTCCGGCCGCCAGCATGAAGGTATTGGCAATGCCGCCGCCGACGATCAGCTGGTCGACGTTTTTTGCGAGCGCTTGCAGGATCGTCAGCTTGGTGCTGACCTTGCTACCCGCGACGATCGCCACCAGCGGGCGTCTCGGGTTGGCCAGCGCCTTCGTGATGGCGTCGATCTCGGCCGCCAGCAGCGGCCCGGCGCAGGCGATCTTCGCGAACTGCGCGATGCCGTAGGTCGAGGCTTCGGCGCGGTGCGCGGTGCCGAAGGCGTCGTGCACGAAGATGTCGCACAGCGCAGCCATCTTGCGTGCGAGCTCCTCACTGCTTTTCTTCTCGCCCTTGTTGACGCGGCAGTTCTCCAGCATCACGAGCTGGCCCGGCGCGACGTTCACGCCGTCGACCCAATCGCGCAGCACCGGTATCTCGCGCCCGATCAGCTCGCCCATGCGTTGCGCCACCGGCGCGAGCGAGTCTTCCGGCTTGAACTCGCCCTCGGTGGGGCGGCCGAGGTGCGAGGTCACCATCACCGCGGCGCCCGCCTTCAAGGCCAATTCGATGCAGGGGATCGAAGCGCGAACGCGGGTGTCTTCGGTGATGCGACCGGCATCGTCGAGCGGCACGTTGAGGTCGGCGCGGATGAACACACGCTGGCCGGCGACACGGCCTTGGGCGACCAGGTCTTCGAATCGGAGGACGTTCATTGGAATCCGGGTGGGAAAGTGCAGGCCCCCGATTTTAGAGACCGCAGCGCGCCGCGGGGAACCGATCGGTTACCAGCCGAGTGCCAGCTTGAGCGGCACCAGCACCAGCATGCCCGTGACGATGGTCCCGAGCAGTCCGCGCCGCCAGATGTAGTACCCCGTCGCCGCCAGCACCGCAAACAGCCGCGCGTCGCGCCAGGTGGCGATCAGGTGGCCCTGCGTCATCACGATCTCGGGCACCACCACGGCCGCAATCGCCGCCAGCGGCGCGTAGCGCAGGCCGCGCTGGACCCAGCCGGGCAAGCGCAGCTCGCGTTCCGAGATCAGGAAGAACGAACGCGTGACGACGGTGATCGCCGTCAATCCGGCAATCGTGATCAGCGCCTCGTAGCCGTTCATGCCGCGGCTGCGCGGCTCGCCGCACCGGGCAGGCGCGATCTGCCGCTGTCGCGCTGCAGCGCGTCGAGCAGGCGCCGCACCGCGTCGCCGCCACCGTCGATCATCAGGCCGACGCACACCGCGGCGGCGATCGCGACCACGATGTTGAGGCGAAACGGCAGCGCAAACGCCGCCACCGCTGCGGCGCCCGCTACGATGGCCGCCACGGCGGTCGTGCGGTCCGACAACAGCGAGTAGGTCAGGCCGAGCAAGGCAATGACGCCGGCAAAACCGAGCCCCCAGTGGGTCGGCACCACGTCGGCCAGCACGATGCCCAGCACCGACGGCAGCTGCCAGGCCAGCCAGTTGACCGTCGTGCCACCGAGAAAATATTCGAGCTGCCCGGCGTCGTCGCGCGGCTCCTTGAAGCGCTTCATGAACAGCACGTAGATCAGGTCGGCCGCGAAATACCCGAGCGCCAGGCGTCGGCACAGCGGGAAGCGCATGAAAAAGGGCCGCCACTGGGCGCTGAAGATGACGAAGCGCAGGTTCACGCACAAGGCGGTCGCCCAGATCACCCACATCGGCGCGCCGACCGCCATCAGCGGCACCGCGGCCAGCTGGGCGCTGCCGGAGAACGCCGCCAGCGTCATCAGCAACGCGAGCGGCACCGACAGCCCGCTCTTGACCATCGCGACGCCGGTCACCAGGCCCCAGGCGCTGATCCCGAGCGTGACACCTGCCATGTCGTGTGCGCCGGCGCGAAATTGAGGGTGCTGGAGCGCAGCGCGTATCGAAGTCATCTAAGGGATTGTCCCAGGGTCGGCAAAACCGTGCCGACGTGGGGATGTCAGGGCGGCGTCAGTGTTTGCGAACGCTGCCGCTGCCGGCAAGTGTGCTGGGCCGCGCTCAGGTGCCGTGGACCTTGGCGTCCTTGCCCTTGGGCTTGGGCAGCTGCTTGGCCGGCTCTTCGGCCTCGGCGGTCTTGGCTTCGGAGTTCGCCTTCGCTTCGGCCGCCTTTGCTTCGGCGGCCTTGGCCAGCTGGGTCGGCAACTGCGGCGCGACCGGCTCGATCTTGTTCTCGCGCATGTAGTCGTTCATGTCGCGCCAGCCGGCGAAGATCGCCGCCTTATCGACCCGCTTGTTGAGCTGGTAGCAGTCCTCGATCGCGCGGCCGGCGTGGCGGCAGGCGCCGCCCACCGCCTTGCCTTCGGCTTCGCGCGCGGCGGCGAGTTTCTCGGGCGACTCCATGCCCAGCATGTCGCAGCCGCCCAACACGGCGACGAGGGACAGGACGGCAATGGCGGACAGGCGTGACATGGCGGCGCGACGGAGTTCTGCACCGGTTATCGACGCCGGCGGCGCCGACTTGAATCCAATCTGGCGCGTCAGCGCATCGCCAGCAGCCGCTCAACCCGCTCCTCGGTCGACGGATGGGTCGAAAACAGCCCGCGCAAGCCGCCGCCCGAAAGCGGGTTCATGATCATCATCTGCGCCGTTTCCGGATGTCGCTCGGCGGTGTCCAGCGGGATGCCTTGCGCGTAACGGTGGATCTTTTGCAGCGCAGACGCGAGCGCCTGCGGGTCGCCGGTGATCTCGGCGCCACCGCGGTCGGCCTCGAATTCGCGGGCGCGGCTGATCGCCATCTGGATCAGGCTGGCGGCGATCGGCGCGAGCAGCATCACGAGGATGCTGACGATCGGGTTGACCGGCCGGCCTTCGCTGTCGCGCCCGCCGAAGAACATCGCGAAGTTGGCGAGCATCGAGATCGCACCGGCCATCGTCGCGCTGACGGTGCTGATCAGGATGTCGCGGTGCCGCACATGGGAGAGCTCGTGCGCCATCACGCCGCGCAGCTCGCGCTCGCTCAACACACGCAGGATGCCGGTGGTGGCCGCCACCGCGGCATGGTCCGGGTTGCGGCCGGTCGCAAAGGCGTTCGGCGCGTCTTCGTTGATCAGGTAGACACGCGGCATCGGCAGCCCAGCGCGCTGCGCCAGCTCCTGCACCATGCGATAAAACTGCGGCGCCGAGATCTCGTCGACCTGCTGCGCGTTGTACATGCGCAGCACCAGCTTGTCGGAAAACCAGTAGCTGAAAAAGTTCATCGCCAGCGCTGCGATGAGCGCCAGCATCATTCCGGTGTGCCCGCCGAGCAGCGATCCGATCGCCATGAACAGGGCGGTGATGGCCGCCATCAGCACGGCGGTCTTCAGCAGGTTGAACATTCGGGCTTTCTCCGTGGAGTTTGACTACCCGTCAGATGTGGGCTGCGCCGGGCAGTTCAACGTCAGCGGCCGAGAAGCTCTCCGGTCAGCGGCGGCAAGCCACGCAGCAGCTGGCTCGCCGGCATCCGTTTGGCGCCGGGGCGCTGCACCTCGAGCACCTGCAAGGCGGCGTCACCGCACGCCACGGTGAAGCTCTCGGCATCGGAGGCGACGACCTGCCCCGGCGAGCCGCTCGCCGCAACTCGGCGTGCCCGCCACAACTTGAGCGGCTCGCCGCGCAAGGTACTGCTCGCGCCGGGGAACGGGTCGAAGGCGCGGATGCGCCGTTCGATAACGGCTGCGGGCAAGGTCCAGTCGATGGCCGCTTCGGACTTTTCGATCTTGTGCGCATAGCTCACGCCCTCGGGCGGCTGCGGCACCGGACGCAGGCCGCCGCAGGCGGCGAGCTCCAGCGCTTCGACGATCAGCCTGCCGCCGAGTACGGCAAGCCGCTCGTGCAGGCTCGCCGTGGTGTCGTCGGGGTCGATGGCCAGCGCTTCGACCAGCAACATCGCACCGGTGTCGAGCCCGGCATCCATCTGCATGATCGTGATGCCGGTCTGTGTATCGCCGGCCTCGATGGCGCGGTGGATGGGTGCCGCGCCGCGCCAGCGCGGCAGCAGCGAGGCATGGATGTTGATGCAGCCCAGACGCGGCAGATCGAGCACCCATTGCGGCAGGATCAAGCCGTAGGCCGCCACCACCAGCACGTCGGGCCGGGCGTCCAGCAGCGCTTGGCGGGCGGCTTGTGCGTCGTCGGCGAACTTGCCGTCCAGGCGCAGGCTGCGCGGCTGCGCGAGCGCCAGACCCTGCTGCTGCGCCAGCGCCTTCACGGCCGACGCCTGCAGCTTCATGCCGCGCCCGGCGGGTCGATCGGGCTGGGTCAGCACCAGCGGCACGTCGAACCCGGCCGCCAGCAGCCGCGCCAGGGCGACCTGCGCGAACTCGGGGGTGCCGGCGAAAGCGAGCTTCATGGGCGCGCTTCGTCGCGGGTCTTCTTCAGCATCTTGGTCTTGATGCGGTCGCGCTTGAGCGAGCTCAGGTACTCGACGAACACCTTGCCGATCAGGTGATCCATCTCGTGCTGGACGCAGATCGCAAGCAGCCCCTCGGCTTCGAATTCGCGCAGCTCGCCAGAGCGGTCGAGCGCGCGCACCGTCACCCGGGCGTGGCGCTGCACCTTGTCGTAAATCGTCGGCACCGACAGGCAGCCTTCGTCGCTGAAGGTCATCTCCTCGCTCTGCGCGACCCGCACCGGGTTGATCAGCACCCGCGGGTCGTTGCGGGTCTCGGAGGTGTCGATGACGATGACCCGCTCGTGCACGTCGACCTGCGTGGCGGCCAGGCCGACCCCGTCGGCGGCGTACATCGTCTCGAGCATGTCGTCGACCAGCTGGCGGATGCGGGCGTCGACCTCGGCCACCGGTTTGGCCACCGTGTGCAGGCGCGGATCGGGAAAACGCAGGATGTGAAGTTGAGCCATGAGTAAGTGAAGGTTTCCGCCGCGCGGTGGCTTGGTGAGCCTGTGGACACGGCGCAACGCCCGACGGTGTGACAGGTCTCACACGGCGGGCGGGGCCGGGTCACTTTCGTTGCGATATCAAGGGTTTAGAGGCAGAATCTGTGAAACTGAATGAGGAATTTTCGCCGAATTGCGGCGCCATTGGCGCAGTCGACGGAACAGCCCCACACCCCACCCCCGCGAGGTCGTTCTCAACCCGCGCCCGGAGACTCAAGTTGATGACGCGTCGCACCTGTTCTGCATTCCAACAGCGCTTCGCTGCCAGCCTGGCCTCGCTCGGTGTGGCAGTGGGTGCCACGCTCAGCGCCAGCGCGCTGGCGGCCGGCGATTATCCGATCACCGGCCAGCAGCGCGATACCGCGCAGAAAGTGGCCGAAGCCGGCGTGCCGCTGTCCGAGCTGGCGCCCAACGCGCCCGATACCTACACCGTCAAACGCGGCGACACGCTGTGGGACATCTCCAAGCTCTTCCTCAAGAGCCCGTGGCGCTGGCCCGAGCTGTGGGGCATGAACCTGGACCAGATCCGCAACCCGCACCTGATCTACCCCGGGCAGGCGCTGTTCCTCGAGAAATCGGGCGGGCGGGCGCGGCTGCGCGTCGGCCAGCCGGGCCCCGACGCGAGCGGCACGGTCAAACTGTCGCCCCGGGTGCGCGTGTCGGAGCTCGCCAACGGCGCTATCCCATCGATCCCGTTCCACCTGATCGAGCCCTTCCTCAACGAGGCCGTCATCTTCCAAGTCAATGAACTGCAGGCGGCGCCGCGCATCGTCGCCACCCAGGAAAATCACGTGATGATGTCGCGCGGCGACACCGCCTATGTGCGCGGTGAAACCGGCGGCAACACTGCATTCCGGCTGTTCCGTGAACCCAAACCGCTGAAAGACCCGACCACCGCCGAGATCCTCGGCTACGAGGCGGTCTATGTCGGCACTGCCGACGCGGTGCGCCCCGGCGAAACGCGCACCGGCGCCGATGGCAAGCCCGAGATCATTCCGGCGACTTTCACCGTCACCAGCATCCGCCAGGAAGCCACCATCAGCGACCGGCTGGCGCCGGTGCCGTCGCGCGAGTTCTCCAACTACGCGCCGCACGCGCCGGCCGCGCCGCTGGCGGGCCAGATCGCTTCGCTGTACGGCGACGCGCTGACCGCCGGGCAGAACCAGATCGTCGCGCTGAACCGCGGCGCGCGCGACGGTGTCGAGCGCGGCCATGTGCTCGCGCTGTGGCACGACGGCGTCAAGACGGTCGACAAGACCGACCCGTCGCGCACGCTGATCAAGCTGCCCGACGAGCGCCACGGCATGTTGTTCGTGTTCCGCGTGTTCGACCGCATGTCGTACGCGCTGATCCTGTCGGTGAACGAGCCGGTCAAGCCCGGCGACCGCTTCACCCAGCCCTGATTCCGGCACCCCGGTGTGATCGAGCACGCCGAGCTCGCCGCCTGGCTGCGGCTGCTCGAAACCCCCGGCGTCGGGCGTGATTCGGCGCGCAAGCTGCTGGCGGCGTTCGGCTCGCCGCAGGCGGCCATCGCCGCGTCGGTCGACGCACGGCGCGAAGTCGTGGCCGCAGGGCCAGCCGCGGCGCTTTCCACTCCACCCGAATCACTGGCTGCATTGATCGCCGGCACGCTGGCCTGGCTGACGGCCGACGCTGCCGAGCCGCGCTTCGTCATCACGCTCGGCGACCCGCTGTACCCGGCGGCGCTGCTCGAAACCGCCGATCCGCCGCTGCTGCTTTACGCCCAGGGCCGCATCGAGCGCCTGCATGGGCCGATGTTCGCGATCGTCGGCAGCCGCAACCCGACGCCGCAAGGCAAGGTCAACGCGCGGGCTTTCGCGACCCATCTCAGCAACGCCGGGTTGACCATCGTCTCGGGGCTCGCGGCCGGCATCGACGGCGCGGCCCACCAGGGCGCGCTGGAGGGGACGTCAGGCACCGTCGCGGTGGTCGGCACCGGGCTCGACCGGGTCTATCCGCGCCGCCATCTGGAACTCGCACACCGTATTGCCAGTGACGGTTTGTTGCTCAGTGAGTACTCGCTCGGTACGCCGCCGCTGCCGCCCCATTTTCCGCAGCGCAACCGGATCATCGCCGGGCTGACGCGCGGCACGCTGGTCGTCGAAGCCGCGCTGCAATCGGGCTCGCTGATCACCGCGCGCTTGGCGACCGAGGCCGGGCGCGACGTGTTCGCGATCCCCGGCTCGATCCATGCGCCGCAGTCGCGCGGCTGCCATGTGCTGATCAAGCAGGGCGCCAAGCTGGTCGACACTGCGCAGGACGTGCTCGAAGAGCTACGGATGGGCACGATCGCCGCGTCCGCCCCCGAGCCGGCTGAAAACACCGACCCGCTGCTGGAGGCGCTCGGCTTCGACCCGGTGGCGCTCGAAGCGCTGGTCGCCCGCACCGGCTTCAGCGCCGAAGCCCTCAGCGCGCGCCTGCTCGAACTCGAGCTCGACGGCCATGTCGCCCGCCTGCCGGGCCAGCTGTTTCAGCGCATCGCACACGGCTGAGCTTGTCGAAGCCGCCGTGCGCCGTGAGCTTGTCGAACGGCTGACTGCGCAGTGAGAAAGCTGACGAATCCGGTGGCTTCCGGGAGCGGGCGGATCCGGGCGGTGCGGTATAGTGAGATTCATGTTCGACGTGCTCGTGTACCTGTACGAAAACTACTGGCGACCCGACGCCTGCCCTGACCATGCCCAGCTGACCCGCAAGCTGTCGTCGGTCGGTTTCGAGTCGGACGAGATCCAGGAAGCGTTGTCGTGGCTCGACGGCCTGGCCGGCGCGGCCGAGTCGTACGTCGGCCAGCAGGGCGAGCTGAGCCTGCGCGTCTACTCCGAGACCGAGCAAGAACACCTGGGCGAAGCCTCGATCGGCTTCATCAGCTTCCTCGAGTCGGCCGGCGTGTTGCCGCCGCCGATGCGCGAAATGGTCATCGACCGGGCCAACGCGATCTCCGGCGGCCCGCTCGACCTCGAAGACCTGAAGATCATCGTGCTGATGGTGTTCTGGAGCCTGGGCGAGGAGCCCGATGCGCTGATCCTCGACGAACTTTTCGTCGACGAAGAAGACCGCCTGATTCACTGACGGCGGCCGCGCGGCCGCTCAGCCCAGCCGCTTGTATCGCGTCTGGGCTTCGGCAGGCGTGAGGACCCTTCCGGGTCCCCACGTCCGGCCTCAGTTCAGCAGCCGCCCCGGGTCCACGTCGAGCTTGGCCAGCGCGCTGCGGGTCGCCCGCACCGTCAGCGATTCGTCCTGCGCCGGCACCAGAAGGCCGGCCTGCAGGAACGCCGCCAGCCGATGCTGCTGGAACAACACACCCCGGCCTTGCGGCGAGACAAACAGCGTCAGCTGCTTGCGCAGGCCCTGCCAGGCGAGTTGCATCGCCTCGGTGCGGGTGCGGTACTCGAGCATGTACCAGCTGCCGACCTGAAGCTCGCGCGCCCACGACAGCATCGCCGGCGTCGGCATCGAGCCGCCCTCGCCGACCACCTCGAGCTCGGAGCTTTCGTGGCCCGACAGGTCGAGCACCAGCGACTCGTCGATCTCGACGTCTTCGGCATCCGGCAGCAGCTCTTCCAGCGTCTCCAGCCGCGCCATCAGCTCTTCGAGCCGGTCGTGCGGAATGGCCGCCGCCTTCGCCGTGAAAGCCGCGGCGAGCGAGTTGTTCAGGCGCTGGATGTGTTCGTCCTGCTTGGCCGCGACGACGCCGGCGCCTTGCATGCCGTCGCGCAGCAGCTTCAGCAGCGGCGGCAGCTTGCGGATCACCTCGGCGCGCTCTTCGCGCGACACTTTGGCGCTCGCGGACCAGATCAGGTCGGCCGCGGCGCGTTTCATGACCTTGGTCTCTTCGCTCTGCAGCCCGTGTTTCACCGCCGTCATCGCCAGCACGTCGGCCCAGACGTGGAACAGGAAGTCGCGCACGCCCTCCTGCACCGGCACCTCGTTGAGCATCTTGCGCAGCTCGATCGTGTACTGGATCGCCAGCGTCTCGCGCTGCTCGACCTGCTGGGCCAGCGACACGCCCTTGCGCGAGGCCTCGTTTTCGTTCTTGAAGTAGTGCTCGAGGAATTTCTCGAACTCGGTCAGCACGGTCTGGAACACACGCCGGCCGGTGTCGGGGTAGGCCTCGACGACCTGCACCACGCGCTTGATCTCTTTTTCGAGCACATCGCCGGCGGCGCGCATCGCCGAATCGAAGCCCATCACGCAGGCGCCCATGCGGTCGATCAAGCGCCGCGCGGGGTGGTCGGTGGTCGCAAAGAAGTCGGGTTCGCTGACCGCCACGCGCAGCACCGGCATCTGCAGCCGTGCGAACCAGACCCGCACCGTCGCGGGGATGCGCTCTTCGGTCAGGATGCTCTGGAACAGCAGCGCGACGATCTCGATCGTCGCGCGTTCGACCGGCGTACTCGCGGCCTGCTTCAGCGCCTGCTTGCGCTGATGCAGCTCCTCGAGCAGCATCGGCGTGCTGACCTGACTGCCGGCCAGGCGCCCGGGCACACTGACGGGCGGCTGGCTCAGGCGCCGCGCGATGCCTTGCTGGGCATCGGCGATGGCCGCCTTCAGCGCCGGCGATGTCGGCCGCGCCTGCTGGGTGTTGACGAATTCGGGCAGCTGCCGGCCGATCAGCCGATTCAAGCGGCCGAGCACCGCTTCGGCGTGATCGGCACCGCGTGCCAGCCCGCCGGCACGGGTCATCAGCCGGGTTTCGTCGTGCACCTCGGCACGCGTCGCCGCGTCGGCGCCATGCGAGCCGGTAACGCTGGCGGTGTGCGCGAAGCCCGAGCCGGTGCTGCCGGCCCAGGCCGCGTTGCGGGTGCGCCGGATGAAGGGCCGCAGGTCGATGTTGGGCAGCACCCGCTGCTGGATCAGCCAGCGGTTCGTCTCGTGATAGGCTTCTTCGGCGAAGTGCGCGAACTCGTCGTGCAGCACGCCCTGCAGCGTGCGCCAGGCGTCGTGGCTCAGGCCGGCCTGGCGCCAGGCGTTGGCTGCTATGCGCGCCAGCACATGCGGGCGCAGCACGTCATTGGTATCGAGCTCGTCGCGCCCCTCGAGCATCGTGATGCGGCTGCGCATGTCGGTGAATTCCCACGACGCGCGGTCCATCATCGCCAATGCCAGTCGAGAGCTGAGAATCTCGCTCTCGATCGTGTCGTTGTCGACCAGGCTCAGGCCCGATCCCGGTCGCGCCGTCGGCGACGGCAGATCGCCGGGCCGCGACGGCATCACCATGCCGGTCAACAGCGCGCCGCGCAGCATCGCGGTCGCGCCGCTCAGCCAGAAGCCGGAGCTCTTGTGCAGGTCTTCGACCAGCTCGCGGCGCCGCATCTGGGTCGCGTTGTCGGCCACCTGGGAGAGCAGCAGCCGGGCCCCCTGATCGATCGCCTGCACGACACTCGGCAAGCCGTTGAGCAAGCCCTCGACGTAAGACCGCCGCGCCTGTGCGGCCAGTGCCATCGAGTTGGCTTCGCTCGCCATGAATGTGAAGTGAGTGCTGGCAGGTGGGGGTGTCTGGACACTCTACACCACCGCCCCCGCGTTCGGGTCGTCGGGATCGATTTCCTTGCCCGAGGGCTTGCCCAGGTCTTCACGTTTCACGCCCAGCCACATCGCGATCGCCGCGGCGACGAACACCGACGAGTAGATGCCGAACAGGATGCCCACCGTCAGCGCGACCGCGAAGTAGTGCAGCGTCTGGCCACCGAACAGCAGCATCGACAGCACCATCATCTGGGTGCAGCCGTGGGTGATGATGGTGCGGCTCATGGTGCTGGTGATGGCGTGGTCGATGACCTGCTCGGTCGTCATCTTGCGATAGCGCTTGAAGGCCTCGCGGATCCGGTCGAAGATGACCACCGACTCGTTGACCGAGTAGCCCAGCACCGCCAGCACCGCGGCCAGCACCGACAGCGAGAACTCCCACTGGAAGAAGGCGAAGAAGCCGAGGATGATGACGACGTCGTGCAGGTTGGCGACGATCGCCGCGACCGAGAACTTCCACTCGAAGCGCACTGCCAAGTAGGCCATGATGCCGATGATCACGAAGGCGAGCGCCTTGGCGCCGTCTTCGGCGAGCTCCTTGCCGACCTGTGGGCCGACGAACTCGCTGCGCTGCAGCTTGACCGGCTGCGCGCCGCCGGGCTTGGCTTCGCAGACCAGCTTGCTGACCACGTCGCCCTTGTCGCTCTTCTCCTGCAGCGTCGCGACCGTGCCGCTCTCGCCCTGGCACAGTGCGCCGAACACCTGGTTCACGACGTCGGACTGCTTGACGCCACCGCGCACCGGAAGGCGGATCAGCACGTCGCGCGACGAGCCGAAGTTCTGCGCCTGCACGTCGCCGAGGTTGAGCTTCTCGACCGTGCTGCGGATCTTGCCGACATCGGCCGCCTCGGCGTAGGCCACCTCGATCACCGTGCCGCCGGTGAACTCGACCGAGAAGTGCAGCCCGCGCGTGACGAGGAAGAACACCGCCGCCAGAAAGGTCAGCAGCGAGATGATGTTGAACACCAGCGCATGCCGCATGAACGGGATGTCGCGCCGGATGCGAAAGAACTCCATGAGGTTTCCTTGGTCGCTTGCTGTGACGATCAGACTTTGCCCGGCGCTTCGGCCTGCGGCTTCCAGACTTGGCCGATCGACACGCTCTTGAGCTTCTTCTGGCGGCCGTACCACAGGTTGACGAGGCCGCGCGAGAACACGACCGCCGAGAACATCGAGGTCACGATGCCCAGGCAGTGAACCGTCGCGAAGCCGCGGATCGGGCCCGAGCCGAAGGCGAACAGCGCGACGCCGGCGATCAGCGTCGTGACGTTCGAGTCGAGGATGGTCGCAAACGCCCGCTCATAGCCGATGTTGATCGCCGCCTGCGGCGGGGCGCCGCCGCGCAGCTCTTCGCGCACCCGCTCGTTGATCAGCACGTTGGCGTCGATCGCCATACCCAGCGTCAGCGCGATCGCCGCGATGCCGGGCAGCGTCAGCGTGGCCTGGGCCAGCGACAGCACCGCCACCAGCAGCAGCAGGTTGAAGGCGAGCGCCGCGGTCGAGATCATGCCGAACAGCAGGTAGTAGCAGCACATGAACACCGCAATCGCGGCAAAGCCGTACTTCACGCTCGCGAAGCCCTTGGCGATGTTGTCGGCGCCGAGCGTCGGGCCGATCGTGCGTTCCTCGATGAACTCCATCGGCGCAGCCAGCGAGCCGGCGCGCATCAGCAGCGCGAGGTCGTTGGCCTCTTCCGGGTTGCGCATGCCCGAGATGTGGAAGCGGTTGCTCAGCTCCGACTGGATCGTCGGCGCGGTCAGCACGTCGGGCTTGCCCTTTTCGATCAGCACCACCGCCATGCGCCGCCCGACCCCTTCGCGGGTCGCGTTTTTCATGCCGTTGCCGCCCTTCGCGTCGAGCGACACGATGACGATCGAGCCCGAGTTCTGCTGGTCGATGTTGGCGTCGGCGCCGGTCAGGTTCTCGCCCGAGAACACGACCTGCTTGGAGAGCAGGAGCGGCTCTTCGCGGCCCTCGCGCTTCATGATCAGGAGCTCGGTGCCGGGCGGGATCAGGCCGCGCTGCGCATCTTCGATCTTGCTCGGGTTGAAGTCGCGCGAGCGTTCCTGCAGATGCGCTTCGACCATGTGGACTTCGAGCGTCGCGGTGCGGCCGATGATGTCCTTGGCCTTGGCCGGGTCCTGCAGGCCCGGCAGCTCGACGACGATGCGGTCGGTGCCCTGTTGCTGGATCACTGGCTCCTTGGTGCCGAGCTCGTTGATGCGGTTGTGCAGCGTCGTGATGTTCTGCTTGAGCGCCTGTTCCTGGATGCGCCGCGCCGCTTCGGGTTTGAGCGTTCCGGTCAGCTTGAACTCGCTGCCGTCGGGCGTATCGACCCAGGTCTCGTCGGCCATCTGGTCGAGCAGCAGGCTCTTCGCCGCCGTGACGGTGTCCTTGTCGCGGAACCGGATCTCGACGTCGTTGCCGACCTTGGTGATGCCGGCGTGGCGCAGGTTCTTCTCGCGCAGCAGCGTGCGCACGTCGCCGACCAGCGCCTCGGCCTTCTTCGCGATCGGCGCCTTCATGTCGACCTGCAGCAGGAAGTGCACGCCGCCCAGCAGGTCGAGCCCGAGGTTCATCGGCAGCGCGTGCAGCGCGCTCAGCCAGTGCGGCGAGCGCGACAGCAGCTGCAGCGCGACGATGTAGTTGGGGTCGTTCGGATCGGGGTTGAGCGCCTTGACGATCGCGTCCTTGGCCTTGGCCTGGGTGTCGAAGTCGGCAAAGCGGGCCCGCACCGAAGCCCCTTCGCGGACCACGAAGTCGGCCTTCAGGCCGGCCTGGGTGATGGCCTGCTCGATCCGGCCGGCCGTGGTCTCGTCGACCTTGGACGTGATCTTGCCGCTGCTCACCTGCACCGCGGGTGCGTTCGGGAAGAAGTTCGGCAGGGTGTAGATCAACCCGGCCAGCAACGCGATCACGAGGATCGTGTACTTCCACATCGGATAGCGATTCATGACGCCTTCCTGCGGGGCTCGTGCCCGCTGGCGTGCCCGGCAGCGGCCGCGCCCGGTCGAGCGCAGCGGCGGCCGGGCGCGGCCGGACCAGTTACTTGTAGGTGCCCTTGGGCAGGACTTGCACGACGGAGGCGCGCTGCACCTGGATCTCGACGTTCGGCGCCACCTCGACATGCAGGTAGCTCTCGCCCATCTTCGAGACCCGGCCGAGCACGCCGCCGGCGATCACCACGTCGTCGCCCTTGGCCAGCGCGTCGATCATGGTCTTGTGTTCCTTGGTCCGCTTCATCTGGGGCCGGATCATCACGAAATAAAGGACCACGAACATCAGGCCGAACATGATCAGCTGCTCGATGCCGAACCCACCGCCGCTGGCCGCCGGAGCCGGCGCAGCCTGCGCAAACGCTTCAGAAATGAACACTTGGGAGATTCCTCTTGGCTGCCAGGCACGACGCCAGTGGCAAAACCTCGGGATTGTACGGCGCGGGCTCAGCTCAGCTTCAGCACCACCAGGTAGCCAGACACGTCGGTGTCGCCGTTTTTGCGGATGACCCGCGATTCGACCGATTCGACGCCGAAGCCATGTTCAGCGGCGAGCCGGCGCACATAGGCCAGCGAGTGGGCGAAGCGGTGGGTCGGCTGCAGGATGAAGTCGGACGCGTCGCCACCTTCGACCGAGAAGCCGAACAGCCCGCCAGGTCGCAAGGCCTGGCGCACGCCGGCAAACACCTCGGACAAGTCGCCGATGTAGACGAACACGTCGGCCGCGATCGCCAGGTCGAAACGCCTCGCCTCACCGGCCAGGTAGGCTGCGACTTCGGCGCAGACGAGCTCGTCGTAGCCGCCGCGCTCGCGGGCCTTGGCCAGCATCTTGGGCGACAGGTCGACCCCCACCAGCGTTTGCGCCAGCGGCCGCAGCAGCGGCCCGCACAGGCCGGTGCCGCAGCCGAGATCGAGCGCGGCCAGGCCGGCTGCGTCGCTCGCGCAGAGGGCGCGCATCGCGTCGACCAGGAAGGTCGGCGTCTTGTATTCCAGCGTCTCGACCAGGTGCTCGTCGAAGGCCTCGGCGTACTGGTCGAACAGCCCTTTGACGTATTCGACCGGCGATGCCTTGGGCACCGCCTCGGCGCCCAGGCAGGCCAGCGAATAGCGGATGCGCTGCGCATCGCCGCCGCTCGCCAGCGCCCTTCGGTAGGACGCGATGGCCTCGGCGTGGCGACCCAGGTCGGTCAGTGCGTCGGCGCGGTGGATCAGCGCTTCGGCGTAGTCGGCATCGAGCAGCAGCGCCCGCTCGTAGCTCACCAGCGCCTCGGTGGGCCGGCTCAGTTTGCGCAGCACGTTGCCTCGGTGCAGCAGGCCCTTCGGGTTGTCCGGCCGCAGCGCCAGCGAGCGGTCGTAGCTCGCGAGCGCCTGGCTGTGGCGGCCCAACGCCTGCAGCACGTTGCCGTAGTGGTTGAACGCCGAGGCACTCTCGGGGTTGATGCGCAACGCCTGCTCGAGAAGCTGAAGCGCCGCGGCGAACTCGTTCTGCTGCCCTTTGATGACGCCGAGCAGGTGCAGCGAATCGAAATGCATGGGCAGCGCGGCCAGGATCTGCCGGTACAGCGCTTCGGCCTGCGCGAGCTCGCCCTGCTGGTGCAGCTCGATCGCACGCCGGCTGCGCGCCGCGATGGCCGGCGGGACCTGCGGCGCGCGCCGGCGCTTGGGCTTGCCGCTCATCGGCACTCCGCGACGCGCAGCAGCGCCAGGTGGCCGTCGACCTTGCTGCCTTCGTTGCGGCGCAGGACGGCGTCTTCGATGGCCTCGATCCCGAAGCCGTGCGCCTCTGCCAGGCGCTGCAGATAGGCCCGCGAATGCCGATAGCGACGCGTCGCGGCGAGCTCGATGTCGTGCGACTCGCCGGCCTCGACCGAGAAGGCGAAGCGCCCGCCGGCGCGCAAGGCGCGCCGGCGGGCGGCGAACACCGGCGCCAGATCGCCGAGGTAGACGAACACGTCGGCCGCGACCACGAGGTCGAACTCGGCGTCGCGCAGCGCCAGGTAGTCGCCGAGTGCCACACATTCGAGACTGGCGTAGACAGCGCGTTCGCGCGCCTTGGCGAGCATGCCGTCGGACAGGTCGATGCCCGTCAGACGGCGCGCCAGCGGCCGAAGCAGCGGTCCGCACAGGCCGGTGCCGCAGCCGATGTCCAGCACATCGAGCCTCGCGGGCGGGGCGCTGCGCCGCACCAGCTCGCTCAGCAGCTCGGGGATTCGACACTGCAGGGCGTCGACCAGCACCGTGTCGAAGCGCTCGGCGTAGCTGTCGAACAAGTCCTTGATGTAGCCTTCAGTCCGGCGACCCAGCGCCAGCAGGATGTCGCCGCGGTTCATCAGCGACTCGGCACAGTCGGGCGCCATCGCCAGCGCCGCGTCGTAACTCGCCAGCGCGTCGCTCAGCCGGCCGAGCGACCAGCGGGCCTTGCCCTGCCCCATCAAGGCAGTTCGGTGATCGGCTTGCAACGCCAGCGCGCTTTCGTAGCTCGCCAGCGCTTGATCGAACAGGCCCAGCGCGTGCCGCGCGTTGCCGAGGTTGGCGTGCGCGGCAGCAACGCCGGAGTCGACCTGCAGGGCCTGCTCGATCAACGCGGCGGCCTGCGGATAACGACCGCGCTGACCCTCCATCACACCGAGCAGATGCAGCGCACCGAAGTGCGCCGGCTCGCGGATCAGGATCTTGCCGTACAGCGTTGCAGCTTCGTCGAGCCGGCCTGCGCGGTGATGCGCCAGCGCCTGCTCGTACAACTGCTGCGAACCGGCCACTTATCCTTCCAGCGACTTCAGCAACGCGGCGAGGTCGGGGTCCATCTCTTCCTCTGCGCCGGCGGCCGGTTCGGCAGCAGGTACCTCGGCGGCGGCCGCACCGTCGCCGCTGTCGCCCAGGCTCGCGAGCAATGCGTCCAGATCATCGGAGGTGGTGTCGGCGCCGTCGCTGCTGCCGGCATCGCTGGCCGCCACATCGGATGAATCATCGGACGACGGCGTGTCGTCGTCGGCACTCGGCTTGGCCGCCTTGCCGCCCTTGGCCGCCGCGGGCCTCGCCTCGTCGCGCGGCACGATCGTCGCCTTGGTGCTGACGCTGACCTTGGCGGTCGGTGCGCGTGTGATCTGCAGGCCGAGCTGCGAGCCGTCGACCGCGTCCATGCCGGCCAGGCGAATCTCCGGTTGGCCCTTGTGTGCCAGCAGCGCGCACAGGCCGAAGGTCTTCAGGCGCAGCGCCGTCTCGGTGTTGACCAGCCGCTCGGTGCAGGGCAGCGCGACCTGGTCGCCGTCGCTGTCGGTGAAGTAGTGGAACGGCAGGTCGCCCATCGACAGCGTCTTGCCCGCGGGCGCGGCCATGATGCATGCCGCGGCCAGCGCCGGGTGGCCCCACAACATGCCGCGCAGGCCGTCGTTGGCGGTGAACTCTTCGAAGCTGAAGGCACTGATCGGGTCGCTGCGCTTGCCGTAGGGATGGCGCAGCATGAAACGCGGCGCCAGCAGCGCGAGGTACGGCGCTTCGGGCATGCCGCGCAACGCCTGCATCGCCTCGCCGACCAGCGGGTGCGGGTCGTGGCGCCGGTCGGCGAAGGCATCGAGCGCCATCGAGGTGACAAACGGTGCGCCGGCCTGCGCCGCGATCTTGGCCATGCGGCCCAGCAGCTCGGCGTGCGGCGGCGTGGCCTCGAACTGGTACAGCCCGCAGATGAGCGACAGCCCGCCGTTCTTGTCCTGCGAGGGGCGGTCGACCAGTATCGAATAGAGGCCCGTCTCGGACAGGTCGCTGACGCTGCTCAGGTCGGCGGCGAACTCCTCGGCCGAGATGTCGATCAAGAGCACCTGCAGCATCGGCCCGGTCTCGATGCGGCGCAGCACCATGTCCAGGCCGCGCCACAGCGACTCGAGGTTCTGGAACTCGCTTTGGTGCAGCACCGCGCGCATCGCGTCCGACAGCGCGTTGTCGACCGTCGCGACCAGCGCCTCGCGTTTCGGGTCGGGTGTCTTCTGCACGAAGGGGCCGATGATCTGGCGCAGCAAGGCATCGACCGGGCCATCGACGACGACCTCGCTTTCGATGCCGACCAGGCGCGCGAAGTCGCTGAGGCGGCCGTTCGCCGCCGGCGACGCACTGCGCGCACGGCCGCGCCCGCTGCGCGATGCACGCCGGATCGGGCCATTCGTCGACATCGCCTGGACCTCGGCCGCGGCCTTGGCAAAGGTCGCGGTGTTGTTCAGGCGCTTGCGCAGGTCGCCGAGGGCGCGGAACACATCGAGGTTGCGGTACAGCGTGTCGGGGTGAAACGCCTCGAGGTCGGCGAACTCGACTTCGACACCGGCGCCGCCGTCGCCGATCGGCAAACTCAGCTTGACCTGCAGCCGGCCGAGTGTGTCTTCGAGGTTGTCGAATTCGACCTGGATCGCCTTGCGGCGCGCCAGCTCGGCGCCGGTGTCGAGCCGGCCCGCGGCCGCGCCGGCGCTGAAGTCGCCGAGCACGGCGATGCGCACCGGGCGCTTGGGCGCCCATTGCGGCGCGCTGCGATCGAGGGTACCGAAGTCAGGGGTCCAGCCGTCGTCTTCCATGGCGTATTTCTCCAGGTCGAATCAGTTCACTTCTTCGGACGAGAACAGCGCGGCGCCGTATTCGTCGTCGCAGGTCGTGCCGGCGTCACACACCGGCTTGCCGGCGAAGACCGAGCCCGGCCCGCTGTGGCGGCTGGCGATGTCGGCCGCGAACTGCTTGGGGAATTCGCCGAAGCCACCCTCGCTTTTCATGCCGGAGGCGCTGAAGTCGCGCGGATGTTTGGACACGATCGCGATGAAGTGGTCGGTGCCGACCGGGCCACTGGTGTCCATCGGCCAGTGCGAGTCGGGCAGCTTCAGCGTCTGGCCGGCGCGGATGCGGTTGTTCTTCGCCTTCGCGTTCGGGAACAGCTGCATGAACGAGCCGTCGGTGCCGGACACCATCACGTACAGGTGGCCCTCGCGCTCGGACTTGACGCTGAACGCGAGGTGGTCCTTGCCGATGCGGAATTGCGGCTTGGCGGTGGCCGCCTCGATGCCGTAGCCGGGCGTTTGCGCGGCGGCAATGCGGGCGAATTCCCGCGCCGGGTCGAACGGACCCTGCTTGTCCTCGACGACCGGCGCGGCAGGCGGCGGTGCGACGGCCGCGCTGGCCGGCGTGGCCGCGGCCGATGCCGCATCCGCGGCAGCGCCGGCAGTCGCGACCTGCGCCGCGGGCGGCGCGGGCGCCGGCTTGGTGGGCGCGAGCAGCGCGTACAAGGCGCCGCCCAGCACGCCGAACGCAAGCACCCCGCCGCCGACG
>Ga0209515_10000960_pt1 | contig 49711 bp, 53 predicted proteins | sample Subgroupgradi54m_FD_187454 | JGI IMG/M metagenome (GOLD analysis project Ga0209515, IMG submission 187454) | Subsurface groundwater microbial communities from S. Glens Falls, New York, USA - GMW60B uncontaminated upgradient, 5.4 m (SPAdes)... ... | reverse complement strand
GCCGATTATCTTAACAACTCATACACTCAATTGGAAACCACCTGACAATCATCCCTGGAGAAGATACCCAAACAAATGAATACAAAAAAGCGGACATTTCTATTCTTGTCCGACATACCTCAAAAAACACAAAATTATTTGCCAGTTGACGAATTATCATAGCTTTGTTATTATAAATTGTGCCGCAAACAAATAGTAAAAAAATAAAGTATATTTTTGTTTCTGGTGGTGTGATATCGGGAATAGGAAAAGGAACCACTACTGCATCTATCGCACTCCTTCTTAAATCTGCAGGATACACCATTGCTCCGATGAAGTTTGAGAATTATCTTAATATCGATGCGGGTACTATTAATCCCATTGAGCATGGCGATCCGTTTTTGTGCGAAGACGGCACAGAAGCGGATATGGATATAGGGACTTATGAAAAATTCCTCAACGAGGATATGGGGAAAGATAACTTTGTCACCATGGGCAGTATTTACAAAACTGTCATTGATCGCGAACGGCGTTTTGAATATCACGGAGAAGATGTGGAGGCAATTCCCCATATTACCGATGAAATTATTAAAAGAATAACCGGTCTTGGCAAAAAGAAAAATGCAGATATTGTTATTATCGAATTAGGCGGCACGGCGGGCGAATACCAAAATGTATTTTATTACGAGGCATCTCGTATTATGACGCTTAAAAATCCTGGAGATGTATTACATGTTCATGTGAGTTATGTGCCTACTCCCCCTCATTTAGGTGAGCCAAAAACAAAACCAACGCAGCTTTCTGTCCGAACGCTCAACTCTTTAGGAATTCAACCTGATTTTATTATTGCCAGAAGTGAAAAGGTGCTTGATCAGAGAAGAAAAGACAGATTTGCCCTTTTTTGCAATATGCATCCTGAGGATATCATTTCAAATCCGGACTTGGCGTCCGTATACGAAATACCAATGATGTTGCATAGGCAAAATTTAGACGCAAAGATTCTAGGGAAATTGCATCTTCCTGTAAAAAATCCAAAACTTGCCGAATGGGAAGCGCTTCTTGAAAAAATCCTTGCTAAAAAAACAAAAAAGATTCGTATTGCCATTGTTGGTAAATATTTTGGAACTGGCGATTACCAGCTACGCGACTCCTATGCGGCACTTTTTGACGCGATTGATCACGCGAGTTGGCAATTGGGCATTGGTGTTGAAACCACATGGATCGATGCCGGAAAAGTAGAAAGGGATGGAGAAAAAATCATAGGTCATCCGAACGGCATTATTGTTCCTATTGGTTGGGGAGAAAGAGGGGCTGAAGGAATGATTACTGCCGCTTCCTATGCCAGGCGCGAAAATATTCCCTATTTAGGACTTTGCTACGGCATGCAGCTTGCCGTTGTTGCATTTGCCCGCGACATTTTGGGCTGGATAGATGCAAACACAACAGAAAATAATAAAGAAACATCGCACTCGGTTATCGACCTTATTGCGCAGCAAAAAGAATTTATGCAAAGAAGAGCCTATGGTGGGACTATGCGTCTTGGCGGGTGGGAAGCTACTGTGAAAAAAGATACAACAGCATTTGCGTTATACGATACGTATGGAGGGTTTATAGACAAAAGCCGTGGGCTGACAAGCGAGCGACACAGACACAGGTATGAATTTAACAACAAGTATTTGGATGATTTCGAAAAGAAAGAATTTGTTATCAGCGCAAGGTCGGTACACGAAAATCTAGTCGAAATAATTGAATTGCCAAAAGCAATGCACCCATTTTATCTGGGGACACAGGGACATCCGGAGTATAAAAGCAGGCCGCTTGCCCCTCACCCAATATTTTTAGGCTTTCTTCAAGCGTGTACAAAGTAGATTCTGGACAAGCCAGAATGACAATGGTATAATAAATCCTATGATAACAACGATTGATTTTGTTCCTGGAGACACCGTAAAGGTGTATCAAAAAATAAATGAAGATGCAAAAACGCGCACGCAGGTGTTTGAAGGCGTTGTTTTAGGTATTAGAGGACGAGGCATGAATAAAAGTTTTATGGTGAGAAAGATGGTTGGTGATATCGCAGTTGAAAAGATTTTACCTATTTCTTCTCCAAATATTGAAAAAGTTATTGTGAAAGAAAAATCCAAAAAAAAGGTCAGACGAGCAAAACTTTATTTTCTGAGAAATACAAAAAAATGAGGGTTGCAAACCCAATTGGGCAAAAAGGTGAAGACCTTGCAGTTGCCCATCTTCAAAAAAACGGCTACAAAATTATTGAAAGGAATTTCCGCAAAGGTTATGGCGAGATTGACATTGTCGCTCTGCATAAAAATATACTCGTCTTTATAGAAGTAAAAACAAGAACGTCTTCCCAGTTTGGCACTCCACTTGAGGCAATTACTCCCTGGAAATTACGAACACTTATTAAGACTGCGCAGTTTTATAAACTCGTACATCCAAAACTTCCGGAAAGTTTACGAATTGATGCTGTTTCTGTCATACTTACTTCTTTTGAAGATCTGGAAGCTATAGAAATAGTAAAAAATATTAGCGGTTGGTAATATTTTTCAACTGTTTTATCCTGTCTCGAAGTTTTGCCGCTTGCTCAAAATCAAGCATTTGTGCTGACTGCTTCATTTCTTTTCGCAATAGTTTGATGAGTTTTTCTTTTTCATCCGGTAAGATGACCTCTTTTTTCGTCATTTCCAAAAGAAAATCAACCTCGTTTTTTTCTTCTTGTTGTTCAACAAGCCTGGCGCGTATTGATTTTTGGATGCTTGTGGGTGTAATGTTGTGCTTTTTATTATAGGCAAGTTGGATATCCCTTCTTCTTGTTACTTCCTTAATTGCAGCATCCATCGATTTTGTGACAGTATCTGCATACATAATAACCGTTGCATCAACGTGTCTGGCTGCTCTTCCCATGGTTTGAATAAGCGATGTTCTGCTCCGTAAGAATCCTTCTTTGTCTGCATCTAAAATGGCAACAAGAGATACTTCGGGAAGGTCTAATCCTTCGCGAAGTAAATTAATGCCGACCAGCACATCGTATGTTCCCTCTCGTAATTTATCCAGCACATCTTGTCTTTCAAGCGTTTGTATATCGGAGTGAAGGTACGATACTTTTATTCCTTTATCTTGCAGAAAACTCGATAATTCTTCGGCCATGCGCTTGGTAAGGGTTGTTACCAATACGCGCTGTTTTTTGGCAATTCTTTTTTTTATTTCCTCCATTAAGTCGGTAATTTGCCCCTTGGTTTTTCTAACAGAAACTTTAGGATCAACAAGTCCTGTTGGCCTGACAAGTTGCTCTACAATGCCATTTGTTTCTTCGCCGGCTAAAGAAAGCTCATACTCGTTTGGTGTGGCGCTCACAAAGGTTATCTGGTGAGCTCGGCGCATAAACTCTTCGAATTTTAATGGTCTGTTGTCCAGCGCCGAAGGAAGTCGAAATCCATAATCAATCAGCGTTTGTTTTCGCGCCTGGTCGCCATTGTACATGCCTCGTATTTGGGGAACCGTAATATGGGATTCATCAATAATCAAAAGCCACTCTTTGGATGCATGTTGGAAGTAATCAAGAAGCGTATAGGGTGGATCACCGGGGTTTCGTCCATCAAAATAGCGGGAGTAATTTTCAATGCCATTAACAAATCCTACTTCTCGAATCATTTCCAAATCAAACGTAGTTCGTTGCGAAATCCGTTGTGCTTCAACAAGTTTGCCCATTTTTTTAAACTCTTCGACTCGTTTTTGCATATCACTCATAATTTTGGGAAAAACCGATGCGTAAGACATCGGATCGGTCATGTAGTGTTTGGCCGGATAAATAACGCTGCCAGAAATTTCTTGGGTGCGGTCGCCGGTAAGCGAATCAAATTCTGCCAGATTTTTGATTTTTCCATCCTCCAATGATATCTCTATGCCAAAATCTGTGTATGCGGGAAACACGTCAATTGATTCTCCTCGCACGCGAAACGTCCCTCTCTTAAAACCATACTCGTTTCTTTCGTATTGTAAATCAGTAAGACGCAGCATAATGCTTTTTTGCATAACCTTCATACCTGTTTTGAGCTCTAAAACAAACTTGCCATATTCAACAGGAGAGCCAAGATTATAGATACACGAAACACTGGCCACAACCAATGTATCTGGCCGTGTTAAAAGGTTGGTGGTGGCGGAAAGCCGTAACTTATCGATTTCCTCATTGATCTCTGTTTCTTTTTCGATGTACGTGTCGCTTTGCGGAATGTAGGCTTCGGGTTGATAGTAATCGTAGTACGAAACAAAGTACGAGACTGCGTTTTTTGGGAAAAATTCCCGAAATTCCTGGTAGAGTTGACCGGCCAGTGTTTTGTTATGGGAAATAATAAGCGTTGGCCGCTGAATTTTTGCAATCACATTTGCCATGGTAAACGTTTTTCCGCTGCCCGTTACCCCAAGCAAAACTTGATGTTTATTCCCTTGTTGTATATTTTTTATGAGTTGTTCAACTGCTTGTGGCTGGTCACCAGTTGGTTTAAACTGCGAAGAAAGCTCAAATTTCATAGACGTATTGTACCATAAGAAAATTGACCTAGTTTGTGTACGTTTGTCTTATTGACAAAATACTCGAATATTTCGTATAAAATATATAGAGTTCGACAGGCTCACTATTTACAACATGGCTGGAGTATTATATAAAAAAGAACGGGAAATTTTAGAGTTTATTGCGCAATTTCAAAAACATTACGGCTACTCGCCAAAACTTCTTGAGATTGCTAATGCAACGGGACACAAGAGTATCTCGACAATTCACTCGCTGATCCGTTCGCTGGTGCAAAAAGGATATATTCAAAAAGTGGAAGGAAATACACGAGTTCTTAAAATACTTGATCAAAAAATTGCAGCAGCTGCCCTTGGTGCACAACCATCGCTTGATCTTCCTCTGATGGGTTTTATTGCAGCAGGCAAGCCCCTTGAGCCGCACACTGATCCAAATGCAACGATTCAAGTTTCTGCATCCATGATTACAGGGAAAAAAGTTGCCTATACCTTGCAAGTAAAAGGAACATCAATGATAGAAGATGGTATTCTAGACGGTGACTATGTGGTGATTGAGCGCACAAACGAAGCCCAAAATGGCGATATTGTGGTGGCCATGGTCGATGATAATCTTGCCACGCTCAAACGTTTCTATAATGAAAACGGTAGAGTTGTCTTAAAACCTGCAAACTCTACCATGGATCCTATTTACCCTAATTTCCTCACCATACAAGGGAAAGTCGTGGGCGTGATTCGTCAATATTAGTGTATACTGTTGCCGTGGGAACGTTATATATAGTTGCAACCCCTATTGGAAATCTTAAAGATATAAGTCTTCGGGCAATAGAGGTATTGCAGAAAGTTTCCATTATTGCCTGCGAAGATACCAGAAGAACAGGCGTTTTGCTGCAAAATATTCTTCCTGTGGAAACATACGTTGTTGAAACACCAACAGGGGTAAGAACAGAAGTTAAAAAACGAAAATTGCTTTCTTATTATGATCAAAATGAGTTTAAGAGAATTCCAGAAATACTGGGTATCTTACAAGCTGGATCTGATGTTGCTTTAGTTTCTGATGCCGGAACGCCCACAATTTCTGATCCCGGGTTTAAATTGGTTCGAGAGTGCATTCGAGAGCGGATAAAAGTAGAATCCATACCTGGACCATCATCGGTTATTTCTTCTCTTGTTGTTTCGGGACTTCCCACAGATAAATTTCTCTTTGTTGGCTATTTGCCCAGGAAAGAAGGACATCGCAAAACGCTTCTCAACAATATCACTATGATGATACGTATCATTAGAGTGACAGTGATTTTTTTCGAAGCTCCTCATAGATTAGTCAAAACGCTGAAAGAGTTCAAAGAAATAGTTGGTGATATAGAGATTGTGATTGCGCGAGAACTTACAAAGATTCACGAAGAAGTACGGAGAGAAAAAATTTCAGAAGCAATTATTCATTTTGAAAAAACAAATCCCAAAGGTGAGTTTGTGTTATTATTTAATATAAAAGAAAATAAAAATGGATAAAATAGAAACTCTCGAAAAAGAGATAGAGAAAATTAAAGAACGGAATAAAAAAGTAGAAGCGGATAAAGCCTGGGAAACAAGCTGGACAAGAAGAATTTTTATTGCAATTACAACATATCTTTTGGTTGTCGTTTTCTTAACCTCAATTGGCATTGAAAAACCACTCCTTACTGCTATTATACCTGCAGTTGCCTACTTAATTTCCACAACCTCGTTAGGAATAATAAAATCTTGGTGGTTAAAAAAAGAGAAAAATAATTTTTGACTTTTACTCCCTATTCCCATATACTCCACCTGCAAAGGAAAACCATGAAGCAATAGCTGTTTTATTTCGTTGTCCTCTTGCATGTTTTATTCTTGCCACGTTCAGTTTACATGAACGTGGTCTTGCACGTTGATAAATTATTGTTGGAAGTTTGAATATCATCTACTTGCTTTAAGTGGATGGCATCTTGAGCGCCAAACATGGTGTTTAGAGTGCCGTCCATTTGGACTGGTAGGAAGGGTATAACGATAGCTAAGGAGAAGGTGACATGGCAGACAGGTTCGATCGCTTCGAGGAGGAAGCAAGGCGGGTGTTGAGTTTGGCTCATGAAGAAGCCCAGCATTTCAACCATAACTATGTCGGGACTGAGCACTTGCTCTTGGGCCTGGTCCGAGAGAGGGATGGCCTCGCGGCGAAGGTGCTAGCGAACTTGGGCGTCGAGCTCAACAAGGTGCGCTCCGCGGTCGAGTTCATCATCGGACGAGGAGACCGCCCCACCACGGGTGAGGCCGGTCTGACCCCACGCGCCAAGAAGGTCATTGAATTGACGCTTGCAGAGGCGCGTCGGCTCAATCATCATTCAATCGGAACAGAGCACCTGCTGCTGGGTCTGCTGCGTGAAGGCGAAGGAATAGCGGCAGGGGTACTGGAATCCCTTGGCGTTACCTTGGAAAAGGTTCGCAAGGAAATGCAGAAATTTACGGTTTCTTTTGAGCAGCAGCTCGAAGGGACTGTGCATCTGGTCCGTGATCTTTGTGCTGAGTATGTCAATCTTCGGGCCGCTCTTGAGAATCTTGGTCTGATGACTATGAAGGTGGAAAATCTGACACCTTCGCAGCAACAGTCTGCTCGAGAGTTCCATGGGCAGCTACTTTCTCTTCGGGAGGAGGCTGGTGCCGTTCTGGCTGTACAGGCTGCAATGAGTCTGTTCCCTCCGATTCGAGAAGAAGAGCTCCTGAATAAGCTCATTGCAGCTTTAGATGCTCTTGATGCCTTTAACCAGGCGCAAGAGACGATACCACCTAAGGAGTAGTCACTCTTTCCAACAATGTACATATGTGCATAACGATCAACGGCAAGAACCCCTCGTGGCCTTCCCTAAAAAGGATGGTCAGTTCCACGTAAGTGGAATTTCCGTAAGGATAGAGGGTTTTTTGTTGTATGACAACTTGTTATAAACGCACTTATAGTGTATAGTATTAACTATGGAAAAGAACGTATTAAACTATAGAATCATTATCGAAAAAGAGAAATATGAAGATGGGTCTACTGTTTATGTTGCCTATTGTCCATCGCTTGGCATCTCAGATTACGGTGATAGCGTAGAAGACGTTTTAGCAAGTATTAAGGATGGTGTCGAATTGGTAGTTGCATCATTGGCAAAGGAAGGAAAAGATGTTCCTGTTGATCATGTTGAAGAACAATTTATCACATCAACAAAAATCAATATTCCCTCAGGTATAAAAATTTCTTTTGCATGAATGAGTAAGCTTCCTCGAAATGTTAAAGGTAAACAACTTATTACAGTTTTAGAAAGATTAGGATTTAAAATTGTTGGTAAAAAAGGCAGTCACTTCCGTTTTGTTCATTCCGATGGGAGATGGACACAAGTTGCTGTACATCCAAAACCAATTCCTCAAGGAACACTCAGAGCAATTCTCCGCCAAACAGAATTAACAGTGGAAGAACTGTTAAAATTACTTTAAGGTTAATAAATCTCAAAGGAGGCGAGGAGTTTTTTGTTGCCTTCTATTTGGAATTTGAGTAAATCAGCATAGATGCCAGGTCTTGTGGCAAGTTCTTGTGGTTTTCCCTGGTCAACAATTTTTCCATTATCTATAACAAGTACTTTTTCGACGCTTTGGATCGTTGAAAATCGGTGAGCGATAATAATAACAAGTTTGTTTTGCATAAGATTTTCCAGGGCATTTTGCACTTCTTTTTCGGACCGTGCATCCAAAGAACTTGTGGCTTCATCAAGAATAAGTATTGGTGCATTTTTCAAAATAGCCCGTGCAATTTGAATCCGTTGTTTTTGTCCACCGGACAGCCTGACTCCTCGTTCACCGACTTCGGAATCCAGACCTTTTGGTAATTTCTTCACAAAATCGTATGCATTTGCAAGTTGTAATGCCCGTATTAAATCTTCCTCTGTTGCGCTATTCCCATACCCAACGTTTTCTCGAATGGTTGAGGAAAACAGTTCGTTTTCCTGAAAAACGAGTGCAATATTATTTCGTACAAATCGATGCGAAAGTGTGTTATATGATGTATCTTTGAGATAAATTTTACCATCGGTCGGTTCATAAAACTTAAGAATGAGATTAACAATTGTTGATTTACCTGCACCGCTATGCCCAACAAGGGCTATTTTTTCTTGCTTTTTTATGCTAAACGAGACATCTTGTAAGACAGTTTCTGATTTTTCGTAGCGGAATGTCACGTTGCTAAACGTGATGCTTGGGTCTTTCACTTTTATCATCTTTGCATCAGCACTAAAATTTTCCACCGATGGAAGATCCAAAATCTCAAAAAATTCTTTTGAGCCGTTTTCGGCAGTTTGAATTTGGGTTAAGATAAAAGACATGGCAAAAAGCGGTCGTCTGGCCTGGTTTACTAACTGGAGAATAAGTACCATTTCTCCAATAGTCAATATGCCTTGAAACGTGTCATAGAAAACAACCACGTTAACCAGCATCAGAATAATGTTAAGGGTTAATCCTCTGGAGAAATCATAGATATGAAACGTTTGGCTTTGTCCTGCATAAATCTCGTTTATTTTATTCAGCGTTTTTTCAACAAGAGAAAATTCATTTTTTTCGTTGTTAAAACTTTTTACCAGACTAATATTGGCCACAACTTCTTGGATTCTGCCACGAGAAATGTCTTCAAGCCTGTTTTTCTTGACTTCCTCTTTGCCCCACCGTACAGATGAATAATAACTCAGCGTCAGATACAAAGGAAAAAGAAGAAGGGTAAACAGGGCAATGGGAATGCTATAGATTGCCAGGACTGCAATGGTAAATATGCTCTGTAAAAATGTTGGAAGAATAAAATTCGTCAGACCATTCAGAAAAGCCTGGATAGTCATAATGCCGCGATTGAGTTGGTTGACAATTTTTCCTGATATTTCCGAATCAAAATAGCTTTGGGGAAGCGTGAGCACTTTTCCATAAAATTTTTCTGTTAAAAATTTCCGTATTTTTCCGGCAAAGTGATCGCCAATTCTATTACTTATGGAAGTCAAAACAAGATTAATAAGATTAATGCCAAAAGCGAAAGCAATAAGCAGTGTTAGTGTATGAAGACTGCCTCCTTTGTGTTGCAATTGCGCAACAATATTATCAACAATAAATTTAGAAAAAAGAGGTGTGGCCAGTTCAAGCAGCGATGTAATAAGAATAAGAACAGCAAGTATACCTACCAAATGATAGAGGGGTTTGGAAATTTTGATAATTTTAAAAATATTTTTCATACAATGTGTAAAGGGAGAATTTAATATTCTTCAAGTGTTGATGTGTCGCCTATCGGTAAGCCGAGTTCTTTGGCTTTTAAGATTCTTCGCATGATTTTACCACTTCTGGTCTTTGGCAATTTATCAATAAACTCAATTTCTCGCGGATAGGCGTGACCTGCCAAATGTTGCTTAACGTGCAGCTGCAATTTTTTCTTAAGTGTCTCAGAGGGAGTAACACCTTTTTTAAGGACCACGAATGCTTTTATAATTTCGCCCCGAAGTGCATCTGGTTTGCCAATAACGCCTGTTTCAACAACGCCAGGATAAGAAACCAACGCTGATTCAACCTCAAAAGGTCCCACCCGTTCACCCGAGGTTTTAATTACATCGTCGGCCCGGCCAATAAACCAAAAGTAACCGTCTTTGTCCTTCCATGCCTTGTCCCCTGAAATGTACCAGCCGTTTGCAAAGTACGATCGATATTTCTTGGGTCTTCGCCAAATCTCCTTCATCAGAGACGGGAAGTTTGGTTTAAGGACCAGATTGCCTTCTTTGCCAACTGCGACTTCTTTTCCTTTGTCATCAACAATTGCAGCAGTAATGCCAGGAAGTGGTTTGCCCATAGATCCTGGTTTAATATCCAAAGAAGGAATATTGGCAATGCAGATGGCGCCTAATTCTGTCTGGAACCAATTGTCATGGAAGGGGAGTCCAAAGGCTTTTTGACCCCAAAACAACGCCTGTGGATTGAGTGGTTCACCAACACTGGCAAGAAAGCGTAGATGCGAAAGATTGTAGCCTTTTACTTTTTCGCTGCCTTCGGCCATGAGCATGCGTATGGCAGTAGGAGCTGTATACCAAACACTTACTTTGTAATCTTGTAAAATTGCATACCATTTATCTGCACTGAATCTTCCATCAAAAACAACGGTTGCTGCGCCATTGGCCCAGCTTCCTAAAATTTCGTAGGTAATCCCGGTAATCCAGCCAGGGTCTGCTGTACACCAGTAGACATCATCTTCCTTTAAATCCAAAACCCAAATGCTCGTTATATACTGTTGCACAATGACAAAATGTTTGTGCACAACGCCCTTGGGTTTGCCTGTTGTTCCTGATGTATACAGCATAAATGCACTGTCATCTTTATTCATTGCCCGAGGATGAAATACATTGCTCGCAGTTTGTAATTCCTTATGAAAATAAGAAATGTGTTGTCCTTTTGGAAGTGCATGCACGTCCGCGTTGCGTTCAACAACGATAATTTCTTTTACATGTGGTAATCTTTTCCATATTTTTTGCAAGCGAGGAAATAACGTCGCATTGGTAATAATTACTTTTGCTTGGCTATTTTCCAGCCGATCAAACAATGCTTCTTCTTGGAAAGCAGAAAACAAGGCTCCTGCTATTGCTCCTATTTTGAGAATACCCAAAAATGCAATGTAGAGTTCGGGAATACGGGGCAGAAAAATAAAGACGCGTTCACCCTTTTTTACTCCGTGATTTTTGAGGACGTTTGCACATTGATTTGATAATTCCGAAATCTGTGCAAACGTGTATTGTTCTTTTTGTCCAAGGTCGCTTTCATAATACAGAGCAACTTTATTTTTTCGAAAATTTTGGGCGTTAACATCAACGGCAATATAGGCTGCATTAAACTTATGGTGTGCAAAAGTTGCAAGCTGCTTTTCCGCATCACTCCAGGAAAAATGCTTATACGTTTTTTCGTAATCAGGCAAATTTGCACTTTCCCGTTGTTGCCTTGTTTTCTTAATTATTTTTTGGTTTTGAACCATATGAAAGAATGTGTAGTATTTTATCGAATTTCCTTGGATAGGATTTTCCCATTTGGATCGATTTGGTAAACGTACAGTTGGCCTGTTGGAATCTCAAGATTTGGGATTTGTTCATCCGAAATATTCTCCAGGTATTTTATGAGGGCGCGGAGGCTGTTGCCGTGGGCTGAGATCAAAATATTTTTTTCTGATTTTAATTCTGGGAAAATCGTTGATTGGTAATATGGCACAACACGATTATAAACTTGCTTGAGTGACTCGCCGTTTGGAATTTGGTGATCCCAGCTGCGCCTGATTTTAAGAAATTCTTCTTCTCCAACTTCTTTTTGTATCTCCCATTTGTTTTTCCCTGTGTAGATGCCGTAGTCACGTTCGTTCAGTGCTTTATCTTCGGTTATTTGCATACTCTGTTTGCCAAGAACATCAAGGATAATCGTGCATGTTTCTTTTGCCCGTGAGAGCACTGAGGTAAACGCTTGGTCAATTGGAACATCTTTGAGTTTTTCGGCAGCGGTTTTTGCCTCACTTCTCCCAATTTCTGAAAGTCCAATGTCGGTAAGACCAGTCCACGTTCCAGTTTTGTTCCATTCGGATTCACCGTGACGAACAAGAATAAGATACGCCATACAAATATAAATTTCAAATCACAAATTACAAATTCCAAATAAAACTCAAATAACAAAAATCAAAAGCTCTTGTTTGGATTTTGAATGTTCGAATTTATTTGAGATTTGATGCTTGAAAATTGGAATTTTTCATTATCGCGCTGTGAGTTCGTTTTCTATCTCTAGTAATCTATTATATTTTACAACGCGTTCGCCTCGGGCTGGGGCGCCGAATTTTACAAAATCTGCCTGCATACCAACAGCAAAATCTGCAATAAAATCATCGTTTGTTTCGCCACTTCTGTGAGAAACGATGCAGGACATATTATTTTTTCGAGCAAGCAGTATCGTACTGATTGTTTCCGTTAACGTACCGATTTGATTAAGCTTAATAAGAATAGCGTTTGTTGTTTTATTATCTACCCCTTTTTGTAACCGTTTGACATTTGTTACATATAAATCGTCACCGACGGTTTGCATCGTATTGCCAACTAGAGCGGTAAACTTTCCAAAAGCCTCCCAATCATCTTCTGCAAAAACATCTTCCATAGAAATAATTGGATACTTTGCTTTTAAATGCATATAAAATTCCCCAAGCTCATCGCTTGTTACCGCTTTTCCTTCTCGAGTCAGTGTATATATACCATTCTCATAAAACTCAGAAGCTGCAGCATCTATTGCAAAAGCTATTTCACGACCAGGCGCATAACCAGCTTTTTCTATGGCTTCTGTTACTAGTTGCAATGGTTCTTCATTATTCATAACTGCTGGTGCATACCCTCCTTCATCTCCAACAGTTGTTGCATACCCTTTTTTTTGTATAATTACTTTTAACAAGTAGTACACTTCTGCACACATGCGGATAGCATCATGTACAGACTTTGCCCCAATTGGCACGATCATATACTCTTGCATATCGGTTGCCCAATTGGCATGTTTTCCACCGTTAATAACGTTCATCTGTGGAACAGGCATACGATATATTCCTGTAAAGTCAGGATTAAACTTTGTGAGATATTGATACAAAGGTTTTTTTTCAGAGGCCGCTTGTGCGCGGGCTACACTTAATGAAACAGATAACATGGCATTTGCTCCAAGATTGGCTTTGTTTGGCGTTCCATCAAGTGAAATAAGAAGATCATCAATGTCTTTTTGTTTGATTGGATCTTTTCCAACAAGCGCCCGTCCGATTATGTCGTTAATGTTTTTTACTGCCTTGAGTACACCCTTGCCGTTGTATCTATTTTGATCATTATCTCGAAGTTCAACTGCTTCGTAGGTACCTGTTGATGCGCCGCTTGGACATGCCGCAGTGCCTCTTGATCCATCATCAAGTGTAATGGATGCTTCGACGGTGGGATTTCCCCTGGAGTCAAGTATTTCGCGTGCGGTAACGGATTGGATTTTTGCCATAGTACTTTATTTTTCTGCCAATTTTTTCTCGCAGGCAGCAATACTTTCCCGTACCGTATCGATAGCATCGGGGGAAACAGACACGCTTGTTATTCCCCAGCGAACCAGTTTTTCCACTAGATCAGGATACATAGATGGGGCTTGTCCACACATGGATGAGGTAATGCCATATTTTTTGGCAGTGGTAATAACTTTTTCAAATGCCCACAACGCTGCAGGGTTTCGTTCGTCAAATTCTCGTGCCACCTCAGAGTTGTCACGGTCAGTACCTAATAGAAGCATAGTTAGGTCATTTGATCCAATTGATACACCATCAATACCGGCTTTGATAAAATCTTCAAGCAAAATGACATTGGAAGGAATTTCTACCATCATCCAAAGCTTAAACGTCTCCGAACGATGTATGCCAAATTTCGATATAACTTTTTTGACGCGAACTAACTCATGTACCGTTCGAACAAATGGCAACATGAGCCAAAGGTTGTTTAATTTTTTCTTTTCCCTGACATGCTGGATTGCTTCCAGTTCGAGATTAAACACATCCGGATCGCTAATGTAGCGAAAAGCGCCTCGGTAACCGAGCATGGGATTGGGCTCTTTTGGTTCGTAATCGCGTCCGCCGATAAGATTTCGATATTCGTTTGTCTTAAAATCAGATGCTCGGTACACAACGGGGCGAGGATAAAATGCCTTGCAGAATGTTTCGAGATGTTCTGCCATTTTTTCAACAAAGACTTTTTTCTTTCCATCATGGATAAGCTTCTTCGGATGCGTGCCAATGCCAGCTATCATAAACTCTGCCCGAAGAAGGCCGACGCCATTGACATCTCTTTTGGCAACTCGCTCTGCAAATTCCGGTTGGGCAAGATTAACGTAGACGTTTGTTTTTGTTCTAATTCTCGGTTTGGCGATTTGTGGTATACCGTTTTTAAGTTCATGCAAAAATTCCGGCCTCTTCACATGCCCGCCTTTGTAGATTTCTCCCTTGGCACCATTAACAGTAATCACCATGCCGGTTTTTATGAGTTTTGTCGCATTTTCGGCTCCAACAACAGCCGGGATACCGAGTTCTCTTGAAACAATTGCGGCATGGGATGTTCTTCCGCCGCTGTCTGTCACAATTGCCACAGCTATTTTCATTGCCGGAACAAAATCCGGGTTAGTTTGTTGGGTAACGAGTACCTCACCTGATAATAATTTATGAATTTCCTTAGCGCTTCTTAGTATTCTTGCAGGCCCTGTTGCAATGCCCGGGCTTGCCGGATTTCCCTTCACAATAATATTCCCAAACTTTTCGTCTTTTTCGCTTTCAGTTTTTACGTTTTGATTTATCGTTGTGACTGGCCGTGTTTGCACGAGATATATTTTATTTTTTTCAATTGCCCACTCAATGTCCTGAGGAAAATAGTAATGTTTTTCAACTTTCTGCCCAAGTTTGGCCAGTTCCCGAATTTGGGCATCGGTAATTTTTTGCTTGGTACCTGTATTTTTGGAAAGTTTGATTTCGATATTTTTTGTTCCGGATTTTTTAAGCATCCGAGATTGGTATGCAAAAGATTTTTCGGTAATTGTTAAATCTTTTTTTGTAACTTCATAATGATCAGGGGTGACTGCTCCTTGGACAATAAGTTCACCTAATCCATAAATTGCTTCAATCACAACTTTTGTCTTGTCGTTTGTGATTGGATCAATCGTAAACATAACACCAGATTTTTCGCTCTGCACCATTTTCTGCACGGGAATTGCAATCCCTATCCGAAAGTGATCAAAATGCTGTTCATGGCGATAAAATATAGCCCGCTCATTAAAAAGGGAGGCCCATGCCTCCTTTATTTTTTGGATGACATTTGCCTCACCCTTAACATTAAGATATGTTTCTTGTTGTCCGGCAAAAGAAGCTGTTGGCAAGTCTTCGGCAGTGGCGGACGATCGCACGGCCACAAGCGCATCAGTTAATACACCACCCAATGTTTTATACGCCTGAAAAATTTCTTTTACTAAATCCTCGGGCATTTCGCCTTGGATAATATATTTCTTAATATGTTTTGAGACTTGGGAAAGAGAATCAGGTCTATCAAAATTTACAGTTTGCAGGAGGTGCTTTATTTTTGTGACGAGGTTATTCTTCTTAAGAAATGTGTAGTATGCGTGTGAGGAGACAATAAAACCTTCCGGTACCGGAAAATGGTTTTGGGCCATTTCTCCTAAATTTGCTCCTTTTCCGCCGACAAGGTCAACATCGTCCTTTCCTACTTCCGAAAACCAAAGAATATATTTTTTTGGTCTCATACAGTAACGATTATCCAATAGTTTTTCTTTTTTTACAAGTAGGAAACTGGTTGACAAATTTGTTTCTATACTCGTATAGTTACAATAGTACTGTTTTTATGACAGATTTATTTGCGTTTAAAAATTTATATGCGAAGACGGCAAAAGAAAATATGCAAGCACTGAAAAATGGTCTTGTCGTTCTGAGGGGTCAATCGGACAACAAAGAAGCCATTGAGCAAATGTACCGAAATGCCCATACGTTAAAAAGCAAAAGCTTTCTTATGGGACAGCAAGAAATAGGAGATCTTGCAAAAGTAATAGAAGATGCTCTCTATAATGTGAAAAATAAAAAAAGTACTCTTTCACAAGAGATGCTTGAGACTCTAACAAACAAGGCTCTACAAATTGAAAAGTTACTTACTCAGATATGAAAATTTTATTGGTTGAAGACGACATTTTTTATCAAAAATTTTACTCGACAAAACTGGCAGAAAAGGGATTTGAGATCTTTGTGGCATCGGATGGTGAACAAGGTTTGCAAATGATAGAAGAAGTAAAACCGAATATTATTCTCCTCGATATTATTATGCCAAAAAAGGATGGGTTTGAAGTTTTGGAAGCTCTCGGAAAAAATGGTACATTAAAAACAACACCGGTGTTGGTTTTTTCATCACTTGGAGGAGAACAGGATGTGCAAAAAGCATTAAAACTTGGTGCAGTGGGCTTTGTGAACAAAAGTTTTTATGACATTGACAGCTTACTTACAAAAATATCCAGTATTGCACAGACATGATTATTACCGAAGACCAATTAAAATCACTCATTGTAAAAACAGGTATTCTTGACGAAAAGGGACTAGATGAAATTGTCGCGTTTGCGAAGAATTCTTCAGCGACTCTGGAGGATGCGCTGATTGAGCGTGATATTATTTCTGACCAGAATTTAGGACTGCTGATTGCTGATTTTCTTAAATATCCCTTTATTATTCTTTCTAACATTTCTATTCCCGAAGACGTTTTTCGCATCGTGCCTCAAAAGATTGCTCGTAAGCAAAAGGTTATCATTTTTGCAAGAGACGAAAATGGCATAAAACTTGCTATGGCAGATCCACGAAATACCGAAATTCGGGAAATGCTGACAAAAAAAACCGGGGAACGAATCATTGTGCATCTGGCAACCGAACGAGATATTGATAATGCGCTGCGCATTTATCGAAAAGATTTACAGAAAACCTTTACCGAATTATTAGAAAGTGTTGCAAATAGTACTGGCGTTGTTACACAAAATAACGCTCCTGTTGCGAAACTTGTTGATTTACTTATTGATTACGGTTATCAGGACAAGGCTTCGGATTTACATATTGAACCGAAGGAAAACAATTCGCTGGTGCGTTTTCGCATTGATGGTATTTTGCATGATGTTCTGTATTTTCCAAAAAGTATTCACGACCAGATTGTGACCCGCATAAAAGTCCTATCAAGACTTCGAACAGACGAGCATTTAAGTGCGCAAGATGGGAAAATGCGTATTCAATTGGAAGAAGAAAATCTTGACATTCGCGTTTCGATTATACCGATTGTTGAAGGAGAAAAAGTTGTGCTTCGTTTATTGTCGTCGCATTTCAGGCAGTTTTCTCTGATTGATTTAGGCATGGGTCAAGCAGATCTTAAAAAAGTAAATAATGCCTTTCGAAAATCATATGGTATGGTGCTTTCAACCGGTCCAACTGGATCGGGTAAAACAACCAGCATCTACGCGATCTTAAAAATCATTAATACCAGAGAAAAAAATATTACAACAATCGAAGACCCTGTTGAATATAGAATTACAGGAATAAATCAAGTACAGGTGAATCCAAAAACAGATCTGACATTCGCACACGGACTACGGTCACTCCTTAGGCAAGATCCAAATATAATTTTTGTGGGAGAAATTAGAGATGGCGAAACAGCAGGCATTGCAATCAATGCTGCGCTTACCGGACATTTAGTGCTTTCGACTCTTCACACAAACGATGCCCCGTCGGCTATTCCCAGGCTTATCGATATGGATGTTGAACCGTTTCTGGTTGCCTCAACGATTAATGTTATTATCGCGCAACGATTGATTCGTAAAATTTGTGAAATGTGCAAAACATCCTTTCCCACAACACTTGAGGATCTTAAAAAAAATATTCCGGAAACGATTGTGGAAAAATACTTTGCCGGTAGAACAGAAATACGAACATATAAGGGGAAAGGGTGCAAAATTTGCCATTTTTCCGGCTACATGGGTCGAATAGGTATTTTTGAGGTACTCGAGGTAAGTAAAACGATTCGAACACTTATTGCGGAAAAAAATGATTCCGATGTCATTGGTAAAAAAGCGCAGGAGGAAGGTATGACGACAATGCTGGATGATGGTATAGGAAAAATAGTACGAGGCGAGACCACAATCGAAGAAGTACTCAGAGTGACAAAAGTAGAATCATAGCAAGTAAAAATACACTATGAAAACAGAAAATTTCTCTCTTTCTGCAAACGAAAAAATAAGCCTTATTAGCAATTTTTCAACATTGCTTACCGCAGGTATTCCTATACTTGAGGCAATAGATTCATTGCTTGAGGGATCAAAAAATAATCAAAAGAAATTATTAGAGGTGCTCAGAAATGACGTAGCGCAAGGCCTGCATGTCTACGCATCTTTTTCTCAATTTCCAAAAGTATTTAACTCGGTAACTATACAAATTCTCAAAGCAGCCGAAGAAGCAGGAACATTGGAGGTAACGCTACGAGACTTACAAGATGATATTAAAAAAGAAGCCGAATTTGTCGACAAAGTGCGAGGTGCTCTTATATATCCGGTTTTTATTATTGCTGTTTTCTTCGGCGTCTTATTGTTAATGCTGACGTTTGTTATTCCCCGTATTTCCCAAGTTTTTGGTCGATTAAAAGTTGCATTACCGCTTCCGACAAAAATATTAATTTTTATATCGAATACCATTCTCACCTATAAATTATATGCGCTTTTGGGAACAATTTTGGTTTTGGCTCTGCTCTTTTTTCTTTATAAAGCAAAAAGAGACCTGCTTCTGCGTATTCTTTCATCACTGCCAATTGTTTCTGATCTGATTAAGCAAATTGACTTAACAAAATTTTCCCGTAGTTTATTTCTTCTGCTGAATGCAGGTATACCAATTACCACCGCACTTGAATTAACACAGGATACAGTGACTCGAAACGACATTAAAAACGCAATTATACATTGCCATGAAGTGGTTGTTGGAGGGAAAAAATTATCGGAAGGATTTCGGGATGCAAAAAATGTTATTCCAAGTATCATGATCAAGATTACAGAAGCAGGAGAGCATAGTGGGTCTTTGGATAGGTCAATGCACGACATTTCCGAGTATCTTGATTACCAAGTTGCAAACAGGCTAAAAACAGTAACAGCGCTTATCGAGCCTATTATGCTGGTTGTTGTTGGGGTTTTAATTGGGGGCATGATGCTCTCGATTATTGCCCCAATTTATGGTCTGATAAGCCAAGTTGCTTCAAGATAAATATAATGGGAAAAAATAGACATAATGAGTCTGGCTATACGCTAACCGAACTTTTACCGGTTGTCGCTATTTTTTCGATACTCCTTGGACTTATTACCGTCAATCTCGTCAATAGCAAACAGAAAGCATCATTGAGCAGTAGCATTACACAGCTTGTTTCTGATATAAAACAGCAACAAACAAGCGCAATGTCCTCGGATACACAAGGAGCCAGTAACACAAATAATTATGGTATTTATTTCGGGCAGGAGAGTTATACGCTTTTTCGTTCTTCGTCGTTCGTAGCAACTGATAGTGCTAATTTTGTTATCAATTTGGGGGACAATGTCCAGTTTTCCTCTGTATCTCTCCCCTTGTCATCAGTGGTATTCTTGCGGCAAAGTGGTGAAGTTTTGGGCTTTAATCCAAGTCTTAACACAGTCATTATAAAAAATACGCAGAACAACCAGCAGAAAACAATGCAAATAAATCGGTACGGCGTTATTACCCAGGTAAACTAGTGAAACATTTATCATTTGAAAAGGGGCAATCTTTGGTTGAGCTTCTTGTTGCTATTGCTTTTGCTGCAATTCTTTTGCCGGCACTTCTTACTGGCTTTGTTAGTTCTCGCGAGGGAAAGGCCCAGCAAAATCAACGACTACTTGCTATGCCGCTTCTTAGAGAGGCACAAGACGCAACAAGAGTTGTACGAGAAAAAAATTGGTCAACATTTGCAGTGAATGGTACATTTTATCCTGTTATCTCTGGGAATACATGGGCGCTTGCCGCAGGTACCGAAACAGTCAATGGTTTTATCCGAAGCATTGTCATAAGTGATGTTTCCCCTCTTGATCCATCAACGAAAAAAGTTGTTGCAACAGTGTCTTGGAGCACTCCGCGCACCTCCATGGTTTCGTCAACGACGTATCTTACCAGGTACAGTGGGAATACAACATTCGTGCAGACGACAACAACTGATTTTAATGGAGGAGTAAAAAATGGCACAACAGTGACAAGTACAAGTGGCGGGGAGGTAACATTAGGACCGGGTGGATTGGCTGATTGGTGCCAACCACAAAATGCTTTGGTAAGCACACTCACCTTGCCAAAGCAAGGGAATGTCATAGCAGCAACCCAGTCTGCAGCGTTTATTGGTACTGGTGATGGTACTTCTGGAGTCACATTTGCTAAGATTGCCATTACCGATCCCCTGCCGCCGGCTACTCCTTCGGCTTCTCTTGCTGGAACATATAGTAGTGGTGATAAAACAAACGGGATTTTTCAAGAAGGATCATACGTATATCTTGCAGCAGACGGCTCGTCCTCGCAAGTTGTTATCTTGGATATTTCTCAACTCCCATATACAAAAATCGGTTGGATTGATATTCCAAGCGCCAAGCCGGCAAACGGTGTGTTTGTTACCAATAACATCGCGTATGTAACAAGCGACAACAAACTCTATACCTACAACGTCACAAATAGAACCGGTGCACACACGACGCCGCTCGGGCAAATTTCAATGTGGTTGGGTATTGGCGCAGCTCCTTTGGCAAAACAAGTTATTGTCGTTGGTTCTTATGCGTATGTTGGAACAGCAAATACACTTTTTGGTTTGCAGAGATTCAAAGTGACAAACAATGGCGCAACGCTCAAACTTGTTGGCGTATCAAATCTAACATGGCAGCAGGCCTCGCAAGGCCTATTTGTAAACCAAACAGGTCTTCGTGCGTACATCGCGTTTAATAATGGTGCCGGGTTTTTTCCAAAAGGTTTTTTTATTATTGACACCTCGCTTCCTGATCCGCCTGTTTGGTGGCCTTTTCCTAATTTTTACAGTATTGTTGGGACATATAATGTTGGAAGCACCGATCCGAAAGGAATGACCGTTGTACCGGGAAACAAAGCGATTGTTGTAGGCAGTGGAGGGACACAACAATATCAGGTCGTAGATATTGCCAATGAATCTCATCCTGTTTCATGTGGAGGACTAAGCATAAGTCAAGGAGTAACCGGTATCGCGTCTGTCCTAGAGCAAGATAGCGATGCATATTCGTATATTGTAACCGGTGAAGCCAGTGATCAGTTTAAGATTATTCAAGGAGGTCCGGGAGGAGGAAACTACGCAACTTCAGGAACTTTTGAATCAAGCGCACTTGATGCAACCAGTAGTGCAGCATTTAACCGTTTTGACGCAACAGTATCGCAACCAGCAAGCACAACGATTCAATTTCAAGTTGGAGTCACAAATGCTATCAATAACAGTTGTAGCGCAGCAGCGTATGCGTTTGTCGGCCCAGATGCAAGCGCAAGTAGTTATTTTACAAATGGAGGAATTATCCCTTTGGTGACAAATGGCAACTACGTCAACCCGTCCCGATGTTTTAAGTACAAGGCGTATCTTTCTACCACAGACCAGAGTAAAACACCGACACTGTATGGAGTGACCGTTAATTATTCACCATGAAAATCATTTACTATCTACCATTTACCATTGACCATTTTCCAAGGAACTCTCGGGGTTTTACCCTTGTGGAGATGCTCATGTATATGGGTATTCTTTCCATTCTTATTGTTGTCATGGTCGATGTGTTTGCCGCAAGTCTTGATGTGCAACTTGAATCACAAGCAACATCTGCTGTTACCCAAGATGGACGATTTCTCCTTGCTCGATTAACATATGATGTGCAAAATGCACAAAGTGTTCTTGTTCCTGCAGCTGTTGGATCACAGAGCGCTTCTTTGCAAATGACAATGAATGCGATAAACTATACCTATGCACTCAATAACGGCACTATGCAGCTTACTACAAATAATGGGACAGATAATCTGAATGGTTTTGATACAACTGTTTCTAATCTCACATTTAAAAGATTGGGGAATGGTTTGGGGAAAGATACGGTACAAGTTGTATTTACACTTACAAGTAATGTTGTCAGAAACACAGGTGCTGAAACAAAAAATTTCCAAACAACAGTAGGACTAAGATAAGTTCAAAACTCAAAATGCAAAATTCAAAATTACAGTTCAAAACTCAAAAATTTAAAAAATCTTTGCACTTTGCACTTTGCACTTTGCATTCTTGGCGGAGCCAAGCGGGGCAGGCCCTTATTACACTTTTATTTTTTATGATTATTGCCATTACCATTACTGCTGCTGCGACAACCGTTACCATGGTAAACTCCCTAAGTACAAGCTCTCTTGAACAAGCAAATGCTGCGTATTCCGCTTCGGAGGCGGGAGCAGAAAATGCCTTGCTTAGGCTCCTGCGAGATCCAAACTATACCGGTATCGGCGACACTGCATCAATTGATCAAGCAAGTATCGTCGTACAAGTAACCGGCACAAATATAAAAATAGCGACCTCAACGGCCCAGATAGGAAATTTCATTCGAAAAATACAAGTGCAGGCAGATTATACAAATAATATCTTAACAGTACTTTCTTGGAAGGAAATATAGTAATGGCAGTACAACAAATAGGAATTATTTATTTGCGCGCTAATGGATTTGATTTCTATGGCAACAAAATGGTAAACGGTATACGTTTTGATTTCCCATTGACTGCGGTAAAGGATTTAGATGTGGTAAATAAAGGAGAACTTGAAGAAAGCATAAGTACATGCATCGAAAAAAACCAAATACTTACAGCAAACAGTATTATTGTTATTTCGGAATCTGTGTGTTTTGAAAAAGATTTTGTTGACATTCCACTCGATCAGCAAGAAAATCTGACCCGAGCATTTTTAGAAAACATTCCATTTGAGCAAATAAACACAAAAACGTTTCCTATTGAGCGAGGTGAAAAAATTGTTTCTGTCAATAAAGATCTCTACGAAGCAGTAAAAACTGGATTCGAAAATAAAGGGTTTCTCATAGAAGCAGTTGCTCCTTCGCTTGTGTTGGGCACTGCTTTGGGAAATACAGAGCACGGATTAAGCGCTGAAGCGATAACCATATTATTTGAAAAATATACCATGCTAAAAGAAAACAGTTTTGCAATGGACGAGAAGAAACAAGTAGCAGAACCAAAAAAAACTGAAGAGAATGGTAAAAGAGCTATGAATAAAAAGCTTGTTTTCTTATCTGGCATCTTTATTTTGCTCTTTGGAATATTAGCGTATATGATAATAAACACGTTTATAATAAAACCCGCGTAAAAATTGGGGTATTGACAAGCTTTATCTTTTCTGTCTACAATAGATTATTGTCATGAAAGTACTGTCCAAGAAATTACAAAAGGGTTTTACATTAATAGAACTTCTCGTTGTCATCGGCATCCTCGCAGTCTTACTTTCCATCGTTCTTGTTGCTATTAACCCGGCAAGACAATTTGCCCAAGCAAACAATACGCAAAGACGATCTGATGTGGGAGCAACGTTAAATGGTATTTATCAATATGCAGCAGACAACAAAGGTGTTCTTCCAGCAGGTATACCAGCTCAGGGAGCATCAGCTGCTATTTCAACAGCAGGTACCGGTACTGCTTTCTGTAATGCGTTAGTCCCAACCTACATTGCAGCACTGCCACGTGATCCCTCAACAGGTACCTACACTGATTGCACAAACTACAGCACTGCGTATCAAATAAATGTCTCAACAGCCTCTGCAGGGAATACTCCCCGTCTTACCGTTTCTGCTCCTGGTGCAGAACTGGGAGTTGTGATATCGGTAACAAGATAAAGTTCGGGGTTGACAAGAGACTATTATCTGTGTAAACTAAAATCCCAGAAGGAACTCTGGGTTTTTTTATGCCATTTTCTCTTCAAACAATTGACGGAAGCTTCAAGGGAAAAGACATCATCTCTATAGACCAATTCTCCTCGGAAGATATAGAAATTATCTTTAACAAAATCCACGCAATGAAAGCTCTGGTTATAAATAAAGAGCCATCAACGCTTTTGCAAGGGTACGTTATTGCCCTCATTTTTTATGAACCGTCAAGCAGAACCTTTGGCTCTTTTTCTTCTGCTGCAAAACGATTAGGTGCTGCCACTATTGAGTATCTAAATCCCCAACAAAACTCATCGGTGGCAAAAGGAGAATCTTTAGAGGACACCATGCAAACTCTCCAATCATATGCCGAAATTATTGTCATGCGCCATTATGAATCAGGCGCTGCCATAAAAGCTGCTGGTGCAGCTTCTGTTCCACTTATCAATGCTGGAGACGGAGGAAATGCCCACCCAACATCAACCCTGCTTGATCTCTACACAATCTATGAAAGATTCCAAAGACTTACCAATCTTACTGTTGTGATATCGGGAGATATAGTGCACAGTCGGACAATAAAATCCCTTATTCAAGGACTCTCTTTATATAAAGAAAACAAAGTATACCTTCTTTCACCAAAAGAACTTCGCCTAGAAAAATCTGACTTTGAAAGATTTACAAAAAATGGTATAGAACTTATAGAAATATTCGATGAAAAAGATATACCAAAAGATGCCAATGTTTGGTACTGGAATCGAATTCAAAAAGAACGGTTCCCAAGCATTCAAGAAGCGGAAAAATATAAAGGGAAATTTATCTTAACAGAAAAACTTCTCACAGAATACGGCAATAATGACCTTATTATTCTTGACCCCCTTCCTCGGGTCGGTGAAATAGAACTTGCTATAGACAACGATCCCAGGTCCCTCTACCTTAAAGCTCAAATAAGAAATAGTCTGTATGTTCGTATGGCGCTTTTGGCGCTTGTATTAGGAAAAGCAAAATAAGATGGTTGGCAAGTTTATTTTGGAAGATGGATCGACCTTTGAAGGAACAAGTTTCGGCTTTCGTACATCAGTAGCCGGAGAGGCTGTTTTTTCCACAGGCATGACGGGCTACCCAGAAAGCTTCACCGATCCATCATATGCAGGGCAAATTCTCATTTTGACCTACCCCCTCATTGGAAATTACGGTGTCCCCGACAAAACACATTGGGAATCAGAAAAAATACAAATCACCGGCCTTATTGTTTCAAATTATATCAACACGCCTTCCCACTTTCAAAGCACAATGACCTTAAGCCGTTGGTTACAAAAAGAAAATATTCCGGCACTGGAAATTACCGATACGAGACTGCTTACTCAAAAAATACGAACCCGCGGCGTGATGCTTGGGAAAATTATTTTTGATCCATTCGACAAAGCTCAGGATATTCCTTTTTATGATCCCAATGTGGAAAATCTCGTTGCAAAAGTCTCAACCAAAAAAATAGTTAAACAAGGAAGTAGGGAAAAAACTGCGCTGCTTATTGACTGCGGTGCAAAGAAAAATATTGAACGCTGCCTGCTTAAAAGAGAACTACGGGTAATTACTGTTCCGTGGGATTTCGATCCGTTCGAAAATAGTACAAAATTCGATATGCTTATTGTCTCAAATGGTCCTGGGGATCCAAAAACTGTCACCAAAACGATTACAACAATTCAAAAAGCCATGAAAAACAACATCCCAACACTTGGTATTTGTTTGGGTAGCCAACTTTTGGCACTTGCTGCAGGAGGGGATACCTATAAATTAAAATTTGGCCACCGAAGCCAAAATCAGCCGTGCATATTAGAAGGATCAGGCAGATGTTTTATTACAACACAAAACCACGGCTTTGCGGTTGGCAAAATACCAGTAGGATTTAAACCCTGGTTTACGAATGCAAACGATGGCTCAAACGAAGGAATCATCCACGAAACACTTCCTTTCATGTCTGTCCAATTTCACCCGGAAGCAACGCCTGGCCCAACCGATGCCGAATGGATTTTTGATTATTTCCTGGAAAAAGTGAAATGAAAAATGTAAAAAAAGTGCTCATATTAGGCTCTGGCGCCCTCAAAATTGGCGAGGCTGGGGAGTTTGATTATTCCGGGTCCCAGGCGATTAAAGCATTAAAAGAAGAGGGAATTAAAACTGTCCTTGTAAACCCTAATATCGCCACTATTCAAACTTCGAAATTCCTGAGCGATACTGTATATTTCTTACCTGTGAATGAGTTTTTTGTTGAAAAGATTATACAAAAAGAAAAACCAGACGGCATTTTGCTTTCTTTTGGCGGACAAACAGCCCTTAATTGTGGACTGAGTCTTTACAAAAAAGGCGTACTGAAAAAATATAACGTTGCAGTACTCGGCACGCCAGTATCGGCAATTATGTTAACGGAAGATCGCGATAAATTTGCAAAACATCTAAAAAAAATTGCTGTTGCAACGCCCCAAAGCCATATTGCAACAACAATAAAACAAGCACACATAACTGCTCTCTCTCTTGGGTATCCTGTGATGATTCGAAGTGGATTTGCCCTGGGTGGCCAAGGGTCAGGAGTTGCAAAAAACGAAAAAGAACTGACAACAATTGCACAAAAGGCATTTTCTTTTTCGCCACAAATTCTTGTTGAACAGTATCTTCATCACTACAAAGAAGTTGAGTACGAGGTTGTCCGAGATACGTACGATAACTGCATTACTGTTTGCAATATGGAAAACATGGATCCTCTCGGCATTCACACGGGTGAATCTATTGTTGTTGCGCCAAGTCAAACGCTCACAAATTTTGAATACCATTCTTTACGCTCTGAGGCGATTAAAATTGTCCGAAGCCTCGGCATAGTAGGGGAATGCAATGTCCAGTTTGCCCTAAACCCGCGTCCAAATCACAAATCACAAATCACAAATCACAAACAAATTCCAAATTCTAATAATCAAAAGAGGGAATTGGAGTTTGATAATTCGAATTTATTTGGAGCTTGGAATTTGGAGCTTGGTGCTTCTCCTTTGGAGTATTATGTTATCGAAGTCAATGCCAGGCTTTCCCGAAGCTCTGCTCTTGCCAGCAAAGCAACAGGTTACCCATTGGCCTACGTTGCAGCCAAGCTTGCTTTGGGTAAAAACTTAACAACAATTAAAAATAAAGTTACAGATGTAACGCAATCATGTTTTGAACCAGCGCTTGACTATATTGTGGTTAAAATGCCCCGGTGGGATATCGAAAAATTCAAAGGTGCTGATGAACAAATTGGTACCAGTATGAAATCCGTGGGCGAAGTCATGGGCATTGGCAGAACCTTTGAAGAAGCATACCAAAAAGCAATCCGCATGCTTGACTTAGATCTTGAGGGAGCAACAAGCCGTCTGCTTATTAAAAATGGCAAAACAGTACGCGATCTTTTAGAAAAACCAACGCCAAAACGCATGTTTGCTATTGCAGAAGCGCTACGGCAAAAAATGACAGTTCAAGAAATATATGGACTAACAGGGATTGATCCATGGTTTCTCTTCCGCATTCAACACATTGTTCATGCAGAAGCAGCTGTTCCAGAAAGTATCGAAGATCTTAATCCTCGCCAGCTTATAGAACTTAAAAAACTTGGCGTTTCAGACAAGCGAATTGGAGAACTCACGAAAACAACAGGCCTTGCAGTTCGATCGCAACGCCTTAAACACAACATAAAACCCGCAGTTTTCCAAATCGACACCTTGGCTGGCGAGTTTCCAGCCAAAACCAATTATCTCTATCTTACCTACAATGGCAATCATGACGATGTAACACCTACTGGAAAAAAAGGGGTCATTGTTTTAGGATCTGGCCCCTACAGAATCGGTTCCTCAGTTGAGTTTGACTGGACAAGTGTTAATACAGTGCTTCGGTTAAAAGACCACAAAAAGGAATCAATTATTATTAACTGCAATCCAGAAACAGTCTCAACAGACTATGACGTATCAAACAGACTCTACTTTGAAGAGCTCACATTTGAAAGAATTGCCGATATCTATGACTTTGAAAATCCGTACGGAATTATTGTGTCAGTCGGCGGGCAAACGCCCAACAATAGAGCCAAAGCTCTTAAAAGCTATGGAGCAAACATCCTGGGGACTGACCCAAAAAATATAGAACGTGCCGAGGATAGAACACAATTTTCAAAACTCCTTGATACCTTGGGGATTAAACAGCCTCTGTGGAACAAGTTCACAAATGTTGAAAAAGCAAGCGAATTTTGCAAAACTGTTGGGTTTCCTGTACTTCTTCGGCCTTCTTTTGTCTTGTCTGGAACGCTCATGCGCATCTGCCATAACCAACAAGAACTAATCCATTATCTTAATGACGCAACAGAAGTTTCGAAAGAGTATCCTATCACTGTTTCCAAATTTATCGAAGAAGCAAAGGAAATCGAACTTGACGGCGTTGCACAAAAAGGAAGCGCTGGTCCACTTATTATTTCGGAGCATATTGAAAACGCTGGTGTGCATTCTGGCGACGCAACAATAGTACTGCCACCTCAGAGAATAAATGCAGAAACAAAAGCAAAAATTGAAGATGTTGGAAAAAAATTAGCCCACGCACTTTCCATAACTGGCCCATTTAATATCCAGTTCTTGGCCAAAGACAATAACATCTCGGTTATTGAAATAAACCTTAGGGCATCCCGCACCTTTCCCTTTATTGCGAAAGTGACTGGTATTGATTTAATAAAGCTGTCTGTTGACGCATTTTTTGACCGTCATTCTGGGGAACGCGAGCGACTCCAGAATCGATTCTGGACAAGTCTTTCGACCCTGAGCTCAAGACCGAAGGGCCAGAATGACAAATCATCTCTTCCATTTGTCGCAGTTAAAGTACCCCAATTCTCTTTTGCAAGACTAACAGGAGCTGATCCAATCTTGCATGTTGAGATGGCCTCAACCGGAGAAGCAGCCTGTTTTGGAGAAGACGTAGAAGAAGCATTTCTTAAGGGGGAAATCGCAGTGGGAGGACACATACCCAAAAAAGGTATTTTTATAAGTCTTGGAGGACAAGAAAATAAAATGAGAATGCTTGAAACCATAAAACTTTTACCCTCTCTTCGTCTCCCGCTCTATGCAACCGAGAAAACATCGGTGTTTCTTAAAAAGAACGGTATAGATGCTAGTCGTCTTTACAAAATCCATGAGAAAAAATCCCCAAATATTTTAGACTTCTTTCAAAAACGAAAAATTGATTTAGCCATAAATCTCCTTGAAGAAAATCCTCAGGATGATTCGGATCACTATACCATTCGCCGCGCAGCAATTGACTTTAATATTCCTCTCTATACCAACCGCCAAAAAGCCAAGCTTTTTATAAAAGCAATCGCCACCAAAAAACTTGAAGATATGCCAATAAAATCCTGGGGTGAATATGTTAGTTAATTTTGCATTTTGCATTTTGCATTTTGCATTTTTATTATATGTCTAAGCTTATTTTACCTGGCCTTATTGACCCACACGTACATCTGCGTGATCCTGGACAAACCCAGAAAGAAGACTTTTATACAGGCACTTCTGCTGCACTTGCTGGCGGATATACAACAATCATTGACATGCCCAACAACAAAGTACCGATCACGACACTTGAGCGACTTGAAGAAAAAATAGCAGAAGCCAAAGACAAGATCGTCTGCGATGTTGGCTTCTACTTCGGTTCACTGGGAGATAATCTTGCTGAATTTAAAAAGGTGAAGGGGAAAGTTTTGGGATTAAAATTGTATTTAAATCAAACAACAGGCAATTTCTTGCTCGATCCAAATAGGCTTAAAGACCTATTTTCCCGCTGGAAATCTACTCAAAGTATAGCACTACATAGTAGTATACTTTCGGCAAATTTTGTCACTCCGATTCTTGTGCATGCAGAGGGTAAATCAGTCGAAGATGTTATCAACATAGTACAAAAAGTAAAAACACCAACTCATTTTTGCCATATTAGCACTAAAAATGATCTAGCGCTAATATTACAGGCGAAAGAAGAAAGGTTACCTATCACCTGTGGCGTGACACCACACCATCTCTTCTTAACTGAGGACGATGAGAAGATACTTGGTCTATTTGGGAAGATGAAGCCACCGCTGCGGAACAAAAAAGACGTTGAGTTCCTTTGGGAAAACCTCGGAGCAATCGATGTTGTTGAATCCGACCACGCACCGCACACAAAAGAGGAAAAAGAAAGCGGTACACCACCGTTTGGCGTGCCTGGTCTTGAAACAACGCTCCCACTTTTGCTTACAGCTGCATCCGAAAACCGATTAACAATAGAAGATATTATTCGTCTCTGCCACACAAACCCAGCCAAAATCTTTGGTATTCCTACCGATCAAAATACTAAAGTAGAGGTAGACCTTAATACGAAATACATAATACATAATACCAATCTTCATACCAAATGCGGCTGGTCTCCATTTAATGGCTACAAAGCAAAGGGTAAAGTAGAAAAAGTATTTATACGAAATGTCTTGGTTTTTGATGACGGAAAAATTCTGGCAAAACCCGGATCTGGCTCACTGCGTTTGGGACGAGGGAGGAGTTGAAGTTGGAGTTGGATTCTGGATTATTTTTGTCTCCTGCTGGTTAAGAATATTTGTTGCTTCTTGCACAATCTGATCCGGGGTAAACGACGCTTTGATTAAGTATCCTTCTGCGCCAAGCTTAAATCCCTCTTTAATAATTTCATCCTGACCTAAATTTGTTAAAAGCACAACAGGCATAGCTTTTGTTGCAGGATTTTGTTTGACTTGCCGCAAAATCTCAATCCCATTAAGATCTGGAAGCATAATGTCTAAAAGAATCAGATCATATTTGTTCTGTGCTGTTGCGGCTAATCCATCTTTTCCATTTGCAATAGCTTCTATAACAAACCCGGCTTTTTCAAACTGCCGCTTATACAAATCTCGAATAAAATCTTCGTCTTCAATAAGTAACACTTTATATGGCATATGTTTTATTATGCACAACCATAGACCGTCTGTCAATCTGGAAAATTAAAAACCCAATTGTCTCTTAAATACCATCCAGATTTTCCCCCAAAATCCTGTTTTTTGATACTTCCAGTACCTTTCTTTTTCTTTTGCGTCGATTGAGCCGGGGAGTGGAGGATCAATCCAGCAAGAAAGAATAATCCATTCTCTTTTTTCGTTTTGCTTGGCGATGACAGTAACAAGCGAAGTATTAAATCGTTTTTGGTACTCAACCGAACCGCGTGCTTTTCCCTTGATTGATTGGTCTGGGTGGTTAAACGCTTGCGCTGCTTTATCTTGCGACAGGCCGCGGTTTCGCATGCGATCGATTGCATGATGTGTCCAAATCGCCCCACCGTAATACTGTTGATACGCCATATCTTTTATTATTGCATATCTACACCTCGGATGGTGACAGGCTGAACAAAGTGAAGCCATGTCTCCTCCGAGGTGAACGTTCCTACGCTTTAAGAACAACCACTGTTCTTCTCAAAGTGTAAGGAGGAGAGGGGTATAGCAGATTGCTGCAAAATGGCAAAAACCTTCCTTACATCCCAGAGTATAGCACGTACACTTGCTTTTCTCAAAAAAAATCACTATCACCTTCTCTTACGAAGAGTACTAGACACAAATTCCAAATCTCAAAATACAAATAACAAATAAATTGCAATACTCAAACTACAAATCTATTTCTGTAGAATTTTGGAGAATATTTTCTTTAGCTCAACCGCTTCATTAAACAAAGCTAATCCTTCTTCACCAAAGCTCTTATCATTTAAATCTATAATTAGTCTTATCCAATAAGCAGTTTCCTTTGCTTCTTTACGAGAGATTTTTATTCTCATCAGAAAATCTTTTTTACTCAATGATTCATTCGCTTCGATGTAGTTCGCGCCGATAGAACCTGACGATCGTATAACTTGTTTTCCATGCTCAATATTACTAATCGTTCTTGGCAATTTTTTGCAGAAAAGAGATGTATCTCTCGCAAAACAGAATGTTCGCTCCTCCAGATCGTATGGTTTTTTTGAAGTTTCGGTCATTGAAATTTGGATATTATTTGAGATTTGATTATTGAGATTTGGAGTTTAATTATTTGTTTCCCGAGTGGAAGGCTTCGTGGACTTCGCGGAGTTGTTTATTGGTAATGTGTGTGTAGATTTGGGTCGTGGCAATATTTTTGTGCCCCAACATTTCTTGGACACTGCGAAGATCTGCGCCGTTGGTGAGTAAATCTGTTGCAAAACTATGCCGCAAGGTGTGCACCGTTGCATCCACGGGAATCTTCGCAAGCTTGACATACTTTTTAACAGTCCGCTCAACCGAGCGGGGAGTGAGCCGCATTTTCTCCCCACCATTTTCTTCGATAACTTTTCCAGAGTAACGAATAAACAAAGGCTTAAATACATCTTTTCGCTTCTCAAGATATCGCTTTATCCACTCAGCAGCACGATCCGAAACAAAAACAAGCCGTGCCCGTCCGCCTTTTCCGATTACTCCGAATTCCCGCCGTTCCAAATTAATGTTGTCATGATTGAGCTTTGTTAGTTCTGATACACGAAGACCTGTGGAAAAAAGCAGTTCGAGCATTGCCCGATCTCGTATGCCTTCCTCTTTTGATGTCTCACAAGCAGTAACCAATCGTTCTATTTGCTCCCGCTCCAAAAACTTGAGTGATCTACTTTCGGTTTTTGGCAGATCAATTTTTGACGGCTCAAGAGTTTTATGATCGTTTTTAATGAGAAATCGCAGAAATGATCGTAAAGCAATTACGTAATAGTTTTGCGTGACGCGTTTGAGAGTCATGCCTTTTTTATCTACCCGGTTTGCTAGATACACTCTGTATTTTCGAACAATCGATAAGTCCAAATCTTCAATGCTTTTATTCGGTAGGGTAGTCGCGTACCATTCTAAAAAGATTTTGAGGTAATGCCGATAGTCGCGGATAGTTAGTTTGGAACAGTTTTTCTCAATCTCCAAGTATTCCAAAAATTCATCAATCAATAAAGGCAGGGAATCACTCATATAATTATTGTACGACGCACAACACCCATTGTCAAAAAATTGTATGGCTTTGATATATTGACAAGGACTCTAGTCAATAGAGTAATATAATATTTACTCTAAAATAAGAGAGGCCTCCTATGAAAACTAAAAAAACACTTGATGAACAATTAGAAAATATCCTGGCAGGTAACAAAACAATTCAACTTGGTATACATAGTCTCTCACAGCGCATGGAAAATGTTGAACGTAGAGTAGAAGGAATGACTGTTGATATTGACCGAATCAAAACAGATACAACACTAATTAAACTAACGACATCAACGCTTAAAACAAACGTTGGCATAATCAAGATTGATATCGGTAAACTCTATACAGAGGTAGAAGATATTGCTACTATGAACTCAGAGGTGTTTAGCAAAGTCGTAACGAGAGATGAACATAACGTGCTTGCACAACGCGTTGCCACATTAGAACAATCATGACAAAGTTTCTTCTTGACAGCGGGGACCCGGATGAATTTCGGGAAATTTCTGCATTAGCGAAAAAAAATGGGGCAATACTCTGGAGTGCAACAACGAATCCAACGCTCATTGCTAAAAAACTCGTAAACAAAAAAGTATCACAACAAGAGGCATTCCAACTTCAAAAACAGATAGTGCTTGAGATTATAAGCATCGTCCCAGGCGCTGTCTCGGCAGAAGTCTATGCTGATGCAAATACAACTGCAGAAGAAATGATTATCCAAGGAAAAGATATTGCCACCTGGCACGAGCGTGTTATCGTCAAGCTTCCAACAACGATTGAAGGTTTTAAGGCAAGGAGTACTCTTCGAAAAGCAAACATACCTATTAATAACACGCTTGTTTTTTCCCAAGAACAAATTTTTGCCATTTGCTTACACGAAAAAATAATGTCGAGCGAAGCGAGATCTCGCTCTGCGGGAGAGAAATCTGAAAATTCTTGGCCGTGTTTTATTTCTCCTTTTGTCGGTAGGCTTGATGATATACAAATTGATGGCATGCAACTTGTTGAGCATGGCATGAAGATAAAAGAAAAAGTTTTTGAGAGGGTGCCGACTGGTATCCCCTGGATGCTTGTCGCTTCAATTCGCAGGATTGAACATATGCAGCGAAGTATTGATTGTGGTAGCGAGCTTATCACCGCACCGGCTAAGGTTTATAGAGAATGGTTTACTATAAGTGATAAGCAAAAAGAGATAAGCAATAAGGACTACGCGAAGGATTTTGCGCCGATTCCATATTGGGAGCCATCAAAAGAACTCCTCGAAATCGAGACCGAAGAAGCATTTTTTGAGGCTATTTCATCGGGTAAACTCAATATCCAACACGATCTCACCGACAAAGGCATCACCCGATTTGCAGAAGACTGGAAGGCAATTATTGCTATGTAATTTGACTTTCCTTCAAATTATCTTATAATATTGTCTGTTATGGCAGCAGATCCAAGAGAGCAACTTAGAACACCCCGTAGACAAGAGCGAATCTTTCTTCTTGATGGAATGGATCCAGAGAGAGAAATAGCAACCGAAGTAAGGACTCGCTATACAGAAATTTATGGTGATGCTGCTATGTCTCCCCAACAAACTCTCGATACTTTTTGGACAGTCTTAGTAAAATCTCCAGAACATCTTGCTCGAGGAGTCCAACACCTGGTAAATGAGATTGTCAACAACCAAGACGGCAGTCAGGAGAGAAACACTGCAGGATATGTGCTTAAAAGATTTGCAATTGACCATATTCCTACTCTGCTTACCAGACTCCATAAAGAAGGTGGAAAGGAAAGAAGAGAAGCACTTGTCTCTTCCATGCTTCTAACATCCGCTCTTGCCAGACATACTGAAGAAGACCCTATTCCACGAGAAGTCTCTACACTTTTATATCACGATGTCATTGGTAGATCTGTATGGAATCTTGAACAAAAAACACTTCTGCTAATAGAAACAATCACCACAAGAAATTATGCTAATCGTTCTCAGATCCCTCAACAACTTGATACAGAAATAAAACGACATTTATCAACTGTTGTACATACGCTTGTTGATGCTATCAAGGCAAAAAAATTCGATGCAAAGACATTTCAGCTTGCAGTTGTTGGATTTGGACCTCCAAACAAAATTGGTATTGTAGAGCAAAATGCAACGCTTGAAGAGATATGCGCAGCATATTGCACAGCTTTTCTTAAGCATTTTGAATCTGGATCAGCAGCTACGGCTAATACTTCTATGGATGCTATGGAAGTAATTATAGATGCTGCAAAAGAAGGTTCTGAATTTACAAAAGCATATTTAGCTCGTTTTCTTGTTGATAGAGCATGGACAGAAACCGCCAGGATATTTGATGGCAGTTTTATGCATACCGGTGGACCAATAAACTTCTCTCCGATACTACACAGACTTATACAAACCGCTCATCAAGAATACGACAGTGAAAGCAGTAGGGAGAGAGCACAAAAAACGATCAGACGACTTTTACAAGCATTTATGGACAGCACAGGGCCTATTTCAACTAACATTCTTCTTCGCGCAATATCCACTTCAGATGAGTTCTTAGCAGAAAAACCATTTATAGCCGGTGCATACTTTGCTCTTTTACAGGAGAAGTTAGGCTTCGTTTTAGAACAGCCGCTCTCCGATGAAGAATTAGTTGATATTCTTAATGGGAACTACATTATAGAATCCAAGACAGACGAAGAAGGCGAACCTGTTTTACTTTTTGCTATGGACAGCGCTCTAGACGATGAGGGCAAATTAAAAGATGTGTTGCCTGATGAACTTGGAAGAGTTATTGGGCGCATGGGAAAACGAAAAAGACAAGAGGCGCGCCCGAGAGACGAAACCGTCCCAAGATCAGAGGAACCCGCAACTGTTTTATTCGTTGCTGAAGGAAATCCTATCGGAGCAACTTCTGAGCAACCTCGCTTCGTACAATTTATCGGAGAACCTATTGTACTTTTTGAAACCCGAGAGCAAAGAATCATAAAAGCCCTACAAGAAGAACTGTCTGGACAAGAACTATCTGAAGAAGAGCTTCGAGAACAACACGCTGCAATGTGGAAAGATATTTACGCCAGTCCATTTCCAAAACGAAAACAGCCACTTCATCCAAAAGGCCACATTGCAAGATTAGGACCAAGAAAAATGTCTCCTTTGGTTATTCTTAGACCACAACCAGATGGAGGACACAATGGACTAGCAAGCGACATAGGCGGAGAAGTAGTATTTTTTGAAGGAGAACCACCTGTGCCTTTTGTTTTAGATAGACAAGGAATCCCCATGGGTCCACTTGCCGATTTATACTTGGAAGGGAAAATTTCTGATATCCAACTCTTGCAAATAAGTCATAGGTTTGTAACGCTTGCCGCAGCAGTTACAATGCCAGACAGAGAGCAACAAGCAAGAAGAGCTGCCCGATCTTACATTACTGGAAAAAAAGAAATTGCAACACCAGAAGGTATAATAGTAAAAGAACGACTAGCAAAACTTCAAGAAGAAGGAAGAATATTCTTGGTAAAAACAGAGTATGAAGAAGGTGACACTGACGAAACAATTGTAAATGAAGTAGAAGTACGCAAAGAACTGGAAAGAGGAGAAAGATATCATGTAACAATTCCTCTTCCATATAGTGGGAGTGTTGAAGTAAGCGGGAGAAAAGGGAGAGTGATAGAAGCTCCTACATGGGCCTTTCCTGTATTGCTTCCGTCTGGCCAAAGGCCATCGGTGCAGGCAGTAGAAAACGCAGAAAAGTTCCATGTAGCACTTCCTCGTATTAGGGTCTACGAAATTGATTCTGAAACAGGACTTCTGGTTTGGACACAGCTCAATACCACATGTCGTACTGTTGTTAGAGAGCAAGTACGGCAAGAAGCACAAGAAGCAGCGTAAAGCTTTTATACACACTCAAAAAAGTAATCCTGCTTGACAAATAGAATCCTATAGTGTAAAATGCACTCGTTATGGCGAATTTTCAGGAAAATCAAGTAGGACGAGGTCAACACCGCGAACCTATCAAAGTCTTTGCTACTATTGATGCTTTTCCAATGGAAGATCAAACTATTCTTAGACTAGCAGAAAGAGACTTTGGTAATCTTTTAACCATGCTTAACTTTCCACCTATAGAAGCAGGTTTGCCTGGATTATCTCAGCAAGAAAGCACTATTGTAGCTCGCTATGCAATGGGAGTTTTTGTTGCTCATTACCCAGAAGTGGCTTCAAACGAGGCGTTAGGCAACCGATTACGTACATTGTTTCAAGAAAACGATCCTGTATTGTTTGCTCAAGAAGGACTTTCCCGCATAGAAGATGTCCAAAAAGAAAAACTTCGCAACATAGCAGGAGTTCTCTGTACTGGATTTTATGCAATAAGAAATGACGAACCAAAAAATCCAAAAGCCGAAGTTATAGACCCAGTCCTCGAAGAGTACACTCGCATAGTTGAAGATTATCTGCTTGAAGACGATCTTAACCGAAAGTATCCAAGAAAAAACACTATGACTGAAACAGATTTTAAAAAAGGAAATCAGCCGCCTTCTCCTGCTGGAAGTGAGTTTTCCTTAACTGCACTTTTGAAAAATGCAACAGAGCAAGCACAAAGATTTCCTCGATTAACATTACAACGATCAATACTTGCAACAACTGTAGCAGCGGTTGCGCTCTATGTGGGAGCAAACCTATGGAATGCAGGAATGAATTCAGCAACGAGAGAGTCTGTAAAAAGATCATCTCCTGAAAAAAATTCTCCAAAGAAAAAAGTACTTATGCCGGATGGAAATATGCTCAGTACTGATCTTATTGCTACTGCAGATAGTCTTCTTCGTGAACCTGGATTGGACATGCGTGACACAAGCATTCTGAAAATGCTTACTCAGCGCGGATACGTTATCGGTGATATCAGTCAATTATTTCCCCAAAAAATGAAGGCAGGAGACGAAGGGCTTATTGTCCGCAGGTACCCAATAGCAGACGAGGCATTCACACCTCTGTTTGATAGTCTAGAAAGAATAGATAGCGGAAAAGAATTTACCCGTATCGCAGAGATAAAATCATACAATCCTACCACTGGTCTTACCGATATTTTTTGGCTACTTGACGCTCCTACCTATTACGAATCAATTCCAATCGGAAATACTCAGCAAATTCCAGATGCGCCAAATATTGCGTATTCTTTGGATGGCACCACAGTACAACAAGTTATGACGAGATGGGTTCGAGGTGGACAAATAGACCAAGTAGGAATTTTACATCCTTTTGCCTCTCCTGTTGTAGAACAGCATAAATAATATATCATTATGGGCAATCCCTCTGAATATCTTCGATCTTTACATCCCATAGTAGGGGACTGGGGGCAAAATTTCTGATTGGCGAGGAATTAAGGGAAATAAAGCAAGGGAATACATCGATAACAAAAAATTTGTAATACGTGCCGGCAAACACCAGACAAAAAAACACCACTTCCCCGAGAGTTTGAGCCTGCGTCACGTCGTAAAAGTATTATTGTGCGACATAATTAGTTTCTCTTCCCCAACGGTAATTCCCGCAAAATAATACCTTCCTGCAAATACTGCAAGAAAACCGATAGAACATAAAAAGAGGATATCTCGGAGATACTCCTCCCTGTAACTTACAGAATGATTCAGTAACGAGCCCATTCTTTATAATACCATGTAAATACCATACACTACCTTTACCAACCACTATCCTCTAGGGTATCTACCTTCAAGTGAATTTAGACTGCCAATACAGGCTAAGCTCATGTTTTTAGCTTCGCCTACTCCGTTACGGATAGAAAGAGACTTCGTATTTTTTTCAGCTTATATTAATTATACACTGCCTGTCATGCGAAGGAGTGCAACGACGACTGAAGCAATCTCAAAACAGAACAGGATTGCTTCGCTGCGCTCGCAATGACAACTTTCAAAATAAGTATTTGATCTCTTCTCGTGACCAGACAATCAGTTACTCCTTGTGAAAAGTCGAGGCTATATTGCGTGAAAAGTGGAAGTTATCCACACTTCGACAAGCTCAGTGCAAGGAATTTAGACCCTATAGTTTTATTCACTACATCAAACTATATCTCCTGTTCGTTGTCGCTCGTTGTCGTAAACTGCTATATATTGGGCTACCCCACTTCCCCATCTTAGCCTCTCCATGAAGTAAAAAGAAAAAATATAGAGGAAACAATAACAGCTACCCACCCATACTCCCATAACACATTGCGAAATAATCGTTTATCAAACCACACATGAGAAAGACCTACCATTGTATAAAATACTCCTGTTAAAAACAGGGCAATAAATGTTGGACTACTGGGCCAAAACCACAGAATAAGGGTTGCTTCAAAAAAAGACTTCTCGAGTGTATATGTCCAAAGAGACTGTGCAGAAAAAGACTTCTCGAGTGTATATGTCCAAAGAGACTGTGCGATAAGAAAAAACGAGTAGATAAAAACGAGTAGTGCTGTAGAAATGGCTGGCAAACTAAGCGAAAAGACAACATTGGAAAGGAAAAAATACGTGATAAGCGTCATGATAAAAGAAACAGTTCGCGCGCTAGACAAAAGTCCTATGGTGCGCATAGATGCGACAGTAAAAATGTTCATGCTTAAAAATAACGAATACAACCCTACCGCATAGAGAGAGGTCATCAGCATTCTGGTTAAAAAACGTGCAGGCACAAGAAAATAGAACAATGCAAATGCAAGGCTATAGAAAAACGGAAGGACGAAAAAAAACACGGAAAAATTTTCTTTGATATCTTTGTGATTTGACACAAAAAGGAGAGATATGGTGAGTATTGAAAGAAAGAGTGCCACAAAAATACCAGACCTCCCAAGAAAATGCTGAGAAATAAATAAGCCGAAAGAGAGAAGAATAACTGCTGCAACAAATTTCTTCCGTTTACTTATAGAAAATTTCCTGAGGAAAAAAAATTTTCTTCTATTACTCATATCTGGGGCTCAATTGAGTCGGAAATATCAACATTTGTGTACACTTTTTGCACATCGTCCATGTCTTCCAATTTATTGATAAATTCAATAATTTTTTCTGCTTTCTGTTGGTCGTCTATCAAAACAGTCATTATTGGCTTACGGATAAGCTCTGCTTCCAGAACCGTTACATTATTTGCCGAAAGTACATCTTTTACTTTTGCCAAGAGCACAGGCGATGTATAGACAAAGACGCCGTCCCCTACTTGCTCAACATCATCTGCCCCTGCATCTGCAGCAATGAGAAATATATCGTCAACTGATTTACTACCGAGCGAAACAGCAATACATCCTTTATTTTCAAATTGGTAGGATACAGCACCTGGTTGGCCAAATGTGCCTCCGGCTTTTTCGAAGAAATTTTTTATTTCGCCTGTTGTTCGTAATTTATTGTCGGTTGCTGCCTCAACAATAACAGCCTCTCCTCCTGGCCCAAAACCTTCGTATACTACTTCTTGCAACTCTTCCCCTGATCCTCCCTTTCCCATGCCTTTTTCGATCGCCCGCTCAATATTTTCCTTTGGCATGTTAGCACTTCGTGCTTTTTCAATAGCATCATCTACTCCCCCACCTTGCTTTACAGCAAGCGTTATAGCAATAGCAAGTTTTGTAAACGTCTGTCCGCGTTTTTGATCTGCTGCTCCTTTTTGCCGCTTTATTGTTTTCCATTTTGAATGTCCACTCATATAGAGCATTATTATACTGTTTCTATCTTGACTTTTGCAACAAACAGTGGTAGAATTTCTGCATTCTCCACGCGAACGATCATGACACCGAATAAAACCCAAGCGATCCAAACTGCTTTAACAGGAGACTGGAACACTGCTATACTACTAAACAAAAAAATCCTCAAAGAAAATCCAAACGACATCGAAACACTCAATCGTCTTGGCCTTGCTTGCATGGTTGTGGGAAAAATAAAAGATGCAAAAAGCGCCTACCAAAAAGTTTTAAGCTTGGACAATCAAAATCCGATTGCCTTAAAAAATGTAAAACGACTCACAAACCTCCATAAAACAAATGGAAAGACTTCCTTAGAAGTTCCCCTTATGAGTCAACATATTACAACCATGTTTTTAGAAGAAAATGGAAAAACAAAAGTCATTGAACTGGTAAATGTTGCAGAACCCAAAGTTATTTCTCATCTCATGACTGGAGAAGGTGTTATGCTGCATGTGAAGCGTCTAAAAATTTTTGTGCTTGATGGGAAAAAACAGTACGTTGGCATGCTTCCTGACGATATAGGAAAAAGACTGATTAAGTTTCTCAAAGGTGGCAATACTTATGAAACGTGTGTAAAAGCAGTAGTTAACCATCGAGTAGCAATTTTTATAAAGGAAACGAAACAAGCAAGCCGTTTTAAAAATCAACCTTCTTTTCCACCAACCGAAAAAACTAAAATGACAATAGCAGGAAAAGCTTATGTTTCTGAAAAAGAAGATATAGAAGAGTTCTCTTCTGATAATATTGATTCCTTCTCCTGAAGTTTTTTCTTCCTCTGTAAAACACGAAGAGACCAAAACGACCACAAAACAGAAATAATGCTCAATAAAAAAACAATAAAAAGAAACATAGGTTAAAATTGATCAGCCAGGTCTCTTCCGATTGTCACTATAATATCGGAGATTTCTGGTTTTTGCATTATGTTAAGACGAGCTGGGAGTATTTTGTTTAATTTTTTAACAGTGTATGTTTCTTTGCCATAGTATGCAATCTGTGAATTTTGAAGTATGTCACCAGCCGTTGAAACTGCAACAACATTTCCTCCCATATTTGTTATCATTCTGGCTAATCGATTTCCAAGACCAACAATTCCTGTTCCATTAACAATCTGTATGCTCACCTTTTCTTTGGCAAAAGACTCATCTCCAAAAAGAGTCAGCATGCGCTTATCCACCGTAAGCTGATCAGCTATGCTTACGTTGTCCAGAGACGTATTAAGGGTACGTACAACAATCGAGTATGTTGGGATCGATTTTGCAAAAAACCACAATCGTATTGTATCAATAATGGTAAGATTAGTCAGCAGTGTCTTGTATTCAAAAACAGCACTTCGAGCAAACAGAACAACATCATTTTCTGCTTTTAACTCATATTGTTTCGGGACGTGCATAAACCCGTCGATAGGAATTCCTAAAAATCTTTCAATATTTTTTTTTGTACTAGTACGCTCTGTTGGCAAAATGAGCATCGAAATCGTTTGCGTATCTGGAGCAAAGGAAATAACCTCACTTGTCCCTTGTGTATCTGTGACGAAAATACTAAAGCGGTGCTGTCCGTCAAACAGACTTGCTTTCAGAAGAAAAAAGAATTTTACGGTTAATGAGGCAACAATAAGAAAAGAAACAGCAATGCAGAAAACAAAAACCATTATCAAGTTGTTTCCCTTTTTCGATTTTTTCCTTATTCTCATACGATAGACTGTTCTCTTTTAGTAATCCTTTTTCTTTTTCGAGACAATCTCAGGAAGAACAAAGGTAGATTGACCTACAAAGGCATTCTTATTACTTTCTTTTCCCTTTTTTTGTTTTTTCTTTTCTCCTTTATAAAATCCGCCAAAACCTCCCATAATAAAACTTACTCACCTCCTCGTATATTGTATTTGCTAACAATATAATTGTTAGCAGTGATATGTAAGTGGTTGGAGACTTCGATCAACCTCCTAAGGGATTAAACCCTTTCAGAAAGCCTGAGGCTCCAATCAGCAATACATCTTTAAATCCGCATCAGCTAGATGAGGATTAGGCTGCATTTCAGCAACCTGATACTTCGTATCTCAAACGAGGCTGGATAAAAGATGATAATATTGCAAGTCCCAATCCTTACAGGATGGGAGGTGAATTATGGATAAACAGATACAACTAATTGTTGGCATTGATATTGGTAAACATTTCCACCAGGCAACAGTTATTGATGCCTCCGGTAACATGCTGGGCAAATCATTAAGGTTTCCTAACACCACAGCTGGTGGCGAACTCCTAATGAGTAAAATTACCTCTGTTAACCCAAAAGGTTTACCTTTGCTTTTTGGTCTTGAGGCAACAGGCCATTATTGGCTTCCTCTGTTTGCATATTTAACTGAGAAAGGATATCAGATAGTTGTTCTAAATCCTTATCAGTCAGATGCTTTCAGGAAAGTATCCATGTCTTCTACCAAAACTGACAAAGAAGATGCCTTGCTGATTGCCGAGCTACTTAGGTTTGGTTCTTTTCCCGAAACAAAGATGGCTGATGAAGATATGATAGCTCTTCGAAACCTGACCAGGTTTAGACTGACTCTTAATCAGCAGGTGACTGATTCTAAAAGGAGAATACTGACCATTTTAGATAAAATATTTCCTGAGTTTGAATCAATGTTTTCAGATATCTTTGGCAAAACAGGTAGACACTTGCTTAAAAAGTATCCCACTCCTGAAGAGATGGAAACTGTCAGTTTAAGAAAGCTCACCAGTCTCATCACCAAACTGTCAAAAGGACACTTCAAAAAAGAGAAAGCCCAGGAGGTTTTAGAAAAAGCCAAGACCTCTTTTGGTATTACTCTTGCTTTAGAGAGTTTAACCTTGCAGCTTAAGATTTTGCTGGAAACACTGGAGTTTACAGAGAAACAACTAAAAGTTGTTGATATCCAGGTAGAGGATCTACTTCCGGATACCTGTGTATTACTCACGCTCCCTGGTGTTAGCAAAACTTTGGCAGCTGCAATTGTCTCAGAGATTGGTGATATCAAAAGATTTAGAACATCTGCTCAACTGGTTTCCTTTGCCGGGATTAACCCAACTGTCAGGCAGTCAGGCAATTTCCTGGGAAACAGAAATCATATGAGCAAAAAAGGCTCACCATATCTTAGGCTGGCTCTTTGGCAGGCATCGATCACCTCATCCAGATTTAATCCCGTCTTAAAAGAGTATTATCAACTCAAGATTAAAGAAGGGAAATCTCATATGACGGTGATTGGTGCTGTAGCCAGAAGACTGACAGGCATTATCTTTGCCATGTTACGGGACCAAACAGCATTTACTGTTTGAGATAGTATCAGGTTGTTAAAGTGCTACAACTCAACAAGATTTGCATCAAGGTGAGCATCTTTGTTATGGGCAAATTGCCCGTTAACTAAATTAATTTTTAACTCTTGACATTTCATAGCTAGTCTCTCTGCCCACCTAAAATCGCCCCGTGAGCCGTGTACGAATAGTACGAAAAGGCGAACGGTAAGATTGGGTCATACCTGATCCACTTTTTCTAAGACATTTTTATGCCTTTTGAGAAGTAGTTTTGTTGCTATAGATAAGGAAAGTGTATTCAGTTCCTTTAGAGAAAAAAATTCCAGAATTTTTCCATCTTGCCGCACAATATTGTTCACATTGTCGTCGGTTAAATGCGTATGGTAGAAGTATTTTTTCTCGTTGTGATGATCTAAGCAAGAAAGAAATTCTATGATTTTAAGCTGAATTCCTGTTTCTTTTTTAACTTCTCTCTGGACCGTTTCCTCGGATGATTCATTTTTCTCTTTTATTCCAAATATAAAATGCCAGGGATCCTGATTCAACGTAGTCAGAATATAATCTTTGTGCATTAAAAGCACTTTCCCTTTATATGTTAAAAGTATTATGCTTTGATGCATACTGTTAACCTTCTGTTTCGGGAGGTAAAAATTCTTCCCCTCCACTATCGGCAACCGGTTTTTCTGCTTTTAACCACTTCACATATGTACAACCGGTTGGTTTTCTGGCAATTCTGTCCCATCCGGCTGTCGAACATTTTTCCATTTTTTTCCCATTTGCTGTGGTAAAAAGCACTAACTTTGCACCACACTCTGGGCAATCTGTATCTAGAGGTTGGGTTGTTCCATTTATCCACTCTACATAATCACATCCTGTGGCTTTTTTTGTTTCTTTATCCCACCCACCGGCACTACATTTTTTCATCTTTTTGCCAAATCTTGTCACTTGTAGTACCAATGGACTACCACATTTTGGACATTTCTCATCCAGCACTTGAGGTTCAACAGCAAACCACTTTACATAATCGCATCCCTCGTTTTGCCTGGTTTCTTTATTCCAGGAACCCTTACTGCAACGTTGTAACTTTTTTCCTGTTGCGGTTTCTGTTATCTCACCTAAAGGCGCTTGGCATTTTGGACACAACTCTTTTGTATCATTCATATTTCTATCTTATCATATTGTTGTTTTTTCTATATGACTAATTTTTAATATCAGATCCTCAATAATGGGTATTGACAAACCGATTTAAAAACCAATACAGTTAAACAAGTCACATACGAAAAGGGGGTCGAAGATCCCCGAACAAAGAGAGGGGGTGAAGAAAAATGGACCAAAAAATGCTTGCAATAACTGCTAAATGGGTTTTGGTAGCAGGAGGTTTGGTATTGGCCTACCAGGGTCTTACTAATACAGATATTATTCAAACAGTCTTTGGCGGCCTTGAACCAATTGTTGATGTTGTGGTATTTGGTGGCGCAGCTGTTTTCCTTGCATATCACCTGCTTAGCAAAAAATCCAAAAAATAATCCCTTTTGCTTTTCGGAATTTTTTTTGTATAACCGTGATTATTTAAAACGCGGATTCTTTTGGTACACCAGGACGAAGGACTTTTAATGACAGAAAAAAGCATGTCAAGACACACAGTGCAGTTACCAAAAACGGCAGGGAAATCATATAGGTTGCAATTGCTCCCCCGAGTATTGGACCGATAATCTGTCCAACACTCATGTACGAAGAATTAAGTCCTTGTATTGTCCCTTGGGACCTAACATCTGTTTCTTTGGAGAGCACTGTTTGGACAAGCGGCATGACTGTTGAATTAAACAATCCAAAAAGAAGCGTAAAGCCAATAAAGATTGCCAGTGTTGGAGATAAAAATATACCAAGACACGCAACAGTTATAATAGATAAAAATCCGCAGAGTGTTTTCTTTACACCAAACATTTTTGTTGCTTTCGGAAGAAGAAAAACTTGTGAAAAAAGTCCCAAACAACCAATAATCGTAAACAATAAGGAAATCCTCTGCACGCTCATATGCAATACCTTTATGGAAAATGGCTGGAATGCATAAATAAATGTTCCAAATGCGGTAAAGTAGAAAAGCGAAATAAGCAGAGTTGGCCCGATATTCTTATCAAACAACGCATGGAAAAGATGAGACCAATCGAATAATTTTCCCTTTCGAACTTCTCCCATGTGCCTGTTTGTTTCTGGAAGAAAAAGCGCGGTAATAATAACAGCGGCGAATGAAACAGCAGCGGCAATAATAAATGGCAAAGACGCTGCTATACCAACGGTTGCTGCAGATATTGCAGGACCGAAAATAAACCCAAATCCAAATGACGCGCCAATAATCCCAAACCCTTTTGCTCTGTGTTCTTCTGTTGTCGTGTCAGAAATAACTGCCGCGGCAACTGGTAGATTCCCTGCTGTTATACCGTCCAAGGCTCTTGCCAAAAAGAGAAAGATCGCGCTTGGTGCAAACGCCATCATCAGAAACGAAAGCGCAGTTCCCAAAATTGAAACAATAAGCAAAGGTTTTCTTCCGTACTTATCCGACATTCTTCCAATAATGGGCGTTGAGAGAAACTGGAAGATTGAAAAAACCGAAAACAGTAATCCATTTTGGAAATCCGACAGCCCATACCGCACGGAATAGGAATACAAAATAGGAATAACAATGCCATATCCAAGTGCATTGACCACTGCAACAAGTGCAATAATAAACAAATTTCTATTTTCGGCAAACATGAGGCTACTGCGTTTTTTTGCTACCAACAGTAATTATTACATCTGCCTTTTGGTCTTGGGCTATCGTCTGCACATCAGAAGAAACAGTGTACGTCTGAGAAAGTAATTTTTTGAGAGTATCAATCCAGGTTTTGCTCACGGCATTCGTGGTTTGAATAACCGTTTCTCCATTACTCGTACTGTCTGCATTCCCAATAGAAGAAACGCTGTAATCTCCTTTTTCTAAAAGAGCTTTTACTTTTGATGCTTCAGCGGAAATGCCACTACCATTGAGCACTTTTATGGTGTATGTCGAAGATTTTGTTGCTTGGGGGCTCGGGGTGGCCGAAGGTGGTGCTTCTGGCTTTGGAGAAGCACTCATTTTTTTCTCAGTATTTTGCTCTCCCACTTTTACTCCCCGTTCATACGCAAGCGCCCAAAATACTGCAAGTATCCCAACAACTAAAATCAATAATCCTACCCATAAGAAGATTTTCTTAAAAGATTTTCCGCTTGTTTCTTGGCTTTCTTCATTCCCCCCCTCTCCTACTGCTTCAGTTACTTGTGTCTCTTCTGCTTTTGCAGCAGGCACTTCTTCATCATTCCCAGATTGATCTACCGTCTCCTCAACAACAGCTGCTTCTACTACTTCTTTGGAACCGTCTGGTTCTTTAACAACAACAGATGCAGATTCGGCAATAGACTCAACAGATGCGTCTTTGGGAACTGAAACAAGAATCTCAATAGATCTCGTATCTCCTTTTTTTGTTTTCGTTTTTGTTATTTTTTTTTGTGCAGCCATAATAAACGTGTGGATATATTTACTATAATATGTCTTATATCTCTATGTCAATCTTTCTTTAATTCCTGTTGCTAAAGATCGTACTTGCTTGTTAGAATAGGTCTATGAAATATCATACACTGATCTTTGCAGCATGTCTTTCTATCTCTGTTCTTCTTATTGCTCAATTTGTCTTTCTTAACACTCCAAAACCAAGTAATCTCGATGAGTTTGCCAAGTGTCTTAAAGAGAAAAAAGCAACATTTTACGGCGCGTTCTGGTGCCCGCACTGCCAGAAACAAAAACAAATGTTTGGAAACTCAGAAAAATTTCTTCCCTATGTTGAATGCTCAACATCAGATAGTAAAGATCAATTACCCTTATGCAAAAACAAAAAAATACAAGGCTATCCAACCTGGGAATTTGCCGATGGTTCTCGTCTAAGCGGTGAAGTTACTTTTGAAAAACTGGCCGGAAAAACCAGTTGTTCAGTACCAAAATAATAGTATAATACGTATATGTCTTCTCTTACGCAAAACGTTACGCTCTTCCTTGCAATCCTTACTGTTGTAAGTCAAATCATAGCAGGTATTGGGCTTCTTATTCTTCTTTTTGATAAAAAAAATGTCAATCTTTTTTTGCCATTCTTCAAAAAATATTACCTTCGGCTTGCTCTTGCTGTAACGCTAACAGCAACGCTGGGCAGCCTTTTCTATTCGGAAATTGCCGGCTTTGAACCATGCAAACTTTGCTGGTTTGAGCGAATTTTTATGTATCCGCAAACAATACTTTTTGCCCTGGCAATCTGGAAAAAAGAAAAAACAGTCTGGCTATATTCGCTCGGGTTTTCCTTAATTGGTATGTCTATTTCTTCCTACCATTATCTCTTACAAAGAGGCATTATCTTACAAGCACCGTGCGCAGCCGTTGGCTACTCTGCTTCCTGCTCTAAAGTATTTGTCATGACGTTTGGCTATATTACAATTCCCATGATGGCAGCAACAGCATTTATTGTGTTAATACTGCTTGCAATAGTTCAGAAAAGGACAAAATGAGCAAAGAAGATACTTCTCGATGGATAAAAAGTATTATAATTTCGATTATCGTATTTTTATTTTTTTCTCTCTATCTTTTTGCACGGCGGGGCTATTTTAATTTTTACATCGTCAATAAGGTATTTGGCTCAAGCGCTGTTATTCTCGCCGGAGCAACACTTTTTATTGGGCCTCTCTCGAGACGATTCTCTTTTTTTACTAAAGGCATAAGAATACGTCGGCATCTTGGACTTTTGGCTTTTGCGTTTGGATTGCTGCACGTGGTAATAACCATCTTTTTCCTCAACACGAAATTTCCCCTGTCTTTCTATATAAATGCGTGGCTTCCTGTTGGTTTTGGCAGTCTTGTCATTTTTGTTTGGGCATACATGTCGTACATTTCGCGAAACACAAAAATAAAAGAGATGGGGACAGACGTATGGAAAAAGCGTTTGAGCATTGCCGGACAACTAGCTTTTCTCTTTATCTTCCTCCATTTATTCATAATGAAATATGAAGGGTGGATCAAATGGTTTCACGGACAGGTCAAACAAACGCCGGAACTAGCGCATCCTTCATATCCTCCGGCAAGTTTGTTTACGCTCTTTTTTATTGTAACTGTTATTGTCTACCGAATATATATTTTTCTCTTCCGAAAAAAATAAATTTTCTTGTTAAATCTTTTTTACGTACGTTTTAGGCAGACTCAAACCTTGCCTTATTTTCAACCATCCACTTCTCCATATCCTCTTTGGTCTTACTAGAGTCGCTCATTACCTCAGGATGAGCTTCATTGTAATGAGGTTTAAGAGCGTTCATCCATTCTTCGAACGTTTCACCTTGCGCCGTTACTTCGCATAGGTCACATTTAAGAGTTTTCATAATTTTTTTCCTCCTTTCTTGAATTAGTTGATATATCGACTTTCATTATTTTAAACTATTTTCGATTATGTTTCAATAAATTGAATACTTGTATCTATGAGTTTTTGTAACTGATGTTTATTTTCAAGCATTCGTCTTGAAAGCACCGCATATTCTTTTTTGATATGCCCATTGGGAAAATATTTGAGATGTTTGACATCTTTTTCCCTAAAAAG
>Ga0209515_10000959_pt1 | contig 49789 bp, 56 predicted proteins | sample Subgroupgradi54m_FD_187454 | JGI IMG/M metagenome (GOLD analysis project Ga0209515, IMG submission 187454) | Subsurface groundwater microbial communities from S. Glens Falls, New York, USA - GMW60B uncontaminated upgradient, 5.4 m (SPAdes)... ... | reverse complement strand
TGCGCTCTCTTGCGCGTGCTTATGCGTTTCTACGCGATACAACACTTCTCGTACCGCGTTATCAGTAATATTTTGCAGTGCTTTCAATATGGGCTTGTGATATTTGTTCTCAAGCCATGCTTTGGTGAATACATTAGGTACTGCGACCGTCACCTTGTCTCCAAACCATTCCAATACAAACGTATTCTTAAGCCATGTGGTGAAATTAGCTTTACTCACGAGAAGCTCTAGCTCTCCGAGAGTTGCGTGCCATAGCTGTTCATTGGTCATGGTGTGTGATTTGTGTGTTGTTAATAAGGGGAAAGTTTTCGTGGTTTGAATCGTACCACTTCTGTGGATAAATCAATATGGTCCAAGAAGTTTACAACATGTGCGTAACAGGTGCACTTCTTATGTAGCAAGACTGAGTGGCCTTGTCAATACGCCCCGAGTGCTATAGGATTGGGAAGAAGAGAAAATATTATGGGACTTCCAGGAAAAAAACTATCATCATCGTCAAAGCGTCGCCGAGCTGCCCATTTTGCGCTAAAGCTTATTGCCCTTCAGGCATGTAAAAACTGTGGGAAGATGCAAAAACCACATCGCGCATGCATTCATTGTGGGCATTCGCCAAAAAAGAAAGTTAAGTAGGTTGTATAGACATGCCAAATAGACATTTAGCGCGTAGCATTGTACTTCAGTCATTGTTTGAATGGGATTTTACCCAAAAAAACATTGACGTATTACAAGAAATTCTTGAACGACAGTTGCGAGAATTCGCGCCTGATTTTGAAGATCCCGCGTTTCCCATGCATTTATTGCATGGCATACGTGATCATCTTGATGAAATCAATGAGATAATCGTGAAGTACGCGCCTGAATGGCCACTCGCGCAAATTACGAATGTGGATCGTAATATTTTACGTATTGGTATTTATGAATTGAAATATGACACAGAGATTCCTCCTAAAGTCGCAATTAATGAAGCAATCGAACTCGCGAAAAGTTTTGGAAGCGATTCATCGAGTAAATTCGTGAATGGGGTACTGGGGTCTATTTACAAAGACATGGGAGAACGTGAAGAGTCTCAGACTGAGGCTCCCGTTTCTAAGGACGAATAATCAATGGAAGAACTTGCGCCACTTGAACATATTCTAGGAGTAACATTTAAGAAAAAGGGTATTCTTTTTCAGTCCCTTATTCATCGTTCGTATTTAAATGAAAATCCTGAGTGTCAGTATCCGCATAATGAACGTTTAGAATTTTTAGGTGACGCGATATTAGAATTCGTGGTCACTGAACATATTTACCTTAATTGTACTGAGGACGAGGGAATGATGACCAATTGGAGAGCAAGTATTGTGAATACTCGTGCGCTTGCGCGCGTTGCACACATTCTCCATCTTGGCGAATACATTAAACTTTCAAAAGGGGAATCTAAGGATCCTTCCATGAAAGCACGTGAATACATTCTCGCGGATGCGGTGGAAGCAGTGATAGGAGCTATTTTTTTAGATCAAGGATCAAAAAAAGTTAAGTTGTTTATAGAGCAATTCATTATTCCTCCTCTTAAAGATATTATCGCGAAAAAATCTTACATAGATCCAAAGACGAAATTTCAGGAACTTTCACAAGAACATCTTGGGGTAACCCCTTCATATAAAGTGATGGAAGAATCAGGACCTGATCATGATAAACATTTTGTGGTAGGGGCGTATATTAATGCAGATTTGATTGCGGAAGGACGAGGTGGCTCAAAACAGGAAGCCCAGGTTGACGCGGCAACGCAGGCATTACGTGTAAAAGGTTGGAAATAAAAAACCCACACGTTGATTTGGTGTGGGATAGATGCTTAAGAGTATCTTTTTTTTAGTGTTTTTTTGTTGAAGAATGGTCGTTTATACAACACGACCCATACCTCGTGATTATGACTCCATCTTCCGATTGGTATGAAATTCGGGATAAGAGCCATACTTTCTCTTAAGAGAAATCTTACGTCGGTCAAGCCATTTAACGTTGAGGTGATGTGGTGCATCAACAAAAGACTCGTTGATGCGTATGCCAAATCTCCCCATATCTTGCCCAACATCCGTTGTTTTAGGTTAGCAAGTATGGTTCCTTGTTGTGGCTTGTTAATGACATGTGACGCGATTGCAGGGTCAGACCACATACTTGCGCGTGGGAAATGTATGTGCCCCACGAACGCTCGTATTACTCCCGGGTTTTCTTGAGGGAATCCTTGTAGTTGATGCGCGGGCCTGCATACCTTATCTACGAGTGCGCCAAATTGACCGAATTGGTCTATAGCACGATACAGGGCGTCACGCGTTAGCTGGAGTCTTTTTTCTCCTTTTACAGTGTCTTTGAGAACAACCGGAGATGATTGCTCCACAAAAATGATTCCTTCTACTTTGCAATTGGTGGCGTGCTGTATGCCTTCGCATACCGTGGCAGTACGCGTAGACTCTCCTTTTTGACATGTATGGGACACATTTCCCTCCATGTCAAATTTAGTCAGATGAGGGCTTTTCATTAAGGGATGATCCAGATAGAAAAGTGGAAGCGCATCTATAACCTCACCAGTTTTGATGAATTGTACGATCCCTCTTAAATTGTAGTATGCGTCTTGCCCAGAGTGTACGAGGTCGCGATTGAGAAACGTTTTTTGCACCTCTTCAAAGCAATCTCCATTCACGAGATTCCCTGGCATGACCCCCTCCTTATTGAAGTGGACTTACTGTAAATGAGCACTAAAATACTTAGCTAAGGTACTCCAAAAGTAAGGATTTGTCTATAGCTACAAAGGCTAAAAAAGTCAGGGGGTTGCCATATTTAAAAAAATCTGTACAATAGGGAACAATGTTAGCAATTAAATTAGCCCGAATCGGAAAACGAAAACATCCTTTTTACAGGATTATTGTGGTACCTAAAGAGCGAGATACCTATGGTAGGTATATTGAGGCGATTGGGACGTATAATCCATTAGTGCATCCTGCACACATAACGCTTAACAAGGAGCGTGCATCGTATTGGATTAAGTCAGGAGCACAACCTACCAATACCGTATCTAATATATTTATAGACCAAGAGGTGCTACACGGCGCGAAGAAGAAAACATTCGCATCTAAGAAGTTTGATAAAAAGGCAGTTGACACCCTGGCTAAGCCCGCTTAGACTTATAGTGTCTAGTGTTTAATAACCTAAGGAATAACCTGAATACTACGTATGCAAGAAGAGACTAGAGATTTAGATTTTGTGTTAAGTGTAGTAAAGTCGCTTGTTGATCATCCAGAGGGAGTGAGCGCAGAAAGAACAATCGATGAACGAGGAGTACTCATTACTCTTAAAGTCCGATCTCTTGATATGGGTCAGATCATCGGTCGTCAAGGTCAAACAGCACGTGCATTACGAACATTGTTACGTGTGGTAGGCGCGAAGAACAATGCGAGAGTGAATCTTAAGATTTATGAACCAGAGGGTAGCAGACGAACCCCTCATGCGCAGTCTGATGAAGGACATGACGTGCATCATGAGGCACATCATGAAGAGGAAATAGATACAAGCGCGGTTGACTTCAAGCTTTAATCTAAGAAATAGTTTTTTTACAAAAGCCGTGATCGCGCGTGGTATCACGGCTTTTGATATATACATGAAAAAGAATACCATTACATTTGATATTATCACCGCAGTACCTCTTTCACTTACTTCATATCTTGAATCAAGTATGATGCGTAAGGCCCAAGAAAAGGGGTATGTTATCGTGCGTAGTCATGATCTTCGTGCGTATACCCATGATACCCACAAAACTGTAGATGATAAACCCTATGGAGGAGGACCTGGAATGATACTTAAAATACAACCATTATTTGAATGTATACAAAAAATATATCCACGAAAGAAAAAAGATACTCACGTGATTCTCATGTCTCCCGCAGGACTACAATTTACTCAACGAATCGCAACGAAGTGGAGTAAAGAGTATTCAAGAATTATTATCATATGTGGGCATTATGAGGGAGTAGACGCACGCATTAGTAATCTCATTGATGAAACAGTATCAGTGGGCCCTTATGTACTTACAGGTGGCGAATTACCCGCTCTTACTATAATTGATTCTGTTTCTCGTCTCATACCTGGAGTATTAGGTAATGATTCATCTCTTTTAGAAGAAACAAATGAATCTATGAATGAGTATCCCCAGTACACAAGACCTGAATCATTTTCTCCAAAAAAAGGAGTGATATGGGATGTGCCTGATGTGTTGCTATCTGGTAATCATGGAGAGATAAGGAAGTGGAGAGAGAGTGGGTCTCATAAGATTGAGAAAAGTTCGTAATTGTGGTATGTATAGGGATATGGAAACTCCCACACACGCAACTTCTTTGGTGCATTTAAGCGTTAATAGGTTCGTAGTATCAGTGTATGGATGGATGACTGTCGGACTTGTGGTGAGCGCGTTAGTCGCGTCTATGGTATTACAGTCACTTCCTCTCATGCGTCTATTATTTGGTTCTCCAATATTATTTGTTCTTCTTATCGCAGAACTTGGATTAGTCGTCTATCTTTCTACGCGTATAGAAAAGATGTCTTCGATACGCGCGAAAACTGCATTTGTACTTTACGCAGGACTCAATGGCATCACTCTTGCTCCTTTATTGTTTATCTATACGGGTGCGTCTCTTGCATCTACGTTCATGATTACTGCAGGTACATTTTGTATCATGGCGATGTATGGATATACCACAAAGAAAGATCTTACGTCGGTAGGAAGTCTCGCGCTCATGGCATTACTAGGTATAATCCTGGCGTCGGTCGTTAATATATTTATTCGTAGTTCCGCGATAGAGCAGACAGTCACGTATTTAGGAGTTGCGATATTTGTAGGTCTTATCGCGTATGATAGTCAACGTATTAAAAAAATGGGAGAAATGTATGCAGGGGATAGTGAAGGATACGCAAAACTTGCAATAATTGGGGCACTCGCAATCTACCTTGATCTTATAAACCTCTTTTTATTTTTACTTCGTATATTTGGTAGAAAAAGGAATTAACGCATGATCTCTTTTTTATTCACTAATGTCTATATATTCATACTCGCAGTAGTACTTGCGATTCTTGAAATTCAAATTGAGGGTCCTCATGGATGGGCAAAGAACCTTCCCGCGTGGAAACCACACACGCATCATCCTCTTGCGAAGCTCTACGCGCGTTTCATGAATGGAAAACAGCTTACAGGATATCACGTCGCCATGTTCATATTTGTATTCCTCATATTCCATCTTCCTTATGCGTTTGGTCTTGAGTTCACTCTTGTATCGTGGCTAGAAACGCTTTCTCTTTTTTTCATGTTTATCGTGTTATGGGATTTTCTTTGGTTTGTTCTTAATCCTCATTACCCATTAAGTAATTTTAAAAAAGGCATGATTGAATGGCACGCGCATTGGTTGTGGTTTGCGCCTGTAGATTATTATTCAGGATTGATACTTTCATTTTTAATCATACTTCCCCTTTCATTCACTTCATTAGGGAATGACATATTCATATGGTGGGCAACGCATTTAGAACTGTTCGCGATACAGACTATTATAGTGTCTCTTTTTACGTTAAAAGTATTGGATATAGACAACTGGAAGGTAAAATAAGAGGTTGTCTGCACAGATCTATACATTTGGTCTAGTATTTTTATTAAGCAGATGGGCGTCTGCAAGAGGGGAGGCGGGTGGACAGGCCCCAAACTGAAAACCGGCCTTTCCTTGTTTAATAAAAAAAAGACGAACACAACAATGCTCCAGGTTAGTCCCTCCTGGAGCTTTTTTATTAGGTGAAGATGACGAAGTTGACAGGAATATGGATATGTAGTATTATGTTTTTAATTAAGCGGTACGTTCACAATTATTGAACAACCACGAGGAGGTCCTATGAAAAAGGGACTCTTAGTCGGTTTAGCGGGGATGTTACTAGGTGTCACATTCACCGTTCTTTATTTCAAGGCTTCTTTTTTTATGAGTTATTTTGAGCCTGAAAAAAAGAGTGCGGTGAAGAAGATAGGAGTCACCACTGAGCTCGTTATCCCTAAGGGGAGAGAAAGACCGAAAGAATTAGTATTAGATATTCCTATTTCATTGGAGCGGGCTAAAATGGCACTCGACACACTCGATGCCGGGTATCAAGTAAAGAAAGAAATCTCGTGGGGGTGGAAGAATAAGAAGAAGAAAGTGAAGTGGTTCAAAACCACCTACAGTCTCGGGGAAGTAACTACACTCCTTGCGGTAACACATGAGCAAGGGGGACCTATTCAGGTTATTAAAGTGACTCCTCATGGGTCATTCCCCAAGGGATTTACTGTTGATCAAGGTATGGGCAATGGCGTGGGTACTCCTTATTCTGTTTCGTATCCGGAAGGGTATGTATTGCTAAGAATCAAAAGAGCGATTACCTTACCCAATGGAAAATTTAGGGAAGTCCAGTATTCTCCGTATAGTAAGGAGCTTGACGTTCCTGAAGTTCGAGAAGCAGGTGCCCGGTATGTCGAAGGAGTAGTGGATTCAGCACTTGTACTTCTTCGATCTCGTGGAGTAGGATCTCAAGCGTTCTCTCATCGACTTATCGCGGATTTTATCCCGCGAGATGTTGCAGTGAGTTTGGCGTTGATTGAACACATTGATCCTGCAAGATTTTTGGTTGCGACCAAAGCAGGCGACACTGCCATTGATAGCCTTATAAACCGAGAGTTAGTGATTCTTGGTTTAAATGGTTCTGATTCATATCGATATGCGGTCTCGAAAGCAGGTGCTCGTGGAATGTTTCAGTTTATTCCTCGTACCTATACCCAACTTCGCGTGCAATATCCTTCTGCGAAACTTGGGTATGATTTTGTACTTGGGATGAATGATCACTATAACGGCGCTATTGCATCATTTTGTCTTTTTGATTGTGATCTCGCGAGAGTGGATCCGGCAAAGAGAATGGTGGTCGTGCGCAACCCTCTTTTGCTGGGTCAGTATTTGGCCGCAGCGTACAATGGGGGATCGCACGGCGCCAAGATAGCGTTGGTGGGTAATGGCTTTGCAACCTCTCGACTCAAATATGAAGAGACGAGAGTGTATGTGAAAAAGTTTCAAAAGGTGTGGGGTACCCTGTACCCAAGACGTAGGCCAATTGCGCTTGCGTTAAGTACAGGGTGATTGAAGTGAGGGCTAGGTAACTATGTTATCCTAGCCTTTTTTGTGTATTAAAATTGACTTATTATAAATTTTATGATACTCTTATCCTAACTTTGAATTGGCTAATATTTGCCTATTCTAGCGCTTCATTGAAAAGAATAAGAAGTAATTTATCCAAACTCACTACTCATCGGAGGGTACTATGGATGCAATGTATCTCGGATTATCGATTGCCTTAATTATTATGGGTTTTATCAGTGGGCTCCAAGCTGGAGCTCTTCGTAAAGAGCGTATGCGTATAAAAAGATTGATGGTCATTGAGGCTGCGCAGATTGTGCATGTGAGAATCATGGAGTATGCGCTATCGAATGATGAGTACCCACCTCGGATTTCAAGTTTGGAGGAGGGTGCAAGTATATCCTATGTAAATCCTTATGCCGGTAATAAAAGTTCGTGTGAGCCTATGGATGCGTATGATGAGTTCGGAGATAGGCCTGGTATCATATACTATAGGCGTTTACCAATTGATGCCATGGTTCTTGGTAGTCAGGAACCCTGTAAGAGTGCATTTACGATATGGGCCTGTGATGAAACAGGTTCATACATCGTAAATACACGAGGGCATGTAGTCGTCCCCGTGCAGTAATATGGCCAGATTTTTTTAATGTCGTGTTCCTCTTCCCTAGGGGGTTGGTATGCGAATTGAAAGAAATCGAGAAGAGGGCCTTTTCATGTTTATACCTGATGAAGGCTTTCTCCATGATTATGCGTGGTTGACACTCGTCCCCGCTCTCAGGGAGGGCGATGTAATCACCTTTTTAGGGGTAAGATTTCTTGAGGGGCATTCTATTCTCAAGTTTTCTTACGGGAAGAGATCGGCGGGAGAACGGATGGGAGAGGAGAGTAAGGTTAATTTATTCCTATTCCCGTCCTCTCCTGAGGACCAGGTGATGATTAAAGCCATTGAGCTCGCAATCCTGGCGCTCCCTGCTCATCACCGTAATCTCATATTCACATGGAGCAGTAATGTGGATATGGGAGGAAATTTCGTGCCGGCGTTATTTTTCACCGCAGGACACTGCAACCACGAGGGTTGCGATCACCTCGTGGTGACTGCGACCGACATCCGTTTTGGATGCCGGGAGCACTATACAAAATAACAGTTTCGTTTTCAAGAGGTAGACCCTAACCGGCCTACCTCTTTTCCTTTTCTTAACCTTGACATATTGTGGCTATAGCTCTACACTTTCAGAGTTGTAAGCGAGGTTCATATATCTTTCTTATACGAACCTTAACAAGTTCATTTGTGAGCATGTCAAACATTAATTCGGTTGCAAACAAAGACCGTTACATATTTGAGAGTTTGATCCTGGCTCAGGATGAACGCTGGCGGCATGTCTTAGGCATGCAAGTCGAATGCATATATGATCCGCAAGGATTGTACGGTGCATGGCAAACGGGAGCGTAACACCTTGGTAACCTGCCTTTAGGTTCGGTATAACCCTTCGAAAGAGGGGCTAATCCCGGATGTGCTGGCCGATCGTATGATTGGTCAACAAAGGATCGCAAGATCCGCCTGAAGAGGGGCCTAGGTCCCATCAGCTAGTTGGTAGGGTAACGGCCTACCAAGGCTATAACGGGTAGGGGGTGTGAGAGCATGACCCCCCTCAGTGGAACTGAGATACTGTCCACACTCCTACGGGAGGCTGCAGTCAAGAATCTTCCTCAATGGGCGAAAGCCTGAAGGAGCAATGCCGCGTGAAGGATGAAGGCCCTCGGGTCGTAAACTTCTTTTGCCATGGATGAACGAATGACAGTACATGGCGAATAAGAGGCTGCTAACTCTGTGCCAGCAGCAGCGGTAATACAGAGGCCTCAAGCGTTATCCGGATTTATTGGGCGTAAAGTGTTCGCAGGTGGTAGTGTAAGTTCTTGGTTAAAGACCTTGGCTCAACCAAGGGAAGGCTGTGAATACTGCATTACTTGAGGTCGGGAGAGGCTAGCGGAATACCTGGTCGAGTAGTAAAATGCGTTGAAATCAGGTAGAACACCAATTGCGAAGGCAGCTAGCTAGAACGAATCTGACACTTAGGCGAACGAAAGCGTGGGTAGCGAATGGGATTAGATACCCCAGTAGTCCACGCTGTAAACGATGGATGCTAGTCATTGTGGGCTTCGACCCCTGCAGTGACGTTCGAAACAAGCTAACGCGTTAAGCATCCCGCCTGGGAAGTACGACCGCAAGGTTAAAACTCAAAGGAATTGACGGGAGTCCGCACAAGTGGTGGAGCATGTGGTTTAATTCGACGATAAGCGAGGAACCTCACCAAGGCTTGACATGTAAGAGTGTAGGTTGTTGGAAACAATGACCGACCGTTAAATCGGAGTCTTACACAGGTGCTGCACGGTTGTCGTCAGCTCGTGCCGTGAGGTGTTACCTTAAGTGGTGAAACGAGCGCAACCCTTATGTTGTATTAAATTGTATACAACAGACTGCCCGCGTAAGTGGGAGGAAGGTGGGGATGACGTCAAATCAGCGTGGCTCTTACGCCTTGGGCTACACACGTGCTACAATGGCTTGGACAATGGGACGCTAAATCGCAAGATGGAGCAAATCCCATCAAACCAAGTCTCAGTTCGGATTGGAGTCTGCAACTCGACTCCATGAAGCCGGAATCACTAGTAACCGCGAATCAGCCTCGTCGCGGTGAATACGTCCTCGGACTTTGTACACACCGCCCGTCAAGTCAAGGGAGTCGGCAATACCTGAAGCCTCGCATTTATGTGGGTCCAAGGTAGGGTCGATGACAGGGACTAAGTCGTAGATCGAAAAGATGTGTGCGACCTATCGAGAGTAATCTGATAGAAAAATCTGACTATATCGGTGAAGCCCTCCTCTGTAATTCATTACAGGTACGAAGGTAATACCGAGGGAAGCTGGGATATATTCCTTAGCCCCGTAGAGACTACACGTCGGCCCCTACTACTAATAGGGTGAAGATATAGTCCACGCCACTCGAAAGAGATGGGGAAACGTGAACAAGGCATCGGTAGCGGAAGCTGTCGATGGATCACCTCCTTTCTAAGGAGATATCGTGTAAAGTTGTGTTCTACAGAACCTCTTTACACACACTGTGGTCGAAACCTCATTTTGAGGAACACAGAATACTGTACTAGTTGGTAGGCACTACCAGGATAACGGCTTTGTTTGCGACTGGATTAGTGCTTGACATGTGGATAAAATGAACTTAGAATGAATTTGTTGATGTAGGAGTACAGAGAGAGCTTACGTTCCCGCAAGGGAGTGTAAGCTCTTTTTGGTATATCCTATTGCGTAATGTGATATAGTTATGTAGATTATTGAGGTGTGACACATGGGCATGTAGCTCAGATGGCTAGAGCGCAGCTCTGATAAAGCTGAGGTCCGTGGTTCGATTCCACGCATGCCCACCATCAATTATTATAATTTATTCAGTATATGAAAATAGGACGTAGTACGTCTTATTTTCTTTTTAACACCAGTGATATTCATCATATGCATAATCTGATATACTATTTTCATACATTACGTTGGTCATATAAAAAAAAGTAAAAACACACGAGAGTATGAATGCTACAAAGTTTCTTAAAGTCGGTGGGTTTGTTTTTATCATCGCAGGTATCTTAGGATTTATTGGTATACTAGGTCCTACGTCTGAGAGAAGTATTTTTGGTTCTATGTGGTGGTTTGATAACACCGCGAATTGGGCGCATGTGTTAATTGGTATTATCGCGGTAAAGGCAGGGTATTGGTATTCTCATTCAGTAAAACGATCCATTACTTTGATTATAGGGATAGTCGCGGTAATAGTAGGATTGTATAGTGTGTACAATCAGAATTTCATGGGAGTGATGCTTGAGCATCCCATGGATACCATTTTCTATCTTGTAGTAGGTGCATGGGCTCTTGCGTCCACAGGAAAAAAATAGACACAATCTATATATATGGTTATTGTAAGAGAGCAGGGTATCCTGCTCTCTTACTTACATTATTATGGGATTATTATTAGGAATCGTCGCGTTAGCAATAGGATTCATGGTTGTATGGAAAGCGAATTGGATCTATACCGAATTCGGAGGTGTTGATTGGGCAGATCAACACCTTGGGTATGAAGGAGGATCCAGGCTTTTCTACAAGCTGATAGGAATGGTAATCATTTTTTTTGGATTGCTTTCCGTCACAGGGCTCATGGATTCGTTTCTAGCATCTACGATAGGGACACTCTTTAGTCAGCCTCCTGTGTAGTTGATTTGAGTGTTATTTGCTGTATACTTGTGTTTTGTATGTGGGCCGGTAGTTCAGCTGGTAGAATGCCTCGTTTGCAACGAGGAGGTCAGCGGTTCGAGTCCGCTCCGGTCCACCAAATTAGGCAAATTCTAACTTCCGCCCCTTATCGGGGCGTTTTTGTATTCTTACCTTTAGTGTAAACCATTGTATATGCAGTGTAAGGTGGAGAATAGGGTAATATCTATAAGAATCAATTATACTAGAAAATATGAATACACTCGACCCCATAACTTCCAAACTTATTGATGATATACTTGATCTTCAGGATCAGATAGACGCACTCCCAGATTTGCCCCCGAATGAACAAATAAAACTTGAGTTTGAGATGGCGATTGACCATTTGTATTATTCAAGCGCACTTGAAGGTATTCATCTCTCCACAGAACAACTAAGAGAGGCGACATTCCCTACTTGTATATAGTCTAAGATTTTGGTAGCGTTGAAGCATGTCAATTGATTGGACAAAAATATATACACAATATAAAGGTCTTTGGGTTGCGCTTAAAGATGATGAAAAAACAGTTGTTGCGTCAGGGAAAACTGCAAAGGAAGCGCTCGATAAGGCTACAAAAAAAGGTTATCCAGAACCAATACTTACGCATATGCCTAAAGAGCTAGTGGCTTACGTAGGTTTTGGGTTATGAAGTTTAAGTATAAAAAATACGGTCCTGGTATCTTGCGTCCAGTTATTCCAATAGAACTTGTCCATAAGGACAAGGTGATAAAGTATGAAGTGCTTGTTGATTCAGGCGCGGATATCTGTATTTTTGATGCTCAAATTGGAGAAGTACTAAATCTTGATGTTGAAAGTGGTGAAAAACAAGAAGTAAGTGGTATTACAGGATCACCAGAGTATTATTATCTCCACACTATTATTATGCGGGTAGGAGGGCATGCGCATTCATTGCGTGCAGGGTTCCTGCCCCGTATCGCGCGACTTGGGTATGGGGTAGTAGGTCAACATGGCTTCTTTGATCTGTTTGTCGTAAAATTTGATTTTAAAAAGGAAGAAATTGAGCTCATGTCTCGACGGTAGGAAGAGGATTACGATAAGTTTCCATATCCTATGATACAAGATTATCCTTCCCGTTTGATCGACGAAGAGAGGAAAAGAAAATCCTATCATCTTCAAAAGAGCCTACCCAAGAAGAGTTAGTAGAGATGGCGATTACCCAACTTGCCCATCTGTTATATGAGCAATGGCACTATGAAAAGATGGAAGAGCGACGCCGACGTAATGCCGAGTCATCTTAGCCTGTAGGAAGATCGTGAGGATGTGATTGTTTCAGTCGCGCGAATTGATTGAAGACCGTCTGCATATACCGATGATCACGAAGCACGTCGTGTACCCATGTTATAATAACTGTCGGGTCACACCACCATTATATCCCAATTCTAACTTACGCCTCTCAACGGGGCGTTTTTGTATTCTTACCCTTAGTTAAACCATTGAATATACAGTGTAAGAGGGAGAGATGTCCCTGGAATAGGTGATTTAGTGTAGTAGGTAAATAAATTATCGATATCGGGGCTAAAACAAGGGCTTTCCAGTTTATTTACCTTTGTCTGGAGTAAATAAACTCCTCTCTTCGGTCGCTGGTAACCGATAGCTAGTGTTGCGCTTAGCACCTTTCCTGGGGACAATTTTGATGAGTAGGTTCTTTTTGAGCCACTTATTGAATAATTTGGACATCTTTACTTCACTTACTATACCAAGAATGCCTCTGGCTTCCTTGCTAGTTATATATTTATACTCATTCAAATAGTGGGAAACTTTGTCCCATTCGGTCGGGGCTTTTTCGTTAAAGAGGATGACCTTGAGAGAGTCCTGCAGATAGGGGTATGTGAGGAAGATCGGCGGATAAAGATTTGCCTCGGTCATTGTTTCTCGCATAGCTCTTATACCTTCATTTTGGTCTAGATTTGGTGGGTCAGGGAATTCTCTTAGATGTTTCACCATGAGGTCATTTCGATAGCCATCAGCCCTAACCAAGCCAATGTTAGATGGGGTGATATTGAAAGGTAAAAGGCCAGGGCTTTCTATCTCGACTCGGTCCTCAAAAATCTTTATCTCGATGTCTCTTTTGGTATGGTAGTCTCTATGGATTATGGCATTAGTAATCGCTTCTCTTATGGCACGTTCTGGGATTTGATACTGTGTCACGAAACCGGAGGGGACTCTTAAGCCACTTCTTAATAGAGTAAGTACGTATTCATGAGAGTCTTTAATCTGTTTTGTGATAGGGCCATCTATTGTTGTAGGGTTACCAATAAGGTTGAGAGTTTCTTTTATCATTTCTAAGTTACCCTCATATTGAAAAATTCGGGTTGTACATTTTGTATCCATAAGATCATTCGGGTACTCTGCAAAGAGTAAGACAGCGGCTCTTGTTGGTACTACATCACCTTTCTCATTCCTTTTTGCCAACCCCGTTTTTTCAAAAACCATACCAATAGAGTCTCCCTCAATTCCTCTCTTTCGTCGCCATGATTCGTAGTAGGCTGTTTTCAAGAGATGTAAGTCTACCGGTACTAATTCTGTATCAGCTCGTTCAAATCCTTTCACATACGCGAAATGAACTATTTCTTGGGGAGACAATCTTTTGTTTCCACGCTCTTGTCGAACATAGACGTGATTTTCGATTGAACGAAAGCTATCCGTAACTTTTGGCACGTTGAGCAAACCGATTCGCATATTTTTTCCAGGAACGTGAATGAGTTCTGGAGGCCAGATTGATGCAATCGGGGGAGAAATCTTTCTTACATTCAGGCCGAGTTCATCGTAAAGTTCAGGATTCTCTTCAATGCCATGAATTCTATCCAGTCCTTTTGCGGTTGTTTTTTGTGGATCATCAATCCCGAGTACGATACTACCGCCATCAGTATTAGCCATTGCAACGATAGATTGAAGGGTTCTATCTAATCCCTCATTCCGACTTCCAAGTCGTTTAAATTCTAACGTTCTTGATTCGTTGGGGGTGGCTACTATCTGTTCGATTAATTCATGTGTATCCATAAAGATTATTGTGTGATGTTACGCTTCTGGTTACTCGTGTGTTCTAGGAAATTATTTAAATCAGATTGCTTAATTCGCCATACGCCGATTTTTGATGCTTTAAGTTTCTCAGATTCAATATAGCGAGTGATAGTTCGACCACTTACACGTAAAATCTTTGCAACTTCTGCTATGGTAAAAAGTTTTTCTATCTCGTTGGTCATAAAAGTGATGTCGTTAGATTCTTTACTATAATTTTAGTCGTTTCGTATTCCACTGTCAAAGATGACTCGCTTTGTCATAGAAGGACTATCATACCTCATAGTACTTCTAATTCCATCGAAATTAGAAGTACATTAGCAATAAGGCTATTTTAGCCATAATTTCCTCTTTATTGTACTCTCTTGATCATCTCAAAGAGGAAATATTAACTCCTTGTATTTCCCCCTCCCTGTTCTAGGCTATAAGTAAATAACATATCTATGATCCGTAAGTATCCTTTTTCAATAAACGAAGAAGATGGAGATACACAAGTTATACTGTCTTCAAAAGAGCCTACCCAGGAAGAGTTAGTGGAGATGGCGATTACCAAACTCGCACATCTTTTTTATGAACAATGGCGCTATGAGAAGATGGAAGAGCGACGTCGCCGTGAGTCTGAATCATCTTAATCCGTAGGAAGATTTTGAGGATGTGATTGTTTCAATAGAGCGAATTGGTTGAAGACCATTTGCATATACCGATGATCATGAAGCACGTCGTGTACCCATGTTATAATAACTGTCGGGTCGCACCACCATTATATCCCAATTCTAACTTACGCCTCTCAATGGGGCTTTTTTGTATTTTTATCGTGCCCAGTGTCGCTAGTGTCGAAAGGTGGTAACGTATACCATAAATATTCTAAGGACAATGAGACGAAAAAGCGATATTTATACATAAAGACAGATAGAATAATATGCGGGGGCCCATTGTGTGTTTGCTCGGTATCATATACTATTGAGGCATTATTCATATATATATCCTATGTTAGACCATATTTTACATCGTCACACTGATGCCGTGTTATTAGCTCTTGGAGTGGGAAATTTGTCTTCACACGAGAAAGTGGAAATTATGGAGCAGATCTATGAACATTTTAACAAGATCATCATTGACGTAGCTGTGGCTGAATTAAACGATGAACAAATTAAAGAATTTTCCTCTGCTCTTAATGAATCGGATGCGGAAGAAAGAATAACTACTATTACTGCTCATATTCCAGGATTGATGGGAAAGATAGAAGAAGCCGTGGAGCAAGAATTTTTCATTATACGTTCTGCTAAAGGAGTAGTGTCAAAGTAGTGTAACAAAATATATGGAAAGGATACCCGCAGACAATACCCCAGAAGAAAAAACAATTCCTCCTGAACAAAAAAAAGATCAGGGGGATGAAATAGGGTCTAAGTTTGAAAAAGAGAAACAACACATTGATCTAGATAAAGCCACTGAAGACGCAGCTGATGATATAGTGAAAGAATTATCTTCCCATGCGTATTTTGAATCGGCGGATCATACAGATAATAAAAGAACGCTGTCTCAAAGAATAAGCGACAGAGTTAAAAAATACTTGAAACAAAGTAGTATTGGGGCCGTATTTGGTTTTGTAAGTACGTCCGTTGTGAGGAGTGTGGTGAGACACAGTGCCCTCGTATATTTAGGGGGTAGCATGGGAGCTGGCGCTGTAGCAGGGGCTGTAGTGGGCGCAACCATAGAAGGTGTAAAGGTGTACGCTAAAGAGCGTAAAAAATTTGTCGCTACAGATATTATTTCACAGCTTAATGATACGAACGATCCGTTGCAAAAAGCGGCCATTGTTAGCAAGGCTGAAGAAAATTTGAGGGAGGCTCGTGTTAATGATTCTCCTGAAGTAAAAGATTTGGTTGAGTGTGTACGCGCGGCCCGTCTTCATATTGAAACATCTTTGCATAAAGAAGAATTAGCGAGTAAGAGCGAAGCTCAGCAAATAAGTTGGTTGTTAAAAACTTCAGGGCGTACTCTTAAAGAAATTCCACGTTCTGAACGAAAGAAAGCAAAGCTTCTTTTAAAAGAGATAGAATTTAAAAGTGAGAAGTCAAAGGTTGATTTTGGTAAAGTAGGTAGGGCTATTGTGAAAGGAGGATTGATAGGGGCACTTGGTGGTGCTATTGGTGGTGCTTTGTCGCATTATGTGTTTGATACTTTCCATCCTGGCCAATGGTTGGAACATGTAGTAAAACCCCTACAAGAATCTATGCCGGGTATAAGCAAAAGTCAGGCTGAGGAGTTAGCCCAAAAGGCGCTTCAACAAAAATCTGAAGTTGCTGCGGGGGCCGTAGCACGCGTATTTGAAGAAGGGAAAAATCAACTTCTTCATGATAAATTTGTCATTACTGCACAGCACGGAGATGGGTGGACTCATCTTGCAAGAAAAGCTGTGCATGATTATTTGGTCAATCTGCATGAGTTATCTCCTGGTAGCGCTCCCCATTTAAGCACAGAGCAACTCGTGCACATTGAGGATACTTTGGTTAAAGAAAAACTTCATTCAGGAGTAGAAGAACTTATTCATCCTGGCCAGGAATTTGAGATTTCTGGGGCTCATATTCAGTCGCTTATTGAAAAAGCTCAAGGCCTCACTCCGGAAAAAATACAAAATATACACGCGATACTCGCTACCCCCGAACATCATCTTTCTTTGGCCACAACATCGTGGATGACTGATTTTGGGTCTATCTCCAACCCTGATAATGATTTCGCACGTGAAATAGCTCTACATGCTAAAGAGGTTGCTCAATCTGCAGTTGCAGCTGCCCAAGAAATAATAGCTACACCGCCCATCCCATCTGCCTCTGGCAGAGGAATAATCCCTCAAGGGGTAGAAAAAGGAGTAGAAACACCTCACTACGTGAAGTCACTTCTTGCCTTGCTCGGGGTGGGTGTTCTCGGAGGATATGCACTCAAAAAAATAGTACAGAAAAAACAAATTGTGAAAAGTGGAACAGAAGAGCCTGAAGTACAAAAATCGATTATAGGGCCATTGATTCCTGCTGAAGAACCAACTGAAGAACCAGTCTCTCCTACTGCGCCCATTCCTGAGCCATCTGAAATTTCTCCTATTCCGACACCTCCTACTCCTAGAGCTCCTACCTCAAGGGTAAAAATACCCGAAGAGGAACAGCCTTTGTCTAAACCAGAAGTACCCCCTACCCCAAGAACTCATGCAGGAAGAATTGCCGAAGAAAAATTAGGAGAAATTCGTGCCCTATTGCCTGTGCCATTCGAGGTAGACCCAAAACTTGTCAGAGGTGATATGAGGAAAGAACTTTTTGAGAAATTGTGGGGGATCTTTTCTCAATTGAGCAAAGAGGATTTTGATCTTTTAGTGAAGAATGCTCCTAGGGGTATTTTTGTTGGAAGGGAGACTCGGTTTTATCGAGACCGACAAAGGATTGAAATTTCTAGGGGTGAAGGTGATGAGTATATACTAGAGCATATTAAAAGAAGCGCTTCTGATGAAGAGCAAAGAAAACTTGCTGAAGCTGACGCTCGATTTCTCATTCTCCAAAAAGAACTGGAAACCTCAGATTCTTTATCAATTAAAGAATCTGAAGATATACAGGGGATGCCAGCTGATCGTCGTATAAAGGTGATGGATTATATAAGGAAAATCATTTCTTTACTTAATGTAAGAGATATAGAGAATCTTAAAATTATTGCGCCTAATGGAATCGAAATAAGGTCATTTGATTTTAGTTATAATGAAATTGAGCACGTAATAAGAATCGGAGAAAGTTTTCGTAGTAGTGGAAAAGATAGAGGGCTAAGTGCGGAACAAATTACCATCAAGGGCATTCGTAACATAATTAAAGAAAAATTGGCTACGCAAAAATCAGGAACACGTGTGCCTACGTCTCAAACCCCTCCTAATAATTCTCCGGTTACGCCCCTTGGCCCATCTGCTCGGTCACGTGAAAGTATTCCAAAATTAGAAAAAAGAAATTGGTGGGAAATAAAAAGGGATACAGAGGTAATGGCAGTGGAGGATCTTAGTGGAAACATGAGAACGTTTGAAAGACATGTGAAAGAATTAGGTGTTGCTAAAAAAGATTCTAGTGGTCATTGGCAATGGACGGGAGGAAATAAAAAGGTAGTTTTTCTAGGGGATATTCTAGGCGATCGATCCTTGGACGGTGTGGAAATTACCGCTATCATCGAAGATCTTGCTGATCAAGCGGGAAAGCAAGGTGGTCAGGTTGATGTTCTTTGTGGAAATCACGATATGGATTTCATCCATTTTCTATGTAAAGACCGCGGGGACAAGTGGGCAGAAATAAACGCGAATCATCTCACCAGACAAAATATTGGGATTTGGGAATTGGCTCGATTTGACCCCGACCCAAATTCTGAATTGAAAAAAATAGATCCGTTGATAAAAGTCGGTCGCGAACAGGGTTCAACTACTGAAGAATTTAAAAAACGAGAAAAAGAATTATGGGGTAAACTGTACAAAAGGATGCCCGAAATCCTCAAAAATATGAGGACCGACCCGGAAGGTAAAAAAATTCTCGAAGCTATGTGTCGAATCAAAATGGCTACTATCTATGATGATACTTTGTTTTGTCATACGGACCCGACAATAAGAATGGTATTTGACCTTACAAAAAAGGAGGATATTCCCGGACGAGTTTTGGAGATCAATATAATAGTACAAGAAAATCTGCGTGGTGCCTTATTTGAAGGAAAAAAGTTTGACAGTGGTTTTAAAGAGATAGATAGAACATATACCTATACCGACAACAGAGATTATTTTGTGGAACAGAAAGCGTTCACGGATAGTGCTGAAAATTTATTACTTGAAGTGGTAGAGCATCTGCATGAAAAGGGAAAAATAGGGCTGACCCGTTCTGCCCAGGATTTTTTTGACGCAAATGGATACGAAAGATCCGAATGGAGTGACTGGCGGAATGAATTAATTCGATTTTTAAAATTCCTTGATATTGATATACCAATCATTGAAGAAAGTGTTGCACGTTGGAAAACAGAGAACGGAATAAAAGGGGACTACACGGGTGAAATAATCGCTGCGTTAAACGCGGTGTTGAGTAATGTGAAAAACAGGTTTACTCAACTTGCAATAATGACTGAACCATTGATAAACAAAATACTTGATTTAAACCCCATAGAGGATAATGTTAAAAAAGTCAGAAATTCCGGCATTAACGCCATTATCCATGGACATTCACCTCATCACGCTGACCGATATTATGACGAAAATGGTTTGGTAATTATGTCTCCTCATGTTTCTTTTCCCGGGATATCTGATAGCGAAAGAGAAAGGGAAGGGGTTGCAACTATCCAAAAAACCGGCAAAATTGATTTAATCGGTAAGAAGTTCCGAGAAAAAGCCCCAAATTCGAGTACACCTGTTGGTAAAAGCGCAAATCATAATCAAACTACTATGGGAAATTTAAGTATGGGGAAACCCGGTGGAGGAGAAAAAATTGATGAGTCCAAAACACAGATGGCTACTGAGCCTGAAAAAGTCCCAGGTGTTCTTCCTGTTCCTCCCTCGGCTGGGTCGGTTGTTGTGCCCTCGGTTGAGGTTATCGCACCGCTCGCGCCGGAAGCAATAAGAACGCCAATCGAGATTTTAAGAGGACACTCTGAAAAAATATATGAAATGATAATCCGTGCCGACGGTTTTGGTCGTCTACATCCTGACACTCAAAATACTTTATTGGGTGCCTTTTCTGATACATTTATTTTTCTCCACTGGATCGCTCCTGCCTTGGAAAAGTATAAAGAAATTATCCTTGATATTCAAGCCAATGATAGCCAACTAAAAGAACCAGAGAATATTTTTTGGGGTGGTATGAGGATAGATAAAGGCAAGCTTTTGATCCCTATCACCTATGATCCTGTAGAAAGTAGTCAATATCGTAGTGACAGAATTGAACCTAGCCATCAAATTTTTGGTGACGGAGAATATGGCTTTCTCGCGGATCAAGGCCTACTAAAATATCCCATAAAGTACACGCCAGAAATTGTTCGCGGACGAACGGTTGAATTGGCCAAACGCTACTCGCAATTTTTTGCGAAGTTATCAGTCGTGCCTAACTGGACGGAGTTAAATCAGGAAACCCAAAATAATTTATCAGATGTATTTTTAGTCTATTTTGAAACTTACCCGGAAAGAGTCCCCAGTATAAGTAGTGATGATCAAAAGTACTCAATTGAAATGAGCGATGAGGACAAAGAAAAAATGAAGAAGGGAACACCGTTATTCCTGCGTGAAATATTTGATAACGGTAGTTATGGTGGTAACATAATCACATTAGAATCGACCACTTTGAATATCCGTGGTCAAATTACCCAGAGGTTGCGTGGGTTACTTTAGCATCTCTAAAAAATAAGAAGGTCCACCCACACAAAAGAAAAACAGGATTGGCGTTGCCAATCCTGTTGTGGTTATTGTGATACGTTGATTTCAAAAATTTCAAAGGAGTTGAGCACAGCTTGGGCACAATACGGCCGAAGCATGAGCCTCGAACCCGCACGGGCAAAGACGCAGATTATTGGCAAAATCCTGTAAGACTTTGGTTGGGAACGGTCGTCTCACCTTCCGTTTCAGGCATCTGTCAAGGTAGAACCGGAGCTTTGGCCCTAGCGCTTGAGTGGCTGGTCCAAATTCAGGATGCAGTCGGACCGTAGCCGCTCTGTTAGCAGTATGATTCTCCAAAATTCGCTCTTCTTTATCAATATCACCCACCGCCCCTGTTTGATAGGGATCAAATTTAGTGAGAATCATCCAGCTTATGTAAACAAAGGCCCACCAGTCATGGTTGGGGGTAAAATTTGGCCAGGGCTTACCATCCTTATTCGCCTGAATGACATCGGGGTAATAAATCGTGCCGATATCAAGTACCTTTGAGGCATATTCAATGTCCAGATCATGGCGGTAGATACTCCAGCTGTCGGTATCAATAAATTTGACCAGAAACTGGCCTCTTTCCTCCTTAAACAGGATATTACTGGGGTTAAAATCGCCGATAACAAACCCTTGGCTGTGGATTAGACGCGTCGCTCGGCTTAAAGCTGCCAGAATCAAACCCGATGATTTTAAATCAACTCCCAACGTTTCACTGTCTGCTTCAGTTATAATTTCATGCAAACCATGCCAACCAAGCAGTTGCTCCATAGTGTAACCGACGATCTTTTTGTTTTCGTCCCAGATTAATCCTTTTGGAACCGTGCCCACAGCCTTGACGTGTTCGTAGGGCTTGGTCGGGTGGTTCAAGATTTTGCCGATAATGGTCAGTTGGATCGTGAAGTCATCTGGCTCCTTGAGTACCTTGATGCAAAGCTGATTGCCGAGCAAGTACACATTGCCCTGGCCACCTTCTTTTACATTTTCATCAGGAATTGTCGCTAAGTCATAGCGATTTTTTTCGTCCCAAATATACTTTGACACGGGTTTCTCCTTTTCGTCTGGTGTAATAGTTAGTTCATGGTGAAGACGCCGTCGGGTATGTATTGCGGTGGCAGGTCGTCATCACCTTGTGCTTTGGGTGGGTCCCATTCGTATAAAGGTTTTCGGCCCTCAAAATTCAGGCTGATGGAGTAGACATTGGGCAACACTTGATGGTCCTGGTAATAGGGATTGCGCCAAGCTCGCATCTGCCAAAAAGAAAGCGAGCAGATGGTAACAAGTTCACCCAATAGGATGGGCCTGTTAGCTACTATTTCTTGCCAGGCTTTTTCTCCTATTTTAGTACGGTATTCTGCCAGATGGTCTTCATGGCGAAAGCGAAAACGAATCATCCAGTAGGGCTTGCCTTGCTCATGGCCTACCTTGGTTTGTTTTCATTCCTGTTTCCACACACCAACTAGTTGATAGTTGGTGTGTAATAGACCTGCCGGTAGACCTCGTAAATCAAGCATTTTTCCTCTGAATTGGCCACCACCTGTCAAATCCACGCCCGAACCTTTTTCGTTGAGCTGTTGCCTGACTGTGGCGTCAACCATGGTTTCTTCGGGCAAATCATCCAGAAATTGTGGGATTGCTTCAAAATTACTGAAACTGAACTGCAGACCAATTTCTCGGTCTTTATCATCGATGCTTGCAAGAGCGTCCATACACTCCTCCTTGTTAAAGTGCGGTTTTTCCAAAGCTATTTGCTTTGGGTTATTTGGCCTGCTTCTACAGAGCCTTTCTGACAACACGATTTATTTCCTGTCGTCGGAAAGATTTTGTAGAAAAATATTTGGCAGGTGGAAAAACACTATGTTTCTCCACCTGCCGGTTATGCTTCCCAAAAAATAAGAAGCTTTACTTATTTTACTCACTGCTGACTGGAAAAAATCTGAAAATGATGACGGAATGTGGCCTGGCGTTCTTCTGGTGTTCCACCCGTTGCTATCTCGTAGAATCCGTTACCATGAAACATGGTAGCGGCTACCATAGTATTGAATTGAGATTTGGTCAGGCCACCCGCCTTGGATCCGGTATCGAAAAAGCCGATTACTTTACCATTCTTCGGCTTGCCCTCATCATCCATCCCAAAACCCATGAGAGCCTGGCGGTTCTTTGTGCCGATGCTGTCTAAGGCCTTCACAACGGCCACTTCTTCCTTAGGTGGTTCGTTATTGGCGCCATCAGTCAGCACGATGATTTTACTTTTTGGGGATTCTCCTCGGCCGTTCTCACGCATGTGGTCCATAGCTGCCGCGGTCCAGAGAATTCCAGCAGTCATCGCGCCATACAACGCGGTTGTGCTTTGGAGCCCGGGTTGATTTAGTGTCGCCCGCTTGAGTGGTTTTTTGCCCAATTCCTTGAGGGATTTAAATCCTCGCCAGGCCGGAACCAATTCTTTTGAAAACAGCAGACAACCCAAGCGCATGGGGCCCTTGTAACGATGAGCCGCTCCCGCCAACGAGGGTATCATGATCTCATTGAAACAAGAAACCAGCTCGTCGTAGAATTCGCTCATAGAACCGGAGATGTCAAGGATAACATCAAAGAAGATTGGTTGACCCGATTCAGACCGGCGATCCATCGGGGTAGCCGCCATTTCTGGATTGGCCGTCATTCCTGCCTTGACCTGGTCATAGTTTTCAATGGTGATTTTAAAGCTTCCCATGATCTTTAACTCCTCTTTTGATTAAATTCCTATGAGGGACTTAATGTGGTGGGTCCTTGGTATGATAAAACTTTTAAAATACCAAGGTAGAATAGCTACTATTTGTATCACCTTGTAACTTTTTGACCCCCTTCGTTTTAAAGGACTATTTTTTATGATTGCATTATTACACCACGAGACTTCCCGGGTCAATTACTTCTGACTGCAAGTGCCACTACGGTGATGTCGTCATGTTTTTCGGGAATTTCTGGTAATTTTATCAGTTTCAGAACCAATTCCTCTGGGTTATTACCCCATTGGATGAATGCCTTTTTGATCTCTGTTGTACTGATTCGTTTGAACCCATCAGATGCAATGGCAAAGGTGTTGATTGTATCAATCGGCCATGAATTGATCCTAAAATATTGATCCAGCTTCTCACCACACCTTTGTTCTGAGTATTTAATAAGGATTTGGCACGGATAGACGCCATCATCCGGATTAAATCTCCATGTTTTGTTGTGCAAGACGAACCCGTCGCCTGAAGTTACTAACACCAATTCTTTTTCATCAACAATAAAGCCGTAAAGCGTTGCCACGAGTTCGTCGCAATACTGGCCATGATGCCCTTTGATCCACTTTGAACGTGGATAGCGGGGTTGGTAATTGCGCATACCGGCCAAGATAGCTAAAATAATTCTCCTGGCTAATTCGTCCCCCCTTTCCCCTTGTTGGTAAAATATTTCTGCTTGTTTGGAGAATTCTCTTACTAGCCATCGTGCACCCAATTCTGGTTGATAATCGAAATCGCCCACATCGCCCGTACAACCATCTGACAAAACCCCTATATGAATTTCTTTACCTTCACATTCAAATTTATGAACAAAATATTGGTCTTGCGCTGCATGCTCTGTGGAAAATCGATGTGCTCCCCATACTTCAAATCCGTAGCCCATAGTCACCCCCTAATAGGTTAGGCCTTTGCTGCTAAAAGCTGAACGGAAAAGATTGATCATTCTCCCGCGTGAAGCTTCTTGAGTGACGAGAGTGTCAAAATCAATTGGCTTGAAACTAGTTACATCGCCCAGTGCCTGAAATTGATTTTCGCTCAACCCGTTTTCAGTTTTTAAACAGAACAGAGATCCTTTCAAAAAATCGTAGGGATCATTCGCATTCTTCATCAATATCGGAATCGCTTTATAGCGGTGAGGCGACGCATTATTGACGCCATCAGTGAGCACGATGATTCGTCCATAGGGCATATTTCCCTGACTTGTTTCGTCCAGTGCTTTAACCGCGGCAGTTGTCCAGAGAATTCCTTGTTGCATCGCACGGTATAGGGCAGTGCTATCCTGTAGTCTCGCCGGGCGGTTGAACATTGTATGGTTCAGTGGCGCAGGCCCCAGTTCTTGTGGTTTTTTGAAACCCTTCCATGCCGGAACGAGCCTGTGAGAAAACAACACACATCCAAGTCGTGTCGCGCTATGGTAGCGTTCGATGGCAGAGTATAATGGCGGGATAATCTGCTCATTGAAAAGTGTCATCAACTCGTAGTGATCTCTTACTGAACTTGATACATCAAGGATAAGGTCAAAAACCATAGGTTGGCCTGGTTCCGTGCGGTAATCGATAGGAGCCACGCGTTTTTTTTCCTTCAGCTCAATCATCGCCTCTTCAACGCGGTCTTCAAATAACCTCTTTTTTCTCATCACATCCCCCTTTTTGATTTAAAAAGAACTTTTTTGATGCACCGCTCTCGATCTAATACTTCGCTTTATATAGCTATCGGTCGGTCATCTTGGGATTTCCAAAGCTTTCTATGGCCTTAGACGCCCTAAGATGGCTGTAAAGCTCGCATATTCAACTGCATTTTAAAAGATTAGTCGCCAAACGTGTTATAATATATGTTGCTTGATAAGAAGTCAAGGGTGTGTTTTAGTAGAAAAAACGGGGGAGAGCGTTATGCTTCCCCCGTTGAAGTTTAATTTTTTCTTGTCCCACCCCTCTTATCCATGCCAGCGCTCCTTATAAAATAAGCTGGGGAGATCGCTCTACCCAGCTTAAGCTAACCAAACAACCATGAAAGGAAACCCCTTGGCTTTGGATTAGCCGAAGGCGGTTTTGCTTTTCTGAATTTTCTTGTAAAAGAGCCGTAACATTTTTTGCACATACGGCTCCCGCTCCAAAAGTGGGGTCTCCCACGGATTGGGCGTGTGCAAATGGAACAGAGTGGCGATGACATCTGTCGCGACTTCTGCGGTTTCTTTCTCGCGCCGTTCCTGCTCACCGTTATTTCTCCTTTCTTGGATTATGGCCATCTATTGCGAGAGGTATGCCCAATTATCTTTCCTTTTCTCCACGTGAGGGATGCCCCCTTGGGGACACGATTGTTGAGAGTGTACCACCATTCTTTCAAGTTCATGACGATATCACTCCCCGATGCGTAATGCGTTGATGGTTCACGACGATTGGTAAAAACCTTTTTTACAAATCGTCTAAATCCCCCGGGTCTTTTCCCCCTAGGCCCTTGGGATTGTTGGCGTCTATTTTTCTCGGGGTAGTATCGTCGCTGATTATTTCTTCGTCTGCTCATGCTCCTTCCTCGTTCCTTGGCTCCAAGCGCTAGATAGAGCGCAGAATCTTTTTTACTTTTTGCAACGTTGCCAATTTTTTTTGAAGCCCTCGACATTTGTCATTCGGGTATCTCGTATCAGACATAGACTGGCTGACACGCCTTTTCACCTCTTCGATTCGGCGGTCCAGATTGTCGGTTACTTGTTTCCTTACGCGTCTGTTTTTCATGGCATCTCCTCCGAGTTGTAGAGCAACTATTCATCGGGAACAACCATTATGATTTTCAAAGAATACCCCCCATGGCTTGTTATCAGGTCATACGTGAGGGTAGGAGCTATTTTATGCGAAATTTTTATTATAGTATTATAATATAAACTCTTTGTCAATCGTTGGTTTATTTACAAAATACCCCTTTCCTGATAGAATCTATCCAACCTCCATGGACGGATTGCTGATAGTATAGTTTCAGCCTATAGCCTGCCTTAACTAGCCACATGCGGATTAGGCCGTGATGGCTGATTGTTACGCTATATAGTCGGCAGGACACTATACTGAAACGTCACATTCAGCTTCGTTGTCAGAATTCTGACAACGTTTGGTTCCCTGTACTGTTTCGGATTTCTTTCGCGCCTGAACCACGCAACCATGGGGAATGTCTTGTCCCTGGCTCATCACGCAGGGACAAGGCTACTTTGAAAATTGAATAGGAGATATCATGAGAGCTACGTATAGTGATCGTTGTTATCAGGCCAGGGTTATACGAGTAGAACGACGACTTGATTTTTGCGTTAAATCTTTATTCTGGCTTGGCAATGTTCTTGGAATACCTGCTAGTTTCGATCTAAGGGCGATGATACGAAAAGTGGATCTTGAAGGATCCGCGTCACTCTATTATCCACCTGAAGTACAAAGAAAATCAGAAGGTGGCGTACGCATCATCCTCACTCCAAAACCTGATCTTATGGTAGTCCAAGGTAAGATTCACGACTTACTTATGAGAACATTTGATCGTCATCCTAATACATTTGGGTATATGGGTGGTTCGTGTCTTGACGTTGCACAGCGTCATGTAGACTATCCATCAACACTTAAGTTTGATGTGCAGGATGCTTTCTTCCAAGTGGCGATGAAAAATGTAAGATACGCGATAAGAGGATCGCGCTACATACCCGATCAACAAGGATTTTCAGGAAGTGTGTCGTATTGGATCGCTAAACTCTGCACCTATTATCCGCCTCCTGACATTATAAGATTACGGTATCCGGAGGTGAATTCTTTTCTTCCTCAAGGGGCACCAACAAGTCCTGTACTTTTTCATCTTGCATGCCGTTCTTTAGATGAAAAGCTTACACGCGTTGCGGAGCGTGTGGGAGGAGTGGTAAGCAGGTACGCTGATAATTACTACTTTAGTATCCCCTCACCTCATGCGTCAAAAAAACTTGAACAGATGGTGGTGGGTGATGCGATGAAAAGAGGATTTCCAATTCATAAAGTTCGGAGAGTTCATCAAGGTGAGCTTTGTAGAATACTTGGGTATAATCTTAAGGACGGAGGGATCACCAACACACGTGATTTTAATAGAAATCTACGTGGCGCACTCTATGTGCTTCAGACTAAGTTAGATCGAGGTCTTGAGTGGCATGAGGCGTATGCCCGTGTGCGAGGGTATATGGGTGTGGCAGTGAATACACCTGATAATTTACGTGAGGTATATGAATACTGCAAAGGCAAGATCGTCAGTCTTTCCTCATAACAATTTTTATTCCATCATGGAGGATTCTATGGGTATGCATAAAGGGAAGTTGATTCCATTCCGTCAAAAGGGTGAAGTTGTCGTAAATAGTCAGGGCGTCCCGGTGAAGGTGCGGACTCAAGGATGTGATGAAGCAGAGGATCCTGAAATTCTCGCGCAACTTGACGAAGCACATGAGGAGCTGAGTAAGATCCTGCTCCTTCCGTAAGCATCATATATGAAACCGTTTTAACCCAGCATCAAGCAATTGATGACTGGGTTTTTTATCTCTCAATGGGTGTTTATTTGCGTTTTTTATACTTTTGTGATAACTTCTTAGTACGTATTTCGGTAGTCCTATAGTTATAGTAGTTTTTCTACACTTAATGCCTTGGGCCAAGGCAAGGAGAGGTAAGAATGACAGACAAGGACAAGGAGTATTATCACAACAAGGGCCAGCAAGATGCCCCGGATGGAAAGTACGAAAAACCGTACGACTCGATTCCATATCATCTTTCCGGGAATTCAGAGTCGGAGGTTGAAGCACAGGAAGCCTACGACGCAGGATGGTCGAACGCACAAAGCCAGAAATAGCGACAAAGCCGTCGAACACCACCATCATCCTGGCCCAGATGATGGTTTTTTATATGGACAAAAATGGGCTTAACCCCTTTATTTCGTTACATTGTATAGAGCAAAAATCGTGAAAATATAAGAAAAAAGAGATGTTTTCACGATTATTGTTGACAAAATCGTGAAAAAGGCTATACTTACCCTGTATGGCAAAAACAGCTACATTATCTGGTAAGATCAACTCACTCAGGGAAAGATACTACAAAGCATCTATAGGAAAAGATGCGCTTATTAAGCTTGTAAGCGAGGCGGAAATTGCTGATCAGGTATATAACTCGAACGCTATCGAGAACAGTACGCTTAGCCTTGAGGAAACGGAAAAGATACTTCTCCAGATCGATCTTGATCGGTATATAACAGAGCGAGAAATATTTGAAGCAAAAAATCTTGCTCGGGTAGTATCCTACATAGATAAAAGATCTAAAGAGCAAGAGCTCAGCGTTGATGTTATTTTATCACTCCACAAAATGCTCATGTCTAATATTCGTGATGATATTGCAGGAAGGTTTCGCATAGAGGGAGAATATGTTCGTGTGGGAAGTCACATCGCTCCCGCTCCAAAAGAAATTAGCGGAAGTTTTGAAAAAATGTTTTCAGACTACAATGCCTCAAGTCATGAAAATATTATAAAGCGTATCGCCAGGCTTCATCTCGCTTTTGAATACCTTCACCCTTTTATGGACGGAAACGGACGCATTGGTCGAGTCATCAATAACTACTTACTTATACGAGAAGGTTTTGTGCCAATAAATATTAAGTTTATTGATAGAAAGAACTATTACAACGCGTTCAGAGAATTTGATGAAAAGGGCGCAACGGGGATCATGGAAGAGATTGTAGGCAAGGCGCTTACCAACAGTTATCATAAGCGCTTGGCGTATTTAGAAGGTAAGAAGATTGTTCTACTTTCTGATTATGTGAAGAGTACTACACTTTCTCACTCGAACCTTATCAACAAGGCGAGTCGTCAAACAATTGAAGCCTTTTTAGAAAAAGGTGTGTGGAAGATCGGAGAGGAGTTTTTGAATCGTCCCGAGGAACAAAAATAACTACATTGACATCATCCCTCATTACTTCTACCCTTATACTACTTAATACTATAACACCACCTATCCATTATGATGAATGTCAAAGAACTATTTGTAACACTTCTTGATGAAGAAAATCCTGCGTTCGTCCGCGTGATTAACGCGCTACCCCAAGATAAACTTGATTACCGATCTGATCCCAAGGCAAAGACTGCATTAGAGCTTGCCCAGTTGTTGGTGACCGAGGTAAAGATGACTACTCAGTTGCTTACTACAGGATTAATTGATCCAAGTGCGGAATCTCCTGACAAGGCTACAATGCCTTCTACTACTCCTGAGATTGCAACTGCATTCGAAGCCGCGGTTGCGGAAGTAAAAGCTAAAGCTATGAGCATGACAGACGAAGAGTGGGCTATGGAAGGTACACTATCTATGGGTGAACATCCTTGGATTATGCCACGCGGAGATATGGCACTCCGTTTTCTTCTTGATTTAATTCATCACCGAGGACAGATGTCTACGTATATTCGGCCTATGGGAGGAAAGAATCCCTCTATCTACGGACCTTCTGCAGATACACAGGTATAACAGACTTAAAAAAGAGCTCACTACGAGCTCTTTTTTAATATATATATGGCAATTAATTTTGGTAAGGTGAACGTCGTGCGAATACAAAGGGAATTACGCGAGTACGTAGATAGGAATATATGAGACCAACACCTGCGGCAGTTTCTATCCCGAGGATTATTTTAATTGAAAATTCAGTATTACTTACTGCGTTTGAGAAGTAATGCATCATCCAGAAAAAAGAAAGTGAGGATGATTTAATGTTGTGGATTATACTTGAAGTAGAGATTGATGCTTGGAGCAATCCGAAACACCCCACCATAATAATACCCTCAATAATGACAGGTCGTGAAAGTTGTTGCAGTACCCAATACATACGCACTCTACGCATGATGTAGTGTTTTGTTATTAAATTTCTAGTGTGTTCTTGATCCATAAATAGAGTGTTTGATCCTTATGTAATGCTTTTTTGAAATACGCTCTCGCGCGCATAAGCCGTGTTTTTATCGCGGAAATACTTGCGTGTTCATGTTCCGCGATTTCTTTTAGCGCCTTATCTTCAAAATAATACTGACGTAATACGGAACTCACGTGTGGTGGAAGGTCTGAAAGTAATGTACTGACCGTATCAGGAAGCTCCTTAAGTGTCATGGTACTTACATCTACAGGAAGGGAGGGAATATCAAGCGCGTAGTCTTCATCATCAAGCGATATACTTGTTTCAACTCTTTTCTTGTTCTTATGATACTGCGTGATCGCCGTATTGATAAGTATTTTGTACGCCCAACTTTTAAATCTCGCACCTTCTACTTTTTTAAACCTCGGTGCACTACGATATATTTTTAATAATGCGTCTTGCGTGATATCCCGAGCATCTTCTTCGTTATTCACAATCTTGTATGCGGCACGCACAAACTGAGACTGATATCGGTCCACTATCATCCCAAAAAGATTAGGATTTGAGAGTGAGGCTTCTAATAATTCCTCGTCAGTTTGTTCTTCCATATATGTGTTGTACCTCTATTACAACTCCTATGCAAGAACATGGTGACATACATAGCAAATAATCCTTTAGTGAAGCGTCTTTTCCCTCATGACGCAGATAATGATGTGATATACTATATGCGTGCAGGGAAATACAAAAACACAAAGTATTCCGTGGCACTGTTTACGCGTGACAGCAGTGGGAGAAAAGATTGTAAGTACGCCTCGAGGACTCACCCATACTGAAGCGTTAAAGCGCCTAAAAAAGTACGGAGAAAATAGGGTATATATACAAGGGAGAAAGAACGCCCTTGGTATTCTCGCGCGTCAATGTAAGAGTATCCTTGTCGTGATCCTTGTAATCGCGGCAGTACTTAGTTTTTTTCTTAATGATTATATAGATGGATATGTCATATCCCTTGCAGTACTTGCGAATGTGCTACTTGGTTTTTGGCAGGAATGGCAAGCAGAAAGAGCCATGGCCGAACTCACATTGCTACTTTCATGGGACGCGACCGTGCTCCGAGATCACGTGCAACGAGCGACCCCAATTGAATACGTGGCGTATGGTGATGTAGTAGTGCTTCGTGCAGGAGAAAAAGTGCCCGCAGATATTCGTCTCATACACGCAGATAATCTTGAAGTGGATGAATCAGTTCTTACTGGTGAATCATTGCCTGTGAGTAAAAAAATAGGGGTAGTGAAGGATCATGACATTCCTTTAGCTGATCGCTCAAATATGGTGTATATGGGTACGCTTGTGGTACGAGGTTCAGGATTGGGATATGCAGTAGCTCTTGGGAAGAATACTGCTATGGGAGAGATTCAAGCTCTTGTGCATGAATACAGAGAAGGTCCTACGCCATTACAACAAAAAGTAGAGCGCTTGGGGCGTATGATGGGTATTGCAGTACTCATTATTGCTTGTATTATTTTTCTTTTTGGTCTTGAGCGAGGAGTTGGAATGTGGGATATGTTTAAGACCGCAGTTGCGCTTGCAGTATCTGCCGTACCAGAAGGGTTACTTATCGCAGTTACGATTGTACTCGCATTTGGTGCAAAAGATTTGTTAAAAAAGAAAGCATTAGTTCGTCGTCTCATATCCGCAGAAACATTAGGTGCGACAACTGTTATCTGTATTGATAAAACAGGCACACTTACGGAAGGAAAATTACGTCTTGATCATATTGTGACATTTGGACATGATATTTCATCAATCGCGCATCATGCGGTGACGTTACCTCACAAGGGAAACGAAGAGTTGGTATGGGCTCTTCGAGTAGGTATGTTATGTAATGACGCAGCGTATGTTGCCCTTGATGCACGTAAGGATACACGAGATATGATTGGAGACCCCGTAGATAAGGCATTACTTTTCGCGGGAGAAGACGCGGGGTTGCATAAAGATATATTAGAGAAAACATTTCCAAGAATAGGCACGATTCCTTTTGAGGAAGCAGAGCGTTATATGGCTACCATGCATCGTTATGGGCAAAGAACCATGGTGTTGATCAAAGGAGCTCCTGAAGTAGTCATAGGGGCAGCAACGCATATGCATAGTGGTACGACTACAAAGGCTCTTAGTGAAAAGGAAAAAGAGATATTCATGGATAAGGCTCAAGAATTAAGTACGCAAGGTTTAAAGGTGCTTGCGTGTGGGTATGCGTATTCTTCAGCTACGTCTCTTAAGGGATGGAAACTAGAGGGTATCACGCTTCTTGGGTTATTCGCGCTTAAAGATCCTTTACGTCCTGAAGCAAAACATGCACTTGCGCTTGCACGTAACGCGCGTATTCATACGATTATGCTTACCGGAGATCACCCTCTTACTGCACAAGCGATTGTGAAAGAATTAGGGTTGAGCGCGAAACAAGGACAGATCAAAGAAGAAAAAGATCTTGATAATATGGTCCTAGATGGTGTGACGGTATTTGCACGTATGACGCCTAAGGATAAATTACGAATTGTGGATCGTCTTAAGGCTGATGGAGAAGTAGTCGCCATGACAGGAGATGGGGTTAATGATGTACCTGCGTTAAAAGCCGCGGATATTGGGATAGCTCTAGGGTCAAGTTCACACGCAGCAAAAGATGTGTCTGATATAGTACTCCTTGAAGATGATTTTAATATTATTGTTGATGTAATCGCGCAAGGAAGGAAGATTATAGAGCACATACGCACGATTGTGTTCTATCTTTTTTCGCATGGATTTGGGGAAGTATTAGTAATCATCTTTTCTATTATATTAAATACTCCTCTTGCGTTACTTCCTGTACAAATATTATGGATCAATCTTGCGACTGATTCATTACCTCATTTAGCGCTTGCCAAAGAGCCTCTAGACAGTAAAGCGTTATGGAATTTAAAGCCTGAGAAACGAAATGCGCCGTTGTTCAAACGCAATCATATAATCTCTCTTGCATTAATGAGTGTGTTTCTTGCATTAGCTACGTTTGGTATTTTTTACATTATGTTAGGAGTGACGGGTGACGTTGATAAAGCCCGTACTATGGCATTCGCATTCTTAGGATTAGACGCGTTATTCTCAGTATTCAGTCTTCGTCAACTTGGGCATACTATATTTTGTGGGTCTCCCTTACGTAATCCTTATCTCCTAGGCGCAGTGGGAGTTGGCGTACTTTTACAAGTATCCGCGGTGCATCTCCCACTCTTACAGGAAGCTCTCTCAACCGTATCCCTTTCGTTGTATGAGTGGCTTATTCTTGCCATGGTAGTGGTATGGAGAATCACCGGCATTGAGCTTATAAAGAAAATCTTTTTGACGAGTAGGGTATAATTCTCTACTCTTACCATTCTATGATCCCTTCTTTACTTATCGCGATGACACTTATGGGTCTTTTTCCTTATACAGGAATGTTGAAGAGGAATGATCCTTTAAGTATAGGTCCGGTAGTACACGCACAAAGTGTATTTGTCGTGAGTAAGGAGGGGCAAGTATTATGGTCTAAAAATGAATTAGAAAAAAGAAGTGTTGCGAGTCTTACAAAATTAATGACCGCGTTAGTGATCCTTGACCATCATCCTGATTGGACTAAGAAAATATTAATTTCTAAACAGGCAGCTTCGCAAGAACCAGTGAATTTAAAATTACATGAAGGAGATAGGGTGTCTCTTGGTGATCTATGGAATGCGAGCCTTATCGCATCCGCGAATGACGCGATCTATGCGCTAGTGGAAGGAGTAGGGCTTACCGAGGGAAAAGCAGTTGAAGAGATGAATAAAAAAGTAATTGATTTTAATTTAGTGAATACTCATTTTTCAGATGTGACGGGATTAAATCCAAATAATATATCGAATGCGGAAGATCTTGCAATCATTTTTTCACAAGCATTTTCGGAACCGAGTATAAAAATAGTGTTGGGGCGTACGTCGTATGTGGTACGAGTAAATGAAGGCATGAAAACAGCACGGATAGTCACGGTAAAAACCACAAATAAGTTGCTAGGTAGTATGAAAGGCGTACAAGCGGGTAAGACTGGATATATTGAAGAATCAGGGTATAATATGGCGATGGTAGTGAAAAGTCCCCAAGGATGGCCTGTGTATGCCCTTGTATTAGGGGCTCCTACAGACGTAGAGCGCTTTAAGAGCATGTCAAGCGCCTTGGCCTGGACCTTCACCCATTATATACTTACAAAGTGATGAAGAAGCTTGTCGTTGCTAATTGGAAAATGAAATTAGGTCCTTCTAAAGCTCTCGAAGTATCTTTGAAATTAAGAGATGCGAGTGCGGGAGCGGGACTTGGATGCGAAGTGGTTATCGCGCCTGATTTTGTGTCTCTTTCAGAAGTAGGAGCCACACTCAAAGGATCTTCATTCGCGTTAGGCGCGCAAGATTGTTTTTGGGAGCATGAAGGTGCGTTTACGGGAGAAGTATCCCCCGATCATCTTAAAGAATTAGGATGTACGTATTGCATTGTAGGGCACAGTGAACGAAGAGAGCATGTGGGTGAAACCGATCTCATGATTCACAGGAAAGTGAGCGCGTTACTCTCAATTGGTCTTATTCCTATTGTGTGCGTGGGTGAGAATTTTGAAGAACGCCAACAAGGACAAAAAGAATACGTGATTTTACGTCAGGTTACTAAAGCGTTAGAAGGCATTGAATTGAAATCTACTGATAAGGTGGTCATCGCGTATGAGCCAGTATGGGTGATTGGATCAGGGCAAGCCATTGATCCAGAGGAAGCAGAACATACTCATAAAGCAATACTACAAGCAGTCATTAATTTATTTGATACTGAGGTTGCGCGTACTCAATTCAGAATTGTGTATGGAGGAAGTGTTGATAAAGATACTATACAAGGATTTCTTAAGCAACCTTCGATTGCGGGAGTACTCGTGGGTTCAGCTAGTATAGACCCCGATCATCTTATGTCACTTATACATAGAGCCTCATCATTATGATTATAGACATTATTTCATTCCTTGCCATAGGATCAGCTCTTGGCGTGATTATCTACATTGTAGGAAGACGACTTCCTGAAATAGCCTCTATTGAAGTAGGTGGTCTTGAGGAAGCACGAAACGCGATTACTCGTCATACGATTCTTGAAAGTAAATTAAAGAGAAAGATAGAATTGAATAAAAAAAGATTACTCTTTGTTCTTTCGTTACTTTCACCCGCGGTGGTGAAGGTGAGGGGGTATTCTGCGTCATTTGTAAGTAAGTTATGGGATCTTGAGAGACGCTATAGAGAAGAGTTACGGCATGTGGCACTTCCTGATTCATTAGAGAAATTACAAACCAAGGTGCATGATCTTTTACAAGACGCAGGAGAAGCGTTAGAAAACGATGAATATGATGACGCGGAAAAGATATATATTGATGTCATCAAGTATGACGCAAAGAATCTTTTCGCGTATTGGGGTTTGTTAGATGTGTACAAAAGAAGGAAGGAATGGAGCTCTGCTCTTGACACGTTGCAATATATAGTGAAAATGGATTCTGGGAATGCGGAAGCGTATGCCATGATGGGGGAGATACTACGGCAAAAGGGTGATATAAAGGAGGCAAAGGATGCGTTATCACATTCTCTCACCATTGATAACTCTAATCCAAGTTATCACGCTCAATTAGGAGAGGTGTATGTAGTACTTGATGAGACAGATAAGGCTATTTCAAGTTATACCCAAGCTCTCTCTCTTAGCCCTAATAATCCAAAATACTTAGATGCGCTGTTAGAGCTTGCGATTAAGGTGAAAAATAAAGATCTTGCAAAAGAGATGCTTGCCAAGATTGAGCAAGTGAATCCCGAGAATCAGAAATTGGAAGAATGGCGCGCTAGAGTAGCTCAGTGGTAGAGCAACTGCATGGTAAGCAGTAGGTCGAGGGTTCAATTCCCTCCTCTAGCTCCAGACGCATTAGATTGATGTCTTAGTATGAGTTTGTTACACTTTTTTGTACGTTGAAAGGGTCTGTCTATTTATAAATAACATGGGTGTGTCGCATAGTGGCAATTGCTCCAGACTGTAAATCTGGCGGCCTCCGGCCTTCGCAGGTTCGAGTCCTGCCGCACCCACCATATTTTTGCAATTATGCTGGTTTCGTGGTACAATTAAATTATGAAAAATTGGTCTACTGATGTATCTGAGTTGCAAAAAGATGCAGATAAATTCTCTACATGGCGACTTGAACAGCTTATTAATTTTGGCTTAGGAGAAGAAAAAATTGATATTAATGAATTACGAAAGTACTGGAATGTAGTGCATATTGATCCTTTTAAAAGAAAGTTTTTGTCTCTCTTTGTATGAATCAACCTTCGATTCTCTCGGAGAATCAGAAAAGGCTTCTAAAACTTTTCTCTGAAGAGAAGCCAATCTGCGATCATTTTTATTTAACTGGGGGTACCGCGCTTGCTGAATTTTACCTTCATCACCGGCTATCAGAAGATTTAGATTTTTTTTCAGAACAAGAATTTGATCCACAAAGTATCTCAGTTATTTTAAAGAAATTTCAATCCACTATAGGTGTAAAAAAAATAGAATATCAGCAGAGTTTTAATAGAAATCTATTTTTTCTTTACACTGATAGTGAGGTGATTAAGATAGAATTTACCTATTTCCCTTTTACTCGTATTGAGCAGAAAGAAATGTTCGGTGGTCTTTCTATAGACAGTCTTATCGATATTGCCACAAACAAGATATTTACCATTTATCAAAATCCTCGTTCTCGCGATTTCATTGATCTTTATATGATTTTACAACATAATCCAGCGCTCACTATTGATTCATTGATTGATACGGCTCAAATAAAATTTGATACCTATATAGATTCGGTTCAGCTTGGAGCTCAATATATGAAGGTGCAAGAGTTGAAGGACTATCCTCATATGTTAGAAAAGCTAGATGAAAAAGTGTGGCACAATTTCTTTATTAACGAAGCAGAGAAACTTAAAGACAGGGTATTCAAGAAGGAGTGAGGGTGGTGTTGACTTTTATACATCCTGTTTGTAGTTTCTATATATATCCCCTTGTTATCTTTTTCATGGAGGCATCTATGGATGATACTAACGTACTCGCACAACTTCTTTGGGATTATTCACTCATACATCACGCCATGGTGAAATCAGATTGTATTATTGCGATGGGATGTACGCGAGAAGACGTGATACATAAGGCGGCTGATTTGTATCTGAAAGGATACGCGCCCCTTCTTGTATGTAGTGGTGGATTGAGTAAGCGTGCAAAGATACTCTGGAATGAGAGTGAGGCAGAAAGATTTGCTATGATAGCCCTTGAGATGGGTGTGCCTAAGAGCGCTATCATTATAGAAAACAAATCACTCAATACGGGAGAAAATGTTCTTTTCACTAAAAGAGAACTTGAAGATCGAGGGAGAGTACCCTCACGCATTATTGCGGTACATAAGCCTTACATGGAACGGCGTACGTATGCGACCTTTCGTCAACGATGGCCAGAAGTTGGAGTACTAGTTACCTCACCGAATGTTTCATTTGACGGATACCCTGATGAACACACCACCACACATGAACTCATTGAGCAGATTGTGGGTGATCTGCAGAGGATCAAATTGTATGGTGAGAATGGATACGCACTACCTCAAAATATACCTGATGAGGTATGGTCTGCGTATGAAATATTAGTGGAACGAGGATATATCCGTCGTCTCGCGAAGGTATAGTACTTAAAGGGGGTAAGCGCAATGAGTCATAAAAAGACACATTTGCATACCTGCCCCGCGTGTAAGAAAGAAATAGATACGAAAGGTTTGTGTCATGCATGTGTTGTCGCATTTGAAAAAATAGGGATATCTGTTCATCAAGAAACAGATGTAAATTATGGAGAGCTGTCACGAGCATATGCGTATCTTAAAGAATTTGATGTACTCCTCGGCCGTCTTGCGTGGTTTTTTGAGATGAAATCACGTACTGATATCGCAGAGAGAGCACACTCTGTGAAAAGCGAGATACAATCTATGAGGATGTTAATATGACAGTAGGGCTAGCCGTAGATAGGCTAGCCTTTTTTACTATTTCAAATTAAAGAAGATGAATGAGATACATGGGCAGTTGTTGCAAAAAATGCAACAACTCGTATAGGGAATGCTTCAATATATACTATTAAGATTGTTTTAACTAGAGAATAAAATGAAATAAGATGATCTGTTATTTCTTCTTTTTTCTCATATATCCAATAATAACTATACTTCCCCCTCCTATAATTTCTAATAAAGAAATAGAGAGTAGCCATTTCCGAATAGCATCTTTTTTCGTGTCTTTTGTGAGGCGCGTTTCCATGGGCATTAAAGGAGCGCGAAGCACAGGGAGTGAAGTCCCTTTTTTAGGTGTCCTTGTTTTTTGCGCGGCGTAGATTGGATACACATAGAACACCCCTATCGCGCATAGTATACCAACACATGAATTCAGTAGTCCCCTCCTCATAACAAATTAGTATATTCCTCTTGTAACCTTGGGGTCAATTTGTGTTGACACTCCTATGGTTTTGTCTCACTATGTACCTGTTATACATCCATATGATGACTATAACTCAGAGTGGGTGATAGGCTCATTGACATTTTAAAAAGGAGGATCGCCATGATGACGATTCAAGGTGATACTGGCCGTTTTATTGAGATTGTAAAGCAAAAAGTGAGAAAAGATTTAAAGAAGTATATGAGTACGGGAGAAATGATTGGGAGAAAGGGACGTGATCTTGTAAGTATTCCTATCCCCTACATTGATACGCCTGATTTCAGACTTGATCCACAAAAAAGAGGAGGTGTCGCGCAAGGGAAAGGAGAGGAGGGAGAGCTCCTCGGACCTCCTGGTGGTGATCCTCAAGGTGGTGCGGGTCAAGGTGAAGGAACTCATATTCTCGAAGTAGAATTTACTCTTCAAGAACTTGCGGATATATTAGGGCAAGAACTTGAGCTTCCTCGTATAGAACCAAAGGGACGAGATATGATCGTGTCTACGCGTACGCGGTATTCAGGTGTGCGTATTGTAGGCCCAGAATCATTACGACTCCGTAAAAGAAGTTTTGTGCATGCGCTTAAGCGCACTATTGCGTCAGGGACGTATGATCCTTTTCATCCAACAATATATGTGACAAAAGAGGATAAGAGGTACAGAAATTCAAAACAAATTGTGACACGTAATTCCTCTGCAGTCATCATATATATGATGGATATATCAGGATCAGCGGGTGACGACATAAAGGAGATAATTCGTACTGAATGTTTTTGGATTGATACGTGGCTTCGGTCTCAGTACAAAGGGATCGTAAGTCGATATATTGTTCATGATGCAGTTGCGAAAGAAGTGACCAAAGATGTCTTTTATCGAACACGTGAATCAGGAGGTACGTTGTTTTCATCAGCGTATTCGCTCTGCAGAGATATAATACTCAAGGAGTATCCTCTTCCTAGCTGGAACGTCTATACATTTCACTTTACTGATGGACAGAATTGGAAGAGTGATAATGATGAGTGCGTAACTCTTCTAAGGGATTCTCTCCTTCCAAGGGTTAACATGTTTGGGTTCGGTCGAGTAGGTATGAGTAATGATCTGTACAATTTCTTGGAGGTACTTATTAGAGAGTTTGAGGAGTGTGACAACATAGTACTGTCGACATACCCACTACTGATGCCATATTCTCGTCAATAAAAGAGTTTTTTGGGAAGGGACGGTGAGATGTAGTAAGGAGGTAGGATATGTCTACATGGGTTCGTAGTCTTAGCCCTTTGCTTGAGACAACGCGAAAAGACATTGAGGAAATAGCTCGGTCATGTGGTTTAGATTTTTTTGATGTCATTTTTGAAGTAGTGGATTACGCGCAGATGAACATGCTTGCCGCATATGGTGGTTTTCCTCAGCGGTATCCTCATTACACGTTTGGTCAAGAATATTACCGACTTTCAAAAAGTTACGCGTACGGGCTTCATAGGATCTATGAGATGGTGATTAACAACGATCCATGTTACGCGTACCTTATGGAAAGTAACCAAAGCGTGGATGATAAGTTAGTCATGGCGCATGTATACGCGCATTGTGATTTTTTCAAGAACAACATGTGGTTTGCTCATACGAATAGGAAGATGATGGATGAAATGGCGAACCACGCCTCAAGAATACGGTACTATGTTGAGCAACAAGGAAGTGACGTCGTAGAATCGTTTTTAGACGCATCTCGCTCCATTGATAGTCTGATTGATATCCATTCTTTGCATGTGGTCCGAAGAGAAGAAAGACGAGTTACTGATGATCTGCTTCATGTGCCAGAAAAAGAAGATGACCATGTGCGTCGTCTTACTGTACCAAGAGGGTATCTTGATTCTTTTGTGAATCCTTCGGTATATATCCAAGAAGAAAAAAAGAGGATGGAGCGTGAACGTAATCCCGAAGTCGCGTTTCCTCCCGTACCAGAAGCTGATGTCGTACAATTTCTTCTTGAAAATGCGGATCTTGCGCCATGGCAGAGTGATATTCTTTCAATGCTTCGTGAAGAAGCGTATTACTTCGTGCCACAAGCGCAAACAAAGATCATGAATGAAGGATGGGCTACGTATTGGCATTCTCACATTATGACTGATCGTATGGTAGCAACAAGCCAAGAAATCATTGATTACGCAGATCATCATTCAGGTACCGTACAGCTTGGTAGAAGCCTTAATCCGTATCGTCTTGGTGTCCAGTTATTTCAGGACATTAAAGAACGATGGGACAAAGGGAAATTCGGGCCTGAATATGATCGTTGTGAAGACATGACACAACTCTCTCATTGGGATACTCATGCGGGTCGTGGTCTTGAAAAGATATTTGAAATACGAAGTACGTACAACGATGTGGGGTTTATTGAAGCTTTTTTCACCCCTGAGTTTTGTGAACGGAACAACTATTTCACGTATGGGTACAATGAGCATTACCGGCAATACAAAATTGAAAGTAGAAATTTTGAAGAGGTTAAGAGAAAGCTCTTGATGAGTATCTCGAATTGCGGAAGACCGCGGGTGGTGCTCAAAGATGCAAACTATCTTAACCGGAATGAGATGTACCTAGTACATCTTCATGAAGGTGTAGGTCTTAAACTTGCGTACGCTATTGAAACCTTAAAATACGTGTATGTGTTATGGAAAAGGCCCGTACACGTTGAAACGATTTCAGGCGATAAACGCGTACTCGTATCTTTTGATGGGAAGGAGAGCAAGGTATACACGTTAAAGTAGAAGCAACTCATGGGAGACATACTTCCCATGAGTTTTTTATTACAAATTTTCTTGACATTACATGCTTGGTAAGTACACTAAATGGAGATCGGCCGGGTGGCGAAATTGGCAGACGCGCGAGGCTTAGGACCTCGTGGTGGCAACACCGTGGGGGTTCGATTCCTCTCCCGGCCACCAGCCTTGACAGGTGTCTATTTTAGAGTACACTAATAGGGCAATCTAATATATTTATCCTTACTTTTGTATATATGGAATCCAAAGCATTAACCTGTCTTCCAAGTCCTTCTGTAAGGTAGTAGTGCTTTGAAAAAAGCCGCTTGGAAGACTCCACGCGGTTTTTTGGTTGCCCCGTAGGCTGTACTCATAAAGGGTAGTACCTACCGGGTAGCAGAAAAGATTCTGTTACATGGTCATTGAAAATTAGTGTTGGTAAAGAAGATAATGGGTAAATCTGCAATTTTTAAGCGGTGATTTTGCGAATAAGTGCATTTGGTGGATGCCTAGACAGCACCAAGGCGATGAAGGACGCGGCAGCCGGCGATACGCTTCGGGGAGGTGGCAAGCAACCTTTGATCCGGGGATGTCCGAATGGGGAAACCCTATTAGAGTAATGTCTAATAACTTCTATCTGAATTCATAGGGTAGAGGAGCGCACCTGGCGAACTGAAACATCTTAGTAGCCAGAGGAAAAGAAACAGCGAATCCTTTTTGGATTCTATTCCCTAAGTAGTGGCGAGCGAAAGGGGAACAGCCTAAACCGTGTTACACTGGATCCAATGCGGTACGTTTCGAAAGAAACGTACGGTTGTGTTTAAAGGTTCTCAAGACCAATGTGTTTTACGGTGTCGTGAGGGAAGTTTTTCTTTGCCCTTGAGAGGCAGAGAGGAAGTTTACAATTATATGTAGGGTAGTCAAACGTTCCTGGAAAGGACGGCCGTAGAGGGTGAGAGCCCCGTAGGCGAAACTCTGTATATGCTTCTTAACTTACTCCTCAAGTACCACGAGACTCGAGAAATCTTGTGGGAATCAACCCTGACTATGGGGTAAGGCTAAATACTTGGGCTGATCGATAGTGAACAAGTACCGTGAGGGAAAGGTGAAAAGCACCCCGAGAGGGGAATGAAATAGTATCTGAAACCAAATGCTTACAAGGAGTCGGAGCCTGCTCTGCGTAGACGATAGTATGTTGTATGATTTTTTCCATTATATGTCTTAATAGTGAAATAGTGTTTCTTAAACGAGTACCTTTTTATGGTGAGGAGGATAGTATGTCTACATTGCAAGATATGGACCTTCCCTCCGTAGGGAATCTTTCTAAGATGTTTGACAATGCGTTTGAAGTGGCACTCATAAAAAAGTTTAACCAGAAGTTTAAACCTTTAGGTTTAACTAGATCTGATCTTCATACGTACCATCTTCTTATAAAAAGATTTGTTAATGTGTGGAAGGAATCTAATCTCCCATCGAAGAGCTTGGCATATGAAGCTCGGTGTTTTTTTCTTGAAGTGTGGTCACGTGAAGAAAGAATACGCATGGAGAAGTGAGTAATGTGTCTTTCATGTAATCCTTCAAACCAAAGGAGACTAGTATGGCCCTTATGACTGATATAATCGCAACACACAAAGAGCGCCCCAAGGTGATTCCACAGATCGGTCTCCACTATCCTTTCAAGAAAGCTCTTGAAGCGGTAATCGTTGAGAGGTTTGATAAAGAATTCGGACCTCAAACCTTGACCGATGCGCAGAGAAAGAGATGTCATGAAGAGATTTGGATTATGATTTTGGAGTGGGTCATGATGGACGCCGTGTCAGTGGCTTCCTTAGGGGATTTGGAGACTAAGGCAGCGGAATACTTCGAAGAAACACGACAAAAATACGTCGTGAGATAAAGAAAGACGGGGAACCGAAGATCGTTCCCCCACTATTTGGACATATAATGAAAAAGATACTGATCATAGTATCGTGTACGCAGTGCGGGTGACGGCGTGCCTATTGAAGAATGATCCAACGAGTTATAGGTATGTTGCGTGTCTAATCCCCGTGAGGGAGAAGGCGTAGTGAAAGCGAGCCTTAATAGGGCGAACAAAACGCAGGATACCATAGACCCGAAGCCGGGTGAGCTAGCCATGTCCAGGGTGAACGTCATAGAAATATGACGGGAGGCCCGAACCCACCAGCCGTGCAATACTGGGGGATGAGGTGTGGTTAGGGGAGAAATTCCAATCGAACTCGGCGATAGCTGGTTCTCCTCGAAATATATTTAGGTATAGCGTTGTAGCGTAAGCGTGCCAGGGGTAGAGCACTGAATGGGGAAAGGGGCGATGAGTCTACTTTTCCTAACCAAACTCCGAATACTGGTTACGTGCTACAGCAGTAAGACTATGGGGGCTAAGCTCCATCAGTCTAAAGGGAAACAGCCCAGACCGTCGTTTAAGGCCCCTAAATCTCAGTTAAGTGTAAAAGGTGGTGCAACAACTCAGACAACGAGGAGGTTGGCTTAGAAGCAGCCATCCTTTAAAGATAGCGTAACAGCTCACTCGTCTAGTAGTTGTGCGCCGAAAATGTACCGGGGCTAAACTGAGTGCCGAAGACACGGATTGTACCCGCATACGTGCGTGTGCAGTGGTAGAGGAGCGTTCTCCTAACCTGTGAAGGCGGACCGTAAGGCCAGTCTTTCGCAAGAAAGACCTCTTGGTCGAAAGCCAAGAGAGCTGGAGGAGGGAGAAGTGAGTATGTTGGAATGAGTAGCAAAAAGACAGGCGAGAATCCTGTCCACCGCAAACCCAAGGTTTCCTGGGCAACGAGACTCGTCCCAGGGTTAGGCGATCCTAAGCTGAGGCCGAAAGGCGTAAGCGATGGAAGAGCAGGTTAATATTCCTGCCCTGCCTTTAGTTTTCAATGGAGTGACGCTTTCAGGCGTTGAGTGCGTTCTTTTGGATATGAGCGTTGGATTCTAGTAATTGCGTGATGAGGCAAATCCTTATCACACACGCGATGAATGCATCTAAAAGTTGAGGCCCTCGGGTCAAGACAATGCTCAATAAGTGAGAGCCAAGAAAACCTCCTAGAGCTAAGCTAAAGGCATCCGTACCGTAAACCGACACAGGTGGGTGAGGAGAGTATCCTCAGGTGAACGAGAGAACCCTCGTTTAGGAACTCGGCAATTATAGCGGCCGTAACTTCGGAATAAGGCCTCCCTTTCTATTCGCAAGAATAAAGAGGGCGCAGTTAAAGACATCAAGCGACTGTTTACCAAAAACTTAGGTCCCTGCTAAAGCGCAAGCTGATGTATAGGGGCTGATGCCTGGCCAGTGTCAGAACGTTAAGGGGAGAGGTGACGCTTTTTTCGCAAGAGAGGAGATAAGCTTTGATCTGAAGCGCTGATGAACGCCGGCGGTAACTCTAACCGTCCTAAGGTAGGAACGCTGCCTTAGTAAAACTTGGCTATATGCTGGAAACTCTGTTGTATCAAGCACTACTATGTGAATAGTAATTTATATAGTGACAATGTGTCTTGTGCAGACAATCAGCAGGAAAGACTAGTAATTTGTTTTACTAGAATCCTCAGAGACTATACGCCAGGCTCTTCGGATGTGGTGTCCGAAGATGAAGATATAGTCCAAACTATATAGCGATATATAGGGTCAGACAAAGACCGTTTGACAATATCGTCAAATAATGACTTAAGCGAAATTCCTTGTCGGGTAAGTTCCGACCTGCACGAATGGCATAACGATTTGATGACTGTCTCAACGAGGGACTCGGTGAAATTGCAAGACCAGTGAAGATGCTGGTTACCCGCGGCTAGACGAAAAGACCCCGTGAAGCTTTACTACAACTTGGTATTGATATCAGGATATGCATGCCGAGCATAGGTGGGAGACTTTGAAGCGCTGGTTTTGGCTGGCGTGGAGTCAACAGTGGAATACCACTCTTATGTGTTTTGATATCTAACCTACCTCTGTAATCCAGAGGAGGGACAGTATCTGGTGGGTAGTTTAACTGGGGCGGTTGCCTTAGAAATACACTCCGTAATTATATGGGGCGTTATCAAAGTAATTTGATGATATATACCGTCGCAGTATACAATAAAAGAAAATAAACTTAGCTTATATGCTGGAACATCCGAGTATACGTGATTACCTATGTAGAATAGGTGACAATATTACGTTGCGGACAATCAGCAGGGAATTCCATGAATGGAGGCCCTCAACGACTAGACGCTAAGCTCCCTTGGGGAAGGGATGATGATATAGTCTGAACTCTCTGGCGACAGAGAGACTTCATCACTACAGATGGAGATCTAATTAAACAATTGTGTTTAATTAGAGTAACAAAAATGCCTAAAAAGTAACGGAGGCGTTTACAAAGGTTGGCTTGGCTCGAATGGAAACCGAGCATTAAAGGGCAAACCCATAAGCCAGCTTGACGGCAAGGGCTGCAACCCGCGCCGGGACGAAAGTCGAAGTTAGTGATCCGACCGTATATGGACACTATGTATCTTTAGGCCGCCTCGGTCTTTGGATAGATAATGTTCTTCGATATAGGACGGCGGAAGCTCAACGGATAAAAGTTACTCCGGGGATACACTTGTGTCCCTGTGTAGTGGTAACATTACACATAGTTCATAGCTATAACGGTGAAACCCAATACTAGGTAGAGGTGCTCTGCTATTGGGCAATACCGTGGGAAGTCGGGGAAGACATAATCCCTTGACCCCGTAACGACTGAGAGCGAGAATTATTCATGATAAAGAGCTCGAGATGCACTTTGTGTGCATAATACGCTGTGCTCCCCTATAGAGGGGATGAAGATATAGTCTACTCCTTTTGGTAACATTAGGGTAAATACTCAATGAAGAGTATGTGAACAGGCTGATCTCCTCCAATAGCCCACATAGACGAGGAGGTTTGGCACCTCGATGTCGGCCCATCGCATCCTGGGGGTGGAGAGTGTTCCCTAAACTTCTCTCCTCAAGGGAAACCTTGAGGTAATAAACTGGACCAAAACGGTAGAGCCCGAAACATTAATTTTGAAGATCTCTGATACTCATGTACTACATTAATGTTGGGTGTTACCGTGGGAAAAGTTAATCTATTTTCTTTAAAATAATTAATTTCCCGTAACGACTGAGGCAAGAAAGCCAAGATGGTTCCGTAGGACCATAACACGGCCAGTACCCACACTTCCGTAAGGAAACGGGTAAAGGTATAGTCTGATACCTCTAGTAATAGAGGGCAACATGAAATGAGCTCCCAAGGGTCCGGCTGTTCGCCGGTTAAAGCGGTACGCGAGCTGGGTTCAGAACGTAAATTACATTGCGTTCTACCGTAGTAATACGGTACAATAAATTTGGCTAATATCGGTGAAACCCTTATACATTTTGAACTGGTGTATGTGGGTAATACCGAGGGAAGAGTTAACATATCAATGTGTGAAAGAGAATGAAGTATCATATATAGCGGGATTTCTTGATGCGGACGGTTGCATAATGTTTCAACTTGTTCGTAGAAAAGATTATGTATATGGTTATCAAGTTCGTGCAAGTATAGTGTTTTATCAGAAGGATGTGCATAAGGCACATCTTGAATGGATAAAAGAGAGATTGGGAAATGTGGGGTATATCCGTATTCGTAAAGATGCTATGGCTGAATATACGATTGTCGGATTATCTCAAGTGATACAAATTCTTACACTATTAAGACCTTATGTGCGACTTAAGAAAAAGCATATTGATGTGGCATTCAAGATAGCATCATTATTACCGAGCTATAAAAGGCTTGATAGTAATTTATTGCTTAAGGTAAGTAAATACGTTGATCTTTTTGGGATATTAAATTATTCGAAAAAAAGACGTAATACCTCAGAGCAATTAAGAAACTTTTTGAATGCGACTCCCCGTAACGACTGATGTTTTAATCAACATATTAAAACTGAGATAGCAGGTACCCGATATTCGGGAATTAAACTACTATCATACGCCGACCCCTACTCTCCTGATTAAGGAAGGAGACAAGAGGGAGAAGATATAGTCTGTGCTATCAGTAATGGTAGAATTACATGCGTAAGACAGTGAGTAATCACCGCGCTGTCTATAAATTTCACTATATGCTGGAAACTCTGGTGAGTCCTGGTAGGAGAAAATAGAGGACTCGAGAATCTCACACTACTTTGCTATACTTTAGTATGGCGAGTGAAAATGTGTTGAGTGCAGACAATCAGCAGGAAAGACTACAAAGGTTAGATCCATGGTATGTGTCTGGTTTTGTTGATGGTGAGGGTAGTTTTCATATCGCATTTCTAAAAGATTTGCACATGAGAACATATCTTAAAGTCATACCAGAATTTAGAATTTCTCAGAATGTTACTTCAAAGAATGTTCTCGAGCAGATTCAAAGGTTTTTTAATTCTGGTAATATCAAAGCTAACCACAATGGAAGAGAGTTAGATCGTACATACGTGTTAGTTGTTCGAAATCGTGAAGACCTTTTAAAGAAAATTATACCTTTCTTTAAAAGATACTCATTAAAAACAGGTAAGGCACAAGACTTTTTGTTTTTTGAACAAATCGTGACATTGATGGCCGATGGTCATCATAGAACATGCGAAGGTGCTCGACGCATAGTCGAACTTGCGTATGAGATGAATGGTCACGGTAGGTATAGATCAGTTAAAAAAGAAACTCTTTTGAAACTTGTAGAATCCTCAGAGACTATATGTGAAAATCATCTAATAGTAGATGATAAGATATAGTCCGAACTGCATGGCGACATGCAGACCTTGTATGAAAGTATAAGGCGCCATAGAATACTAGATGATAATGATATGGTAACAAAGTAACACAATGTCGGACTCCTATCTGTCGCGGGCGCAGTGCCTCTTTTAGAGGCCAGAGATTTGAGAGGACTCTTCCCTAGTACGAGAGGACCGGGAAGGACGAACCTCTAGTGTGTCGGTTGTTCCACCAGGGGCATTGCCGAGTAGCTACGTTCGGTTAGGATAAACGCTGAAAGCATCTAAGCGTGAAGCCGACCTTAAGATTAAATCTCGTGATATGTCTTAGATGAGGATCGTCGCAAGACGAAACAAGTCTGGGATAAGACTCCTAGTAGATTACTAGGTTGATAGGCTCTAAGTGTAAGCACCGTAAGGTGTTGAGCTGAGGAGTACTAATAAGTCGATAGCAAATATCATCGCTTAAGAATTGAAGATTTCCCAAGTAGTATATATTTTCTTTACCAATTACTAATTTCAGTGCATGAATTTGCCTGGTTATTTGAGCGCCATGGTACCACCTGATCCCATCCCGAACTCAGTCGTGAAACGTGGTAGCGCCGATGATACTCATTACCTTAGGTTTTGGGGAAAGTAGGCCATAGCTGGGCATTTTTATTTTGTCAAAAAAAAGAATATACCCTCTTATTGAGGGTATATATATGAGTTATTGTGTATTATGCGGTAAGTGTGGGTGGTTGAGGAGGTACCATAGGTACTGGAGGCTCTGGGGAGGTCATAGGCATAGTTGGAGGTGTACTTGGCATGACAGGAGGCATAGGAGGAGTAGACATCGCAGGTGGGGCTGTAGGTGTGTCCAGTGCTTTTATAAGAGACTGCATAGCCTCGGTGCGTTTTAACGTAATTTGCGCAATCATGGTGTCATGATTCGTTATTTCTTGCATCAATGTTTTTATACTTTCTGATGATGTGTCCATGTAATGGTTGCTAATTAATTTATCTTTTACCTAGTATATCATTTTTTTAAATTGCGTAGCAACAGTTTCTTTATTAAAAAATGAATTTTTGCTAAAGTAAGGTCATGGAAAAGCATCCGTTACACCTCAAAAACCCCGAATTGCAAACATCTCCCGAAGTTCAACGGGCGGTTGAGCGTGAGGAGCAGAAAACGGGGGAAAAGGTGCCCAACGATCCGGCCGAGCGCATCGAGGCCTATATGGATCGACT
>Ga0209515_10000958_pt1 | contig 49800 bp, 40 predicted proteins | sample Subgroupgradi54m_FD_187454 | JGI IMG/M metagenome (GOLD analysis project Ga0209515, IMG submission 187454) | Subsurface groundwater microbial communities from S. Glens Falls, New York, USA - GMW60B uncontaminated upgradient, 5.4 m (SPAdes)... ... | reverse complement strand
GCGCATCCGCACAGCCCCTGGGAGCGGGGCACCCATGAGAACACCAACGGCCTCATCCGGCAGTGCTTCCCGAAGGGCACGGACTTCTCGCGGGTCTCGCGTCGTCAGATCACGCATGTCCAGGACCTCTTGAACGGTCGCCCACGCAAGGTGCTCAACTGGAAGACACCGAGCGAAGCGTTTCACAACGTCCCTCTTGCGCTAGGAACTTGAAACCGCCCTGTATGCCGCTTGCTACAGGTATTTCAATGCGCCTGAATCTGTGGGGCATTAAACCTTCCATCCTGGCTGATGGGTCTGAAATTTATAACCTGGTCTGCGTAGGGAAAACTCGTTTTCTCGGACAAGAAAAATTTGGAGAGATTATCTTGATGCCGAAGGAAACCGACTGCATCGTCGGCATGGAGTTTGCCAACGCCTTTGGCTTTGACGTGCTGTTGCGTCCAGGGAAAGAGATCATTTTCATGCCGCCAACACCGTCCACAGCCGAGGTCACAAAGCAAAATGCCGAACAAGCCCAAGAGACCGCAGAGGCCAGTACAGCACCTCCGGCGTCTCCATCAGACAAAGCGTAAATCGCTTACGCTTTACCGGCTCACCCCTGAGGAAGCGCTTCAGAGAGCGCTGAATACGCCTCCCCCTCGCAAGCGTCGTTCTTGACCCTCGCATCCACAACCCCAACATTAAGTTAAAGTTAGTCCTGATTTACCAAAGCGATAACTCCACACCCAGAACAATATTTATAATAATGAGATATATTGTGTTTTACGTTGAAATAGAAAGATAATAGGCCTATAATATCAATAAATAACCGTTTTTGAGGCTTGAAATGACAGTGAGTGCGGGTACAATACTCACAAATATAGCACTCTAGATGTGAGATTGCTAACAGGAGGGTATGTGATGGCGTTGAAACCGTTGGGCGACCGGATTGTCGTCAAGCAGCTCGAGGCTCAGGAGAAGACGAAGAGCGGGCTCATCGTCCCGGATAGCGCCAAGGAGAAGCCGCAGGAGGCCAAGGTCGTGGCGGTGGGCCCAGGCCGGCTCTTGGACGAGGGCGAGGTAAAACCGCTCGAGGTGAAGAGCGGCGACCGCGTGCTCTACGCCAAGTACTCGGGCTCCGAGGTCACCATCGAGGGCACCGACTACCTCATCCTCAAGGAAGAGGAGGTCCTCGCGATCGTTGGGTGATGACGCAGATTGGAACAGCGGATTTCGCAGAGACACACGTCACAGGGTAACAGGAGGGGAAGAATGGCTAAGCAGTTGCTGTTTGATGAGGACGCGCGCCGGAGAATGTACAGCGGCGTGCACCAGCTCGCCGCGGCGGTCAAGGTCACGCTCGGGCCGAAGGGGCGCAACGTCGTCCTCGAAAAGAAGTTCGGCTCACCCACCATCACGAAGGACGGCGTGACCGTCGCCAAGGAGATCGACCTCGAGGATCCGTACGAGAACCTCGGGGCCCAGCTCGTGAAGGAGGTCGCCGAGAAGACCTCGGACAATGCCGGCGACGGGACGACCACCGCCACGGTGCTGGCCGACGCGATCTTCCGCGAAGGGCTCAAGAACGTGACGGCCGGTGCCAACCCGATGGCGCTCAAGCGCGGCATCGAGAAGGCGGTGAAAGAGGTAATCGAGACGCTCAAGAAGCTCTCGAAGGCCGTGAAGGACAAGAAAGAGATCGAGCAGGTCGCCACCGTCGCCGCGAACTACGACAAAGAGATCGGTGAGAAGATCGCCGACGCGATGGAGAAGGTCGGCAAGGACGGGGTCATCACCGTCGAAGAGTCCAAGTCCATGCAGACCTCCCTGGACCTCGTCGAAGGGATGCAGTTCGACCAAGGATACCTGTCCCCCTACTTCGTCTCGGACGCCGAGCGCATGGAAGCCGTGCTCGATGAGCCGTACATCCTGATCTACGAGAAGAAGATCTCCTCCATGAAGGACCTCCTGCCACTCCTCGAGAAGGTGGCCAAGGCGGGCAAGCCCATCGTCCTCATCGCCGAGGACGTGGAAGGCGAGGCGCTCGCCACCCTCGTCGTGAACAAGCTTCGCGGCACGCTCCAGTGCTCCGCGGTGAAGGCGCCGGGCTACGGCGACCGCCGCAAGGCCATGCTGGAGGACATCGCGACCCTCACCGGCGGCCGCGCCATCACCGAGGATTTGGGCATCAAGTTCGAGAACATCCAGCTCGAGGACCTGGGCCGCGCCAAGCGGGTGAAGATCGACAAGGAGAACACCACGATCATCGAGGGGGGCGGCAAGACGTCGGCCATCAACGGCCGCATCGCCCAGATCAAGAAACAGATCGAGGACAGCGACTCGGACTACGATAAGGAGAAGCTCCAGGAGCGGCTCGCGAAGCTCTCCGGCGGGGTGGCGCAGATCAACGTGGGTGCGGCGACCGAAACGGAGATGAAGGAGAAGAAGGCCCGCGTCGAGGACGCGCTCCACGCCACGAAGGCCGCCCGCGAAGAGGGCATCGTGCCCGGCGGCGGCGTGGCACTCATCCGGTGCATCCCGGCGCTCGAGAAGCTCAAGCTCTCGGGCGATGAGCAGATCGGTGCGGACATCATTCGCCGCGCGCTCGAGGAGCCAGCCAGGCAGATCGCCGGCAACGCCGGCCAGGAAGGGTCGGTCGTGGTCCAGCGCATCAAGGAAGAGAAGACCAACGTGGGCTTTAACGCCGACTCGCTAGAGTACACCGATATGGTGGCGGCGGGCATCATCGACCCGACGAAGGTCGTCCGCACCGCCCTCCAGAACGCGGCCAGCATTGCCAGCCTCCTGATCACCACCGAGGCACTCATCACCGACCTGCCGGAGCCGGAGAAGAAGGAAGGGGGCGGCGGGCACGGGGGACACGGCGGTGGTGGCGGCGGGTTCGGCGGCGGCGAGGGGATGTATTAATCCGTGAGCGAAGGAGACCTGTGAGATGGCAACGGCAACCGCAACTGCATCCAGCCCGTCGCTCAAGCTCAAGCCAATCGGCGACCGGGTGATCGTCCAGCGGCTGGGCTCGGCCGAGAAGAGTCGGGGCGGGCTGTATCTGCCCGACAGCGCCCAGGAGAAGCCGCAGGAAGGGAAGGTCATCGCGGTGGGTTCCGGGCGGACGCTGAAGAACGGCAAGGTGGTCCCGCTCGCCGTGAAAGCGGGCGACAAGATCATCTTCGGCAAGTACTCCGGTTCGGAGATCAAAGTCGACGACAAGGAGTATGTCTTCCTCTCAGAGGACGACATCTTGGCGATCGTCGCCTAATTTTGCGCACACCAGCGCGAGCACAGCCCCCGTGCGGCCTTCTGCCGCGCGGGGGTTTCGTTTTGTTTGGGGCCGGCGGGTCCTGCGACCGAGGCGGGCACCACGCCGCTGAAGCGGCGTGGTCGCCGAGGGAAGTGCCGACAGCCGAGAGGCTGTCGGCCCGCTGCGCCACCCGTCCGGCCGACTAGGATGCCACGATGAACACTAAACAAGGCTTCATCATCATACAGATAGGTAATCCTCAACTCGATCTCGTATGCGAAAAAGCCATTGTCCCAGCATTGCGAACTTGTGGCCTAGACCCAAGGAGAGTTGATAAGCATAACCAAGGTGGACTACTGAAGAGCGAAATAATCAGTTTTATTGAGAATTCGGAAATTCTCATAGCGGACCTTACTAATGAAAGGCCCAATTGCTATCTCGAGGTCGGTTATGCAATGGGTGTGGGGAGATTCAGAAATTTGATACTAACTGCACGGGAAGATCATAACGCGGATAGCCAAAGTTACCGAGCGGGAGGATCTAAGATTCACTTTGACCTCAGTGGATATGACGTTCTATTTTGGAATCCTGAACGTCTTGACGAGTTCAGAGTTGAACTGATTAAGAGAATTCAGAGACGTCAAGCGATCTTATCCCCACCACCTTCAGAAACTACTGTGACTCCTAGCGCAAAAACGGTCTTCAGCGATGCACCAACAAGTCTCTTAAGTAACGCGGTCTTTACCGTCCCGGAGATATCTCCTTGGGATGACGCCTGGCTCTCCCAGCATAGAGTAACCGCTCTGAAAGGACTAAAAGGAACTAACCTGAGCGGTTTTATGGAAGTGTGCTTTGCCTTATCGAGCGAGAAACCAAATAAAACTCAAAGCCAACTGTTGAAGGCCGCTGAGCAGTCACAAATTGAAACTTTTGGCTGGCCGATTGGGGTAGTCCTTTCCAATAGGGAAGAATTTCGTCCACGACCTCGGGTCGACGGAATTGTTGCTGAGGTCGCAGTAGGTTCCAGAGAATCCTATGACTATTGGGCGCTAAAGCGAGATGGGGACTTCTACCTACTGCAAAGCCTCTTTGAGGACACGCGCAAACCGGGTAGCATTTTCTTCAACACACGCATTGTAAGAGTAACGGAGGTCCTCCTGTACTGCGCTCGGCTTTATTCAAATCTAGGTGTACCAAGCACTGCGTCAGTTAATATCTTCATAAGACATGGCGGACTGAAGGGACGATTCCTACGTAGCACTGGAAACAGGCTGATGCCTAGAGAATACACGACAACTGAGAATGAGGTAGACTCGACTATCCGGGAGCCGCTTGTGAAGATTGAAACAAACTTGGTCGATCTGGTGAAGAAACTCACAGAACCCCTCTTTATGATTTTTGACTACTTTGAGGTATTAGAATCTGTATACGCGGAGATCGTTAATTCTTTCGTCGCGGACAAGGTTATATGATGAAGATAAGGTGACAGTCACCTTGGACCTTGGGGACAGGCATCTGGGGCCGGCCGAGCGGTGACGCAAGGCGAATACGCAGACAGCCGCCGAGAGTCTACAATATTAACACCTGCACGGTATATGTTAATTAAGGTATAATTACCTCGACATGATCGTGGGCTTTGGCGATGCGGGAACGGAGGACGTGTTCCATGGAGACAATACCAAGGCCGCCAGGCGCATCCCCACGGTCATCTGGAACACCGCCTGCCGGAAACTGGATATGCTCAATGCGGCTCACGAATTGCTGGATTTGATGGTGCCGCCCGGCAATCGCCTGGAAGCCTTGGGGGGAACATTGACCGGTCATCACAGCATCCGTATCAATAAACAGTTTCGTATCGTGTTCCAATGGAAGGACGGCAATGCCCACGAGGTTCGGATCACCGATTATCATTAACCAGGGAGGCAAGTCATGATTCCCAAGCATCGCAAACCGGCGCATCCGGGAGACATCCTGCTCCAGGAGTTTTTGGAGCCGATGGAGCTGAGTCAAGTAGAACTCGCACACCGGATGGGAGTGTCGGTGCAGCGCGTCAACACGCTCGTCAACGGCAAGCGGGACGTCACGGCGGAGACCGCGATCCTGCTGAGCCGGGTCCTCAAGACGACGCCGGAGTTCTGGATGAACCTGCAGGACGCGTATGATCTCTATGAAGCGCAAGCGCATCTGGCCCACGCCACGCACTCATAAGATGAAGAAATTCGATGTCAGACACATCAAACTGACCAGGAAAGAGCAAGCCATCGAGAACGCCATGGCCCGTGGAGAGCATGTCAGTGTGAGCGGGAAAGAGTGTAAAGCAATCGCTCAAGCCATTACCCACTGGCGAAAAGCTCAGTCCAAGGCAGAATATTCGCGCCTCGCCAAGAAACTTGATGCATTAAAGCGGCGCGCAACGCGCAAGACCTACGCGACGACCGATGCCGTCCGATGGCACCTGGATCGGCTGGCGACATCGACTGGCGCGCTCGACTGGCGCGGAGTTGACACGAGGCAGGGAGGCCGCTAAAATCGAGTATGGTTGTGGCTCAACTCCTTCAATTGAGGCATTTCGCGATCAGACCATGCTGGCCGGCATGGTCTGCGTCTTTTTGGAGGTGCTAAATGGCTGAGTGGATTGGCATCGGGCGGCGCGCGCGGCGCTGCTACGGTTTTGACGAGATCGCCCTGGTCCCCGGCACGACCACGGTCAACCCCTCCGAGGTGGACACCTCCTGGGAGATCGGCGGCCTCAAATTCCGCGTCCCCTTCATCGCCTCAGCGATGGACGGCGTCGTGGACGTGCGCTTCGCCATCGAGATGGGCAAGCTCGGCGGCCTGGCGGTGCTCAACCTCGACGGCGTGCAGGCCCGTTACGACGACCCGACCGAGGCGGTCGAGCAGATCATCCAGGGCGACGTCGAAGAGACCACGGACATCGTCCAGCGCCTCTACAAGGCGCCGATTAAAGAGAAGCTCATCGCCAAGCGGGTCGAAGAGATCAAGAAGGCCAAGGTGCCCTGTGCGGTCAGCACTATTCCGCAGAACGCGGAGAAGTTCGGCGCCATCGCGCAGGAGGCCGGCTGTGACGTCTTCGTGGTCCAGTCCACGGTCACGACCGCCAAGCATGTGGCCACCGCCTACAAGCCCATTGATCTCTTCAAGTTCACCACATCCATGAAGATCCCGGTCATCATCGGCAACTGCGTCACGTATGACCAGGGCGTGGACCTCATGGAGACCGGGGCGAGCGCGCTCCTCGTGGGCGTCGGGCCGGGGGCCGCCTGCACCACGCGCGGTGTCTTGGGCGTCGGGGTGCCGCAGGTGACCGCGACGGTGGACCTGGCGGCCGCGCGCGACTTCTCCTTCAAGCAAACCGGCCGCTACGTCCCCATCATCACCGACGGCGGCATGCGCAACGGCGGCGACATCTGCAAGGCGTTCGCCTGCGGCTCCGACGCGGTGATGGTCGGCTCCGCCTTCGCCAAGACCAAGGAGGCACCCGGCTGCGGCTACCACTGGGGCATGGCCTACCCACACTCCTCGCTGCCTCGCGGGACCCGCATCTACGTCGGCACGACCGGCACGCTCGAGCAGATCCTCTTCGGCCCGGCGCAGACCGACGACGGCTCGCAGAACCTCATGGGTGCGCTCACCACCTGCATGGGCACCGTCGGTGCCAGGGATATCAAGGCGTTCCAGCTCGCTGAGATCATCATCGCGCCCTCGATCCAGACCGAAGGCAAGATCTTCCAGCAGGTCCAGCGGGTCGGCATGGCGCGCAAGGCCGAACCACAGCCGCGCCCCTCGGCGGGCAAGCGCTCCGGCGAGCGTCTTCTCATCTAATTGATAACGCAGATTCGGAGAAACCGATAACGCAGATAGATCCACGTGTGATGCTTTTATCTGCGTTATCTGCCTTTCCATCTGATTTATCCAACCGCGGTTCGGTCATGAACAGCGCACACGAATCCATCCTGATCGCGGACTACGGCTCGCAGTACACCCAGCTCATCGCGCGCCGCATCCGCGAACAGCACGTCTTCTGTCGCATCATCCCGCCGGAGGCGCTGACGTCAACCCTCCTCCAGCAGGACCGCCCCAAGGGGCTCATCCTCTCCGGCGGGCCGGCGAGCGTCTACCAACCAGGCGCTCCGCTGCCCCTGAAGGACGTGTTCGAGGCGGGCGTGCCGGTCTTGGGAATCTGCTACGGCATGCAGGCGATGGCGCACCGGCTGGGGGGTGCTGTCGAGCGCTCAATCAGGCGCGAGTACGGCCGGTCGCCCCTGCGGATCCTGAAAGCCGACGGACTCTTCGAATCGGTCAAGCCCGAGTCCGTCTCGTGGATGAGCCACGGCGACTCGGTCGTGACGCCCCCGGAGGGCTTCAGCGTCTCTGCCCAGACCGATAACACCGTCTCCGCCGCCATCGCCGACCCTCGTCGCAAGCTCTACGGCATCCAGTTCCACCCCGAAGTGGCCCACACCGAGGAAGGGCAGACGATCCTGCGCAATTTTCTCTTTCGGGTCTGCGGCTGCCGAGGCGAGTGGACGATGAGCTCGTTCATCGAGGAGACGGTGGCGCGGGTGCGAACACAGACCGGTTCGGCCGGCGTCATGCTCGGGTTGAGCGGCGGGGTGGACTCATCGGTCGCGGCACTCCTCCTCCACCGGGCGATCGGTGAGCGGCTCACCTGCGTCTTCGTGGACAACGGTCTGCTCCGCAGCGGCGAGCGCGCGCAGATCGAGGCGACGTTCGACACGCACTTCCATCTGAACATCCGCTACGTGGATGCGGCCGACCGGTTCCTCACGCGGGTCTCCGGCGTCACCGACCCCGAAGCGAAGCGGAAGGCCATCGGTGAGGTGTTCGTACGCGTCTTCGAGGCAGAGGCGAAGAGGTTGCCCGGCGTGAAGTTCCTGGGACAGGGGACGCTCTATCCGGACGTCATCGAGAGCGTCTCGGCCTGGGGCGGCCCGTCGGCCACGATCAAGACACACCACAACGTGGGCGGCCTGCCGAAAGACATGGGATTGTCGCTCGTGGAGCCGCTGAGAGACCTGTTCAAGGACGAGGTGCGGGAGGTGGGCAAGCTGCTCGGCCTGCCGGACGAGCTGCTCTGGCGCCACCCGTTCCCCGGACCGGGCCTGGCGGTGCGGATCCTCGGCGAGGTGACCGCTGAGCGGCTGCGGATGGTCCGCGAGGCGGACCAGCGAGTCACCGAGGAGATCGCGCGCGCCGGACTCACCCGGAGCCTGTGGCAGGCCTTCGCGGTGCTACTGCCCGTGAAAACCGTCGGCGTGATGGGCGATGAGCGCACCTACGAGCACGTCATCGCGGTGCGCGCCGTGACGAGCCAGGACGCCATGACCGCGGACTGGGCCAAACTGCCCGCCGAGGTGCTCGAGCGGGTCTCCAGCCGGATCATCAACGAAGTGAAGGGCGTGAACCGCGTCGTGTACGATATTTCCTCGAAACCGCCAGCAACAATTGAATGGGAATAGTGGAGTCGCAGTAAGGGCAGGATGCCCTCTCAGGAGGACTGGATGAAGCGAGTACTATTTGGACTGTTAGGTCTTACGGCGATCATGGCGGTCTCCGGTTGCGGGGTCGCCGTCGTGGAGGACGGCCAGATCGGGGTGAGGGCTGACTTCGGACGCATCTCGGATGAGCCGCTCGGCTCCGGCTGGCACCTGTACTTCCCGATGGTCTCATGGGTCGAGGTGTGGAACGTGAAGACGCAGGAGATCAAGGAGGTGGCCCAGGTGCCCTCGTCCGAGGGGCTGATCTCCCAGCTGGACGTGTCGGTCCTCTACAACGTGCCGCGCGAGCAGGCGGTCATGCTCCGCAAGACGATCGGCCCGGGCTACCGGGAAACGATTCTCGAGCCGTACATCCGTGAGTCGATCCGCAACGTGGCCAGCGGCTACGCCGTGAAATCACTCTTCAGCGATGAAGGCCGCAAGGAGATCGGCGAGAAGATCCTCACCTTCCTCCGCGGCAAGCTGGAGCCGCGCGGGATCCTCGTCCAGGACGTGCTCCTGCGGGACGTACGCCTGCCGCAGTCGTTCGCCCAGAGCATCGAGGCGAAGCTGCGGGCCGAACAGGAGTCGCTCCAGAAGGAGTTCGAGCTGACCAAAGCCAAGAAGGACGCCGAGATCGAGGTCGCCCGCGCCTCCGGGGTGGCGAAGAGCAACGAGATCATCGCGTCCAGCCTCTCGGAGAACTACCTCCGCTACAAGTGGATCGAAGGACTCCAGCGGAACGAGCAGGTCGTCGTCTACGTCCCTACCGAGGCGAACCTGCCCATCATGGAGGCCGGGCGCCTCAAGCAGGTCACCGATCAGATGAAGCACGACGGAAAACCATGAGACCAGCGTACAGCGGATCGCGTGGAGCGAATAGAACAGCCGTGCTCGTGTTCTCCATGCGATCCGTTCTACGCTAAACGCTCTACGCGATACGTTGGAACCTCCCATGCTGTGGATTCGTCTTGGTAGCTTCATGATGCTCCTGGGCATTGCGCTTGCGGGCGACTCCTCAGCCTGGGCCTCCGAAGAGAAGCTGGTGGGCGACCGGCCGAAGAGCTTCGCCGCTCGGAAAGGCGAGCCGGTGAAGGCCGAGCTCATCGCCGAGCACGCCTCAGTGCAGCCCGGCGGCTCGACGCACATCGGTGTGCACTTCGATCTTGAGGACGGCTGGCACATCTATTGGAAAGAACCCGGCGATGCCGGACTTCCCACCACGATCGTGTGGCAAGGGCCGTCGTGGGTGTCTTTCGGTCCGCTACACTGGCCACCTCCCCAGCAATTCCAAGATCCTGGAGACATTAGAACACATGGTTACAGCGGCACGGTCGTCCTGTACAGCACACTGCAATGTCAGCTTGCCGCAATCGGTGGTCAGTATCCTGTGCCGCTCACGGTTCACGCCACAGTGAAATGGCTCGCCTGCAAGGAGCTCTGCGTTCCTGGCTCGGCCGAGCTGGACCTGTCGCTGCCGGTCAGCGCTGATCCGCCAGCCCTTTCCACCCACGCCGAGCTGTTCGACCACACCGAGTGATGCGGACGAAGATTATCGCCACGATTGGGCCGGCCTGCGCCGAGGTCAAAACGCTCGAGCGGATGGTGCAGGCCGGGGTCAGCGCCTTCCGGTTCAACTTCTCGCATGGCAATCTCGCCGGCCACCAACAGATGCTCGACACAGTCCGAACCGTCGAGCGCCGGCTGGGCCGGCGGGTCAGCATCCTCCAGGACCTTGAAGGCCACCGGATCAGGACCGGCCAGCTCTCCGGCGGAGGGCCGGTGCATCTCAAGGCCAACCAGCGGTTCCTCCTGTATCGGGCGCAGATGCTCGGGACGTCCAAGGGCGTGTCGATCGACTACCCCGGCTCATTCTCTCAGATCCACGCCCACCAGATGATCTACCTGGAAGATGGGAAGATCCACCTCCAAGTCGTGCGGGTCGGGCGTGACGCGTTGGTCACACGAGTCGTCCAAGAGGGTATCTTGGGCGAACGGAAAGGGATCAACATCCCGGGCGCGCCCCTTGACTTTCCACCGATCAGCCAGAAGGACGTCCGCGACCTGGCCTTCGCCCTCAAGAACCACGTCCAGTACGTGGCCCAGTCGTTCGTGCGCGACGCCGAGGACGTCCTGCAGGTCAAGCGGCGGATCGCACCCGCCTTGCCACACTGCCAGGTCATCGCCAAGATCGAGAGCCGGGAGGGCATCAAGAACATCGCGGCGATCCTGCGCACGGCCGACGGCATCATGGTGGCGCGCGGGGACCTGGGCATCTCGCTGCCGATCTATGAGATCCCTATCCTCCAGAAGTGGCTGATCGCCGCCTGCAACCACCGCCGCAAACCGGTCATCACCGCGACACAGATGCTCGAGCACATGATCGACCACCCGTTCCCGACCCGCGCCGAGGTGAGCGACGTGGCCAACGCCGTCATCGACGGCTCGGACTTCGTGATGCTCTCCGGCGAGACCGCCTCTGGGAAATATCCGGTCGAAACGGTGCAGATGATGCACACCATTATCGAACACACCGAGCGGCACGCGCCGTTCCGAGGAGTCAGAAGAACTCGCTAGTCTTGTTCGGAGTTCGTCGATCGTGACACCGAACGACGAACACAGCGAAAACACGATGATCTGGATTCGGTTCGCCAGTTTCCTGATGCTCCTCGGCGTGGTACTCGGCGCCTTCGGGGCGCACGCGCTCAAGGGCACGCTCTCCGAGGACGGGAAGACCGTCTACCAGACCGCCGTCCTCTACCACCTCGTCCATGGCCTGGGCCTGTTCGCCGTCGGCTGGCTGGCCACGCTCAGGCCGCACGAGCCGCTAATTGACAAAGCGGGCTGGGCGTTCGTCCTCGGCATCATCCTGTTCTCCGGCAGCCTCTACCTCCTGAGCGTGACCGGCGTCAAGAAGCTGGGGATCATCACCCCGTTCGGTGGCCTTGCCTTTCTCCTGGGCTGGCTCTGTCTGGCGCTGGCGGCGAAAGGCTGACGATGGACCTGAAGACCCACTAGGACGCCATCTACACGAGGCAATCGCCCGAGGAGGTGAGCTGGCACGAGGCCTTCCCGGAGCTCTCACTCGCGTTGATCGCCGCCACCGGAGCAGGGAAGGACGCCCGCCTCATTGACGTCGGCGGCGGCGCCTCGGTGCTGGTGGATCAGCTGCTCGACGCAGGCTGTACCCGCGTGACGGTGCTCGACATCTCCGCCGTAGCCCTCCGCCACGCCAAGGAGCGGCTGGGCCAGCGCGCCGACCACGTGACCTGGCTCGAAGCGGACGTCACGGCCGGGAGGCTCGCCGGCACCTTCGACGTGTGGCACGACCGGGCCGTGTTCCACTTCCTGACCGACCCGGAGGACCGCGCACGGTATCTCGACGCCGTTGACCGGGCGGTGCCGACCGGCAGGCACGTCATCATTGCCGCCTTCGCCCCGGAGGGTCCGCCGCGCTGCAGCGGACTCGAGGTACGGCGCTACAGCCCTATCGCGCTCCAAGAGGAACTGGGCGAACGGTTCGATCTGGTCGACACCCGCCGCGAAACGCACGCCACTCCCTCCAAGGCGCGACAGGCCTTCCTCTACGCGCGCTTCCGCCAGCCGGCTGGGGGAAGCGATCAGTATCCGCACCGGCGAGCGGGGTGAGGAGGCCATCTAACCGTCATGTCGAAACATCCGCATGAGCCAGTGATTCCGAGAGACCTTCGCCCGCTGGCGGGGGCACTGCTCATCACGGCAATCGTGATGGTCTTGGAGATCGTGGTTGGGCTCCTCTCGCACAGCCTCGCACTCCTGGCGGATGCCGGTCACATGGCGACCGATGCCGCAGCGCTGGGGATGAGCCTCGCGGCGTCGTGGATCGCCCGCCAGCCGGCCACGCGCACCAAGACATACGGGTTCTATCGCACGGAAATCCTCGCGGCGTTCCTCAACGGCCTAACACTCTGGCTCCTCGTCATCTGGATCGTCTACGAGGCGATCCGGCGATTCCTGCATCCGCCGACCGTCTTGGCGCTGATGATGCTGGTGACCGCCGTGATCGGACTGCTCGCCAACCTAGCGTGCTCGTGGGTACTGAAGCCTGCGCCCACAGACAGTTTGAATCAGCGCAGCGCCTACCTGCACGTGCTGGCCGATGCGGTCGGTTCCCTGAGCGTCATCGGGGCCGCCATCGTCATCTGGCTGACCGGATGGAATGCGGCAGATGCCGTTGCCAGCCTCCTGGTGTGCCTTGTGATTCTCTGGGGCTCCTGGAACCTCATTCACCAATCCCTCAACGTGCTTTTAGAAGGCGCCCCAGCGCACATCGACATCGTAAAAGTCATGCGGGCGATGCAGGAAGTTCCCGGGGTGCAGCGCGTGCACGATGTGCACATCTGGACGATCACCTCTGGCCTGGAAGCCATGAGTGGTCATGTCGTGGTGAGCAACGTGAGCGAAAATCAGGCGGTGTTGGACCAACTGAACACGCTTCTTCGTGAACGGTTCCAGATCGGGCATGCTACGATCCAGATTGAAACTGGAACCACAGAAACTCCGAATCCACACTCTGACAGACATTGACAACGGAGCCGGTCTAACAGCTTGACAATACCCCAGGGGAGTATGTATACTCCCTCTAGGTATCCACAATGACCCGATTCCCAAAGCACAACGACCTCCTGCCGCGTCTGCGGCGCATCGAAGGCCAGGTCCGGGGGATCACCCGGATGGTCGAGGAGCGCCGCTACTGCATCGACGTCATCCAGCAGCTCACCGCGGCGCGCAAGGCGCTGGACCAGGTGTCGCTCAAGATCATGAACGGCCACATCAACACCTGTGTGTCCGACGCCATCCGCCGGCAGGACGGCACCAAGAAGATCGAGGAACTCATGCAGACCATCAACCGGTTCGTGAAATGACCCCCTCGACGCGCTTCGCTTGCTGGGGTCATCTGGTCTTAAGCCTCCTCTTCGTCGCGGCCATCGCGGCCGGCCCAGCATGCTCGGCGGCTGAAGCCTGCGCACCGCGAGCGGACTGTTGCTGCTGCCCGCAGCAGGAGGCCGCCCGGCCGCATTGCGCAATCGGCTGCGCCGAGCCATATGCCGGGACGGCCCGGTGGGAGGCCGGCCCGCTCCGGATCACATCGGCGCCGCTGCGCAAGCCCCTGAAAGGGCTGTGCGCCCTCCCGCTGAGCCAGACTCCACCGGCAATCCGGATTTCCATCCGGAGCCTGCAGCGCTGCCAACGCGCCGGTACTCCTCCCAAACGCTACCTGCTCGCCTGTACCCTTCGACTCTGATTCGCCTTCCAACGGCTCGCCTGTGCTCTACGACGCTCCAGTCGTGTCAGTGAGCCCCTCGTGGGTGCAACCGGAAGGGCAGGTGAACATCAGATGACGCGTACGGTGCTCTGGTCTGCAACAATCGGAATGGCCATGGCGCTTGCGGCTTCCGCCGTCCATGCGGATCCGGAGGCCGCCGATGCCGTTTCCCCGTCCGCCCATTCCGCCGATCTCCATACCCTCATCGAGCAGGCGATGCGCAAGAGCCCCGGCCTCATGGCGAAGCAACGGGCCTATGCGGCCGCCCGCGGACGCGTCCTATCGGCCTGGCTGCCAGACGACCCGATGTTCGGCGTCGACGTCGAAGGCCAGCCGGACCTCTTCAACTTCGGTGGGCGCACCGACAATGAGTACATGGTCTCCCAGACCATCCCGTTCCCCACCACGCTCATCCTCCGCGGCCAGGTGGCGCTCCGCGACGCCCAGATGGCCTTCCAGCAGTACAAGGAGAAGGAGCGGGACGTTGTCTGGCACCTGGAGCAGCCATACTACGAGTTCTACCTGGCGAAGAAGACACGCGCGGCACTCGAGGAAGTCCGGGCGCTGCTCGAGAAGCTCGCCGAGACCGCGCGCCGGCGCTACGAGGCCAACCAGGCCTCGCTTCAGGATGTCCTGAAGGCCCAGATCGAGCGCTCGAAGGTGGACATCGAGCTCTACCAAACGGCCCAGGAGGAGCACCTCGCCCAGGCCCATCTTTCTCACATCCTGAACCTCCCGCTCAACACCCCCTACGAGCTGCCCGAGGAGCAGCACAGCCCACCGCTCACCTTGAGCCATGAGGAATTGGAGCGGCTGGCGGTCCGGATGCGGCCCGAACTGCGGGCCGCGGAATTGGGCATCAAGCGGGCGAAAGCCAGCCGGATGCTCACACTCACGCGCTGGCTGCCCGACGTCACCGGTCACATCGAAGCGCGGCAGTTCAAGGCGGACGGCCGCGCGAACGAACGTGACACCTTCATCGGCGTCACGGTGCCGGTGTGGTCGCTCCTGAAGGGTGCGAGCGGAGAGTGGAAGAGCGCCTGGAAGGACGTGGAGGAAACCGAGGCCGCGTACCAGGAGCTGAAGAACGAGGTCCTGCTGTCGATCCATGAGGCGTACGCCAAGGCTAAGACGGCCGAGCACGCCCTGGGCGTGTACGAGCAGTTCACCCTGCCGCAGGCGAAACAGCAGGTGGAGCTCACACTCTCCGCGTACGAAGCGGGACGGGCCGGCTTCCTCGAGCTGATCGACGCCCAACGAATGCTACGGGACGCGCAGATGGCGTACTATAAGTTCCAGGCGGAGCACGAGATGGCGCTGTCGAACCTGCGGCTGGCCATCGGCGGAGAGCTAACGCCGTCCGACGACCGAACGACCGCAGCCAAGGAAGGGAGCTGACCATGCGCCTCGCGAAACCGTTGGTGATCGGCGCCGTGGCAGTTGCTGCTGTCGCCGCGGCCGTGCTGGTCAGCCACTCCGACACAGGCCGCCAGACGACCGTGCAGGGGATGTACTACTGCCCGATGCACCCGACCTACACCAGCAACCGGCCCGGCGACTGCCCCATCTGCAACATGAAGCTCGTGAAGCGCGCACGAGGCGCTGTTCCAGCGGCGACAAGCACCCATGACCCGCACGAGCACGCCTCGGAGCAGTTCCAGTCCATCTGCTACCTGCACAACTGCGCGAAACTCCACGAAGGCAAGCCGTGCCCGATGACGGTCGTCGCGAAGCCCGGAGAGACGGTGACCTGTCCGATCTGCGGGACGCACGTGGCAGAGGCCGCGACGGTCCCGGCGGCGAAGAAGATCCTCTACTGGACCGACCCGATGATCCCCGGCTACAGAGCGCCCGGCCCGGGCCAGTCGCCGATGGGGATGGACCTGGTGCCGGTGTACGCGGAGGATGCGGCGGCCGTCGCCGGAGCAGCGCCGAACCCCGAAGGCTATGCGCCGGTCCTGCTCACGCCGCAGAAGCAGCAGCTCATCGGTGTGCGAACCGCGGTCGCGCAGACACGCGCGCTGACGAAGACGATCCGGACGGCAGGGCGCATCGCGTACGACCCGGAGCTCTACCAGACCGAGGCCGAGCACCTCCAATCGTTGAAGGCGCTCGCACAGGCGAAGGCCGCCGGTACCGGGGAGGGGGCCGAGCAGGCACAGCGGCTGGTGGACTCGAGCCGGATGAAGCTGCGATTGATGGGGCTGAGCCAGGAGCTCATCAATGAGATGGCGGACTGGGACGGCCCGGACAAGAGCCTGCTGCTCTCCGACGCGAGCGGGAAGGTGTGGCTCTACGTCCCGGTCTACGAGTTCGAGCTGCCGCTCGTCGCCGTGGGGCAGACGGTGAGCGTGGAGGTGCCCTCGTCGGCCGGGACGCGGTTTGAAGGCACGATCCGTTCCGTGGACTCGGTCCTGGACCCGGCCACCCGCTCGGCCCGGGTGCGGGCGGTGCTCACCGATCCGAACGGCACGCTGAAGCCGGAGATGTTCGTCAACGCCTCCATCGCGGTCACGGCGGGCGAGCTCCTCGCCATCCCGGAGGAGGCGGTCTTCCACACTGGCACGCAGGACATCGTCTTCGTGGACAAAGGACAGGGACTGTTCGAGCCGCACCGGGTCACCTTGGGCGTCAAGGCGGACCGCTTCTACGAGGTCAAGAGCGGCATCGTCGAAGGCGAGGCGGTCGTCGCCAGCGGCAACTTCCTGATCGACTCGGAGAGCCGCCTGAAGGCGGCACTCCAGGGTGCAGCCGCTCCCCCGGAACACCAGCATGGGCAGTAACGTCCCGACCTCGAACCCGGAAGAGACCCCCGTCCTCCGGCAGGGCGGGGTGGTCGAGCGGCTGATCGAGTGGTCCGCGCACAACCGGTTCCTCGTCCTCATCTTCACCGCCGCCGCCATGCTGGGCGCGGTGTGGGCGCTCCGGAACATCCCGCTCGACGCCATTCCGGACCTCTCCGACACGCAGGTGATCATCTACTCCCGCTGGGACCGCAGCCCGGACATCATTGAGGATCAGGTCACGTATCCGATCGTCAGCGCGATGCTCGGCGCCCCGCGCGTCAAGGCCATCCGCGGCTTCTCCGACTTCGGCTACTCCTACGTCTACGTCATCTTCAAGGACGGCACCGACGTCTACTGGGCGCGCAGCCGCACGCTCGAGTACCTCAGCAAGATCACGCCACATCTGCCGGAGGGGGTGAAGACCGAGCTCGGCCCGGACGCGACCGGGGTGGGCTGGGTGTTCCAGTACGCGCTGGTGGATACCTCCGGACGGCACGACCTCCAGGAGCTACGCAGCTTCCAGGACTGGACCCTGCGCTACCACCTGCAGAGCGTGCCGGGCGTGGCAGAGGTCGCCTCGATCGGCGGCTTCGTGAAGCAGTACCAGGTCACCATCGACCCGAACCGGTTGCTCGCCTATAACATCCCGCTGACGAAGGTGGTGGAGGCCATCCGGCAGGGCAATCAGGAGGTCGGCGGGCGGCTCCTGGAGTTCTCGGGGGCTGAGTACATGGTGCGCGGCCACGGCTACGCCACGTCGGTCGAGGACCTGGAGCGCATCGTCGTGGGCACCGACCGCACCGGGACACCGGTGCTGGTGAAGCACCTCGCGACGGTCGCCATCGGCCCCGACATCCGGCGCGGCCTCGTTGATCTCGACGGGCAGGGCGACGTCGTGGGCGGCACCGTCATCATGCGCTACGGCGAGAACGCCCTGAGCGTGATCACCCGGGTCAAGGCAAAGCTGAAGGAGCTCGAGCTCTCGCTGCCGCCGGGTGTGACGGTCGTCCCGGTGTACGACCGCTCTGAACTCATCCTGAAGGCCATCGAGCACTTGACGGGCAAGCTCATCGAGGAGATGCTCATCGTGAGCCTCGTCATCCTCCTCTTCCTCTGGCACTTCCCATCGGCGATCATCCCCATCGTGACGATTCCGGTGGCGGTCCTCCTCGCCTTCCTCCCGCTCCACGGCCTGCGCCTGACCTCCAACATCATGTCGCTCTCCGGCATCGCCATCTCGATCGGTGTCTTGGTGGACGGCGCCATCGTCGAGGTGGAGAACGCCTACAAGCGGCTCGAACAGTGGATCGAGGGGGGCCGGAAGGGCGACTATCACGCCATCCGGCTGACGTCGCTGAAGGAGGTGGGGCCGTCGGTCTTCTTCTCGCTCCTCGTCGTCGCGGTGGCGTTCCTGCCGATCTTCACGCTGGTCGACCAGGAAGGGCGGCTGTTCAAACCGCTCGCGTGGGCCAAGACGTTCGCGATGGCGCTCGCCGCCGTGCTCGCCGTCACGCTGGACCCGGCGATGCGGATGCTCTTCGCGCGAATGGAGCCCGTCACCGTCAGGTGGCGGATCGTCCCGGAGCGGTGGCGGGGCTGGCTCTCACGCGCGGCGACTGCGCTCGCCGTCGGCACCTACTACCCGGAGGAGCGGCACCCGGTCAGCAAACGGCTCTTCCGCGTGTACGAACCGGCCTGCCGATTCGTCCTGCGCCACCGCGCCGCCACCCTCTGGACGGCGGCCGGACTCGTGCTGAGCGCCATCCCGGTCTATCTGCGCCTCGGCTCCGAGTTCATGCCGCCCCTGCGGGAAGGGAGCCTGCTGTACATGCCGACCACGCTGCCCGGGATCTCGGTCACCGAAGCGCAAACGCTCCTCCAGACACAGGACCGCATCCTGAAGAGTTTCCCGGAAGTGGAGCGGGTCTTCGGCAAGTCGGGCCGCATCGAGAGCTCCACCGACCCGGCACCATTCTCGATGATGGAGACGGTCGTGCTCCTGAAGCCGGAGTACCAGTGGCGCAAGACACGGCGCTGGTACTCGTGGCTGCCTGATGTCCTGGAAGGGCCGTTTCACCCGTTCTGGCCGGATCACCTCTCGTATGAGAACCTAATCAACGAGATGGACCAGGCGCTGCAGATCACCGGCACGACCAATGCCTGGACGATGCCCATCAAGAACCGCACCGACATGCTCACGACCGGCGTGCGCACCCCGGTCGGGATCAAGATCTTCGGCGATGACCTAAAGACGATCGAAACGCTCGGGACGCGCATCGAGACGATCCTCAAGGACGTGCCCGGCACGCGGAGCGTCTACGCCGAGCGGACGGCCGGAGGCTACTTCGTCGACTTCGACCTCAAGCGGGACGAACTGGCGCGCTACGGCCTCTCGATTGCGGACGCCCAGATGGTCATCATGAGCGCCATCGGCGGCGAGACCGTCACCACGACGATCGAGGGCCGCGAGCGCTACGGCGTCAGCGTGCGCTACCCCCGCGAACTACGGGACAACCTCGACACGCTCCAGCGGGTCCTCGTCCCCACCCCGGCCGGCCAGCACATCCCGCTCGTCCAGCTCGCGGACATCCGACTCGTGTCTGGGCCGTCGATGATCCGTAACGAGAACGGCTTGCTCGCCGGCTATGTGTACGTGGACGTCGCGGGCCGGGATGTCGGCGGCTACGTCGCCGAGGCCAAGCGCGCGGTTGCCGCACAGCTCGCGCTGCCGAGCGGCTATGCGCTGACCTGGAGCGGCCAGTACGAGAACATGCTCCGGGTGCGGGAGCGGCTCAAGGTGGTCCTGCCGCTGACCCTTTTCATCATCTGCGTCCTCTTGTACATGAACACGAAGTCCGCCGTGAAGACCGGCATCGTGCTCCTGGCGGTGCCGTTCTCGCTGGTCGGAGCGGTGTGGCTGCTCTGGGCGCTGGGGTACAACATCTCGATCGCGGTCTGGGTCGGCATGATCGCGCTCATGGGGCTGGACGCCGAAACCGGGATCTTCATGCTGCTCTTCCTGGACCTCGCCTATCACGAGGCGGTCCGGAAGGGGACGATGCGCACCGAGCAGGACCTCGAGGAGGCGATCGTCCACGGTGCGGTGAAGCGAGTGCGCCCGAAGATGATGACGGTGATGGCCGCCTTCATGGGCCTCTTGCCCATCATGTGGTCCACCGGTGCGGGCGCCGACATGATGAAGCGGGTGGCAGCACCCATGGTCGGGGGACTATGCACCTCGTTCCTCCTGGAGCTGCTGGTCTACCCCGTCATCTACGCCGTCTGGAAATGGATGTTCGAGATGCGGGAAGGGAAGGCGGGATGGATCCTGCAACCGCACGAATAGACCGCATGGAAAGACAAAAGGAAAAAGTCAAAAGGCAAAAGTACAAGGCAAAAGTCAAAAGTAACCATCATGCCGTGCCTTCACCCCGCACCACGCGGAAGCCCCGCCTGTCAAGGCGGGGAGGAATGGGGCGCTTTTCCCGAAGGGTAAGACCCTGAAGCCACGGCTGTGAAGCCGTGGTACGGGGTTCACTTTTGACTTTCTACTTGTAGTGTTGACTGTTGCCTTTTGCGTTTTGACTTGGAGGCGCAATGGAGCGCGATCCGATCTGCGGGATGGCCGGCGTGCTCGAGCGGCACGGCCGCTGGTTCTGCAGCGAGGGCTGTGCCGAGCGGTACGCGAGGTCCCCCCACCTGTCATCGGCCCGAAGGGCCGACATTTCGCCTTCAGCGAAACGACAGGTGGGGGGACGGCTCGCCCAATGGCTCGCCGATCCCTGGGTGTGGGTCCCGCTCTCCGGCCTGGTGCTGGCCACCGCAGGCTTCTGGTGGCCGGCCGCCGCGAACGCCGGCGCCATCTACACCGGCTACCTCAAGAAGGTGTTCGTCCCGCTCCTCATCGGCCTGCTCCTAGGCGGCCTGATCGACCACTTCGTGCCGCGGGAGTATATCGTGAGGCTCCTCTCAGGACCCAAGAAGCGGGTCATCGCCCGCGCCACGCTCCTGGGGTTCCTCGCTTCCACCTGCAGCCACGGCTGTCTAGCGCTGTCGCTTGAGCTCTACCGCAAAGGCGCCTCGGTGCCGGCCGTCGTGAGCTTCCTGCTGGCCAGCCCCTGGGCGAGCATGTCGCTCACCTTCATGCTGTTGAGCCTGTTCGGCGCCAAGGGGTTGGTGATCATCATCGCCGCGCTGGGAATCGCGTTCCTCACCGGCCTCGTGTTCCAGCGCCTCGCGCGGCGCGGGCTCATCGACCCGCCCGCGGTCACGGCTGAAGTCGCGGACATCCGGATCTGGGAGGACATCTCCCGCCGGCTTCGCGGCTACCCGTGGACCGCGGTACGGCTGGCCGCCGACGTGCGCGGCGTCGCGGCCGGGACGCTGCCGCTGGGGCGCATGCTGCTGGGGTGGGTGCAGTTCGGGCTGATCCTCAGCGCGGTCCTGGGTGCTGCCGTCCCGCACCAGACGTTCATGCGGCTGCTGGGGCCGTCTCCGCTCGGACTCCTCTTCACACTCGCCGTCGCGACCGTCATGGAGGTCTGCTCGGAGGGAACGGCACCGCTTGCCTTCGAACTCTACCGGCACACCGGTGCGCTGGGCAATGCCTTCGCCCTGCTCATGGCCGGTGTCGTCACCGACTACACCGAGCTCGGCGCCCTCTGGACCACCGTGGGGAAACGGACCGTCCTCTGGATGCTGCTCACCACGCTTCCGCTCGTCATCACGGTGGGCTTGATTCTGAATCTCTGGAGGGTATGATGAGGGAAGGCTCGTTGACGGCCCGCGCGCGCCACACCGCATGACTGAACCCCGTCCGCCCCACCTGTACACGACCCACAACCCCACCGTCGACGCCCAGATCGCCGGCCTCATCAGCGGCTTCGGGGATGCGCTCGACCGACGCCTGCTGGCCGAGATGATGACCTCGGTCTACCGGCTCGGCCAGGACAACTCCTCCACTGGCGACCTCAAGATCCTCAACGCGTCGCTCAAGGAGCTGCGCTACGCCTTCAAGGTGTTCAGGCCCTACCGGGCGGTCCGGAAGGTGGCGATGTTCGGTTCGGCCCGCCTCGACCGCAGCCACACCGCCTACCCGGTCGCGCAGGAGTTCGGCCGGCTGATGGCGCACTCCGGTTGGAGCGTCATCACCGGGGCGGCCAGCGGCATCATGAAGGCGGGCCATGAAGGGGCGGGACAGACGGCGAGCTTCGGGCTGAACATCCGGCTTCCGTTCGAGCAGACGGCCAACGCGGTCATCGCCAAGGACCACAAGCTCATCAACTGCAAGTACTTCTTCACCCGCAAGCTCCTCTTCATCAAGGAATCCCACGCGACGGCGCTCTTTCCCGGCGGCTTCGGCACGCTGGACGAAGGGTTCGAGTCGCTCACGCTCGTGCAGACGGGCAAGTCCGACCCGCGACCGATCGTCTTCGTGGACACGCCGCGGGGCCGGTTCTGGGCGCCGATGCTCACGTTCTTCGAGGAGCAGCTGTGCAAGGGAAAGATGATCTCGCCGTCCGACCGCTCGATCTACCGGATCGCGCGCTCGGCCGAGGAGGCGGTAGCGTGCATCCTGCGGTTCTACTCGACGTACCACTCCATCCGCTACGTCGGTGACCGGCTCGCCGTCCGCCTCCAGCACCCGCTGCCGGCGGGCTCGGCCGTGCGGCTCACCCGGGAGTTCGGCGACCTCCTGAGCAGTGGGGCCATCGAGCCGTCGGCGCGCCTCCCCGGCGAGGCCGATGAGCCGGAGCTCGCCCACCTGACGCGGCTCGTCTTCCGGTTCAACCGCCAGAACTACGGCCGGCTCCAGGAGCTGATTGACCGCATCAATGCACTCGGAAGCGCAACACCTGAGACGCGAGACAGGAGACGAAGGACACGGTAGCGCGTACGCAGTTTTTCACTTCCCAACCCTTCCAAGGACTCTTACACTAGTGCCGTTCCAACTATTGCCACCAACCGATCACAAAGGTCCCACCCGACGTGAAATGTGCCGTCCTGATCATGGTCGCGTTCGACCGTAAGAGTTGGAACGGTACTAGAACGGTCATGCTGGTCCTTCTCTCTCTCGTCTCCTGATGCTCCACGCCGACTTCGTCCACCTCCATCTCCACACGAACTACTCGCTCCTGGACGGCGCCTGCCGCATCGACCCGCTCGTGAAGCGCGCGGCGGAGTTGAAGTTCCCCGCCATGGCCATGACCGACCACGGGAACCTCTTCGGAGCGGTCGAGTTCTACGAGACCTGCACCAAGCACGGCATCAAGCCGATCATCGGCGCTGAGGCGTACATCGCCCCCAAGAGCCGCCTCGACAAGTCGGGCAGCGGCATCCGAGACACCAACGCACACCTCGTGCTCCTCGCCAAGAATGAGCGCGGCTACGCCAACCTCATGCGCCTCATCACCATCGGCTACCTGGAGGGGTTCTACTACAAGCCGCGCATCGACAAGGAGACGCTCGCCCAGCACAAAGAGGGCCTCATCCTCCTGACGAGCTGCCTCAAGGGCGTCCTCAACGTCTACCTCACGCAGGACCAGCGTGAGCTGGCGCGGCGGGAGCTCGATGACTTCATCCAGATTCTCGGCCGGGAGAACGTGTACGTCGAGCTCCAGAATCACGGCCTCCCGCTCGAGGAGAAAACGCGGCCCGTCCTCCGGCGGCTCGCGCAGGACGCGAACGTGAAGTGCGTGGCGACCAACGACGTCCACTACATCGAGCCCTCCCACGCCGAGGCGCACGACGCGCTGATGGCGATCCAGACGCAGACGACGCTGGACGACCCCCATCGCCTGCGCTACGAGCGGCCGGAGTTCTTTCTCAAGTCCGCGGAGCAGATGAAAGCGCTCTTCAGCGATGCGCCGGAGGCCCTCGCCGCCACGCTAGAGATCGCCGAGCGGTGCAACGTGGAGCTGGAGTTCGGCAAGATCCATCTGCCGTACTACGAGCCGCCGGCGGGGAAGACCCAGCAGGCGTACCTGCGGGAGCTGTGCGAGCAGGGGCTCACGGGCCGATACGGCGCGCCGGACCGGACGCTGGTGGAGCGGCTCGAGCATGAGCTGGGGGTCATCCAGCAGGCGGGCTACAACAGCTACTTCCTCATCGTGTGGGACTTCGTCCGGTTCGCCAAGGAGCGGGGCATCCCGGTGGGACCTGGCCGCGGCTCCGCGGCGGGCAGCCTGGTCAGCTACTGCCTCGGCATCACCGACATCGACCCGCTGAAGTACGACCTCCTCTTCGAGCGGTTCCTCAACCCACAGCGCGTCACCCAGCCGGACATCGACATCGACTTCTGCTACGAGCGGCGGCCGGAGGTCATCAACTACGTCATCGAGAAGTACGGTAAGACCAACGTCGCCCAGATCATCACGTTCGGCACGATGCAGGCGAAGGCGGTCGTGCGCGACGTCGCGCGCGTCATGAAGCTCTCCTACCTCGAGGCGGACCGGCTCGCCAAGCTGATCCCGAACGAGCTCGACACGACACTCTCCCGGGCGCTGGCCGAAGTGCCGGAGCTCATCCACCTCTACCGCACGAACGAGCAGGTCAAGCAGCTCATGGACACCGCCCTCGTGCTCGAGGGGCTGACGCGCCACGCCTCGACCCACGCGGCGGGCATCACCATCGCCGACAAACCGCTCACCGAATACGTGCCGCTCTTCAAGAGCAACGACGGCCAGATCACGACCGGCTTCGACATGACCGCGCTTGAGCACATCGGCCTGCTCAAGATCGACATGCTGGGCCTGCGCACGCTGACCGTCATCGACGAGGCGGTCAAGCTCGTCAAGCGCCGGCACGCGAGCCTCATCAACGTCAACGCGCTCCCGCTCGATGACCCGGCGACCTACCAGCTCCTGGCGCGCGCGGAGACCATGGGGGTGTTCCAGCTTGAAAGCTCTGGGATGCGCGACCTCCTGAAGAAGATCAAGCCGACCCAGTTCGAGGACATCATCTCGGTCATCGCGCTCTTCCGGCCCGGCCCCATCCGCTCCGGCATGCTCGATGAGTTCATGAAGCGCAAGCACGGCCAGATTCCCATCAAGTACGAACACCCGAAGCTGGAGCCGATCCTGCGCACCACCTACGGGGTGATCGTCTATCAGGAGCAGGTCATGCGCATCGCCAGCGACCTCGCCGGCTTCTCGCTCGCCCAGGCGGACCTCTTGCGCCGCGCGATGGGCAAGAAGATCGCGGAGGTCATGGAGGCGCAGCGCAAGGCGTTCGTGGACGGCTGTCGCACGCACGGCATCAGCGACCGGCACGCCACGCGCATCTTCGACCTCATGGAGCACTTCGCGGGGTATGGTTTCAACAAATGCATCGTGGGGGACACGCGTCTCACCAATGCCGATACCGGCGAACAAGTCATGGTTGAAGAGCTCTTCCGCCAACCGCGGACTCTAAGAGTCTGGTCGGTGAATGACAACCTCTCCCTGGTTCCTCAGCGTATTCTGAATGTCACCTCGAATGGACCCAAGCCGGTATTCACCCTGACGACGGACACGGGGCACCGCATCACCGTGACAGACAACCATCCATTCTTGACGGTGCAGGGATGGAAGGAGCTGAAAGAACTCAAGCTGGGCGATCACATCGCTGTGCCGCGATCCCTCCAAGAGACAGGAGGACAGACATCGATGGAGCGCCGCCAACTGATCGTGTTGGCGGCGCTGATCTCAGAGGGCAACGCGTGTCATCCGAGCGGCGTGTACATTTACAACAACAGCGCCGCGTATATTGACGACGTGGTGCGCTCCGCCCGTCAGTTCGCCGACACCCATCCAACGATCAGCCAGCGACGGGGCCGATACGAAGTGTACCTTGGCACGGGCGTCCAGACGACGTTCGCCAAGGGAGACGCGCCCTGGAACAAGGAGCTGTCGGGATATCTCCGCAGCGGCTCGCACGGCCGGTTTGCGACCATGCCATGCTCGGGCGTGCGGCAATGGATCGAGGAACTCGGCTTGGCATGGGTGAAGTCCACGGAGAAGTTCATTCCTGAGCCCATCTTCCGACTACCCAATGACCAGGTGGCGTTGTTCCTGGGCCGCTTATGGACCGGTGATGGTCATGTGTGGTCAGCGAGTAATCCCGGCGCGCTCTTTTACGCCACCTCATCGCAACAGTTGGCCAGAGAGGTCCAGCATTTACTGCTGCGGCTCGGCTTCATGGCGGTCCTGAAGCACAAACGGTTTCGCTACCGCGGCACGATGCGACCAGGCTATGCGGTGTATCTCTTCGGGGCAGAGCAGGCGAAGCGTTTCATCGAGCTCCTCGGCCCTCACATGATTGGATGCGATCACGCCCTCCAGCGCTTACGCGCGTACTGCGCCTCGGTCGCCCGCGACCGCTCCAGCAAAGATGTCGTTCCCGCTACGGTCAAGCGATTGGTCCGAACGCTGAAGGACCGCGCGGGGCTCACCTGGGATCAACTAGAAACACGCAGCGGGGTGTCCATGCGAGAGTTTCCGGGGGGGGCCAAATCGTATACACATGGATTTCGGCGTTCAACCCTCCGCCGGCTGGCCGAGTATTTTGAATCACCGGAGCTGTGGCGGCTGGCAGGCTCTGACGTGTATTGGACGCGGATCAGCTCAATCGATCCGGCCGGCATCCAGCCAACGTTTGACCTTGAAATCGAGGAGACGCACAACTTCGTCGCGAATGATCTCATCATCCACAATTCTCACTCCGCGGCCTACGCGGTCATCTCCTACCGCACCGCCTACCTCAAGGCGCACCACCCGACTGAGTTCATGACGGCACTGCTCACGAGCGAGCTGGGCAACACCGATAAGCTGGTGGTCTATCTCAACGAGGCGAAGCGCATGGGCCTCGCGGTCCTGCCGCCGGACGTCAACGAGAGCGACGCGGCGTTCACCGTCATGGGCGACCGCACCGTCCGCTGCGGCCTCGGCGTCATCAAGAACGTTGGGATGTCGGCGATCGAGTCCATCGTGCGCTCCCGCGAAGCGCGCCTGTCCGCCGTCCCGCCTGCCTGTGCCGTACCCGGCACGGCAGACAGGTTCGGGACGGGGCAGACGGGCGGCCGATTCCACACGGTGCAGGAGCTCTGCCGCGACGCCGACTTGCGCCTCGTCAACCGGAAGGTGTGCGAGAGCCTCATTAAGTCCGGCGCCTGCGACAGCATGGGGCTCTCGCGCGCAGCACTCCTGGCCAGCCTCGACCAGGCAATGGAGGAGGCGACGAGCCTGCAGAAGGACCGCGTGCGCGGGCAGATGACGCTCTTCGACGAGCTCATCCCGCCCGCCTCGGTAGCCCCGGCGACCGGGACGGCCCCGACGGTGGCCGCGCGGCTGCGCGACTGGCCGGAGAGCCAGAAGCTGGCCTTCGAAAAATCGCTGCTGGGCTTCTACGTGTCGGGCCATCCGCTCGCGCGCTACGAGCGCTCGATGAAGCGCTTCGCCACGGCGAGCTCCCAGCAGCTCCTCCAGATGGAGGACAGCGCCATGGCGACCGTGGGCGGCATCCTGACCAAGATCAAGCACACGACCACCAAGAAGACGAACGAGCAGATGGCGGTCTGCATCCTGGAAGACCTGCAGGGCGACGTGGAGGTGCTCGTCTTTCCGAACAGCTTCAGCCAGCTCGCACCCCAGCTGAAGCCCAACGCCATCGTCTTCGTCGAGGGGCGGGTCGCCCTGCGCGAGGACCGGCCGCGGCTCATCGCTCAGCAAATCGTGCCGATCGAGCAGGCGGGCGGGAAGCTGGCGCAGGCCATGGAGCTCGTCCTGCCTGTCTGTGCCCCGCCACGTCTGGCTTCGCCAGACGAAGCCGGCGGGGCAGACAGGCAGGGACGCGGCGAGCAGAGCAAGCTGGAAGCGCTCAAGGGGCTGCTGAGCCGCTATCCGGGTAGTGTGCCCGTCTACCTGCGGCTTGAGCTGGGCTCGCACGAGCCGCCGCTGCGGATGAAGCTGCCGGATGAGTTCAAGGTGGAGCCGAGCCAGGAGTTGCTCGAAGAGCTGGGCCGCCTGCTGGGAGATGAAGCGGTCGTCATCAAGCGGCTGCCTCCCTCCCGGCCTCCGGCGGTCTTCCAGCCAAGATTCCGTCCGGCAGTCGTCCCTCGACTCGGCTCCGCCTCGCTCGGGACGACCCCGAGCGAGGGGCAATCTGCCAACGCGAACCCGAGTCGAGAGGTCGAGAGTAACGCTTGACAAAGGTTCCGTTTCCGTGCTAAGGTAGCTCCTCCTATGACACTGACTAAGAAGGAGTTAGTACTATTAGTGGCCAAAGAAACCGGGATTACCCAGGTGGATGTCAAACGGGTGGTCCAGCGGACGCTTGACCACCTGGTGGCCAGCCTGAAAGAAGGGAAGACGATCGAGTTACGGAACTTCGGCGTCTTCAAGGTGCGTCAGCGGGCGCCGCGACGCGGCCGCAATCCCAAGACCGGCCAGGAAGTGCCGGTCCCACCCAAGCGCGTCGTCGTCTTCAAGCCTGGCCTGCTCATGCGCCAGGACATCAAGTAGTCTCCAACGAGCAGCTCAATTACCCTCCTCCCGACATCCGCAATCCGACGTCCGCCATACTGCGAGGATCTGTGAGTGATGGCCTTCCAGGCCCTCCGAGGCACCACTGACCTCTTGCCCGAGGAGGTCGCACGCTGGTCGGCGGTGGAACATGCCGCGCGCCGGCTGGCCAGGGTCTACGGCTACCGGGAAGTGCGCACACCGGTCATTGAGGAGGCGGGGCTCTTTCTGCGTTCGGTCGGCGAGACGACCGATATCGTGCAGAAGGAGATGTTTCGGTTCAAAGACCGCGGAGAGCACGACATCGTCCTTCGCCCAGAAGGGACGGCGGCGGTCGTCCGGGCCTATCTCGAACACCACCTTCATAAGACCGAGGGCTTCGCCAAGCTGTTTTACCTGGGCCCCATGTTCCGGGCTGAGCGGCCTCAGGCAGGCCGCTTCCGGCAATTCCATCAATACGGCGTCGAGGCGATCGGTTCCGCCAGTCCGTGGGTCGATGTGGAGGCGATCACGCTGTGCGTCCATATCCTGCGCGAGTGCGGCGTGAAGGAGGCCGTCGTGTGGCTCTCCAGCATGGGGTGCCGGAACGATCAAGAGAACACGGCGGCCGATCTGAGGGGGCGGCTCACTCCCCACAAGTCCAAGCTCTGTCAGGAGTGTCAGGATCGTTTTGAGAAGAACGTGTTCAGGGTTCTCGATTGCAAGAACCCGACGTGTCACGAACTCGCCTGGGAGAAAAGCTACACCCAGGAGGAACGCGGTAACGTGAGTTGGCCATTCTTGCTGTGTGACGAATGCGTACGCCATGATCAAGAAGTCCAGCGCGCCTTACGACAGCTTGACATCCCATTTGAGCGATCAAAACCCTTCACGCGAGGCCTGGATTATTACACGCGCACGATCTTCGAGGTCCGCGCGGCCGGGCTGGGTGCTCAGGACGCGGTCGCGGCGGGCGGGCGGTACGACCACCTGGTCGAGGAGTTCGGCGGCCCATCCATGGGAGCGTTCGGTTTCGCCGCCGGCATTGAGCGCGTGTTGATGGCTGTCGCGCACGGCAAGAGCGGGGAAGCGCCCGCGGCGCGCCGGGGGCTGTATCTGGCCGCCGCCCAGCCAACACTGGTGGGAGAAACATTCCGGCTCATCCAGCGGCTGCGCGAGCGCGGTGTCATGACGCTGATGGACTACGATGGGAAAAGCTTGAAAGCCCAGCTGCGCGAGGCTGACCAGGCCGGCTGCCAAGCCGTGGCGATCCTCGGCGAGCGAGAGTTGAAGGACCGAACGATTTCCGTCAGAGAGCTGGGTCCGCGCTCCTGCTCCCAAACACTCGGCAAGAGTGAGCGGACCGTTCCACTTGACGTCTTCGTTGAGGAGATCGCTCAGAGTTCCGGTATCAGACACCATTGTGGGGAAAAATCTGCTCAAGGAGGTATCTGATACCGGTATGGTCATGAAGCGCACGCACAACTGCGGGGAGCTGCGGGACACCGACATCGGCAAGACCGTCACGCTCTGCGGGTGGCTTCACCGGCGGCGCGACCACGGGGGGTTGAGCTTCTTCGACCTGCGCGACCGCTCCGGGCTCGCCCAGGTCGTCTTCAACGCCAAGAGAAACGTCGAGCTGCACCACGCCGCGAAGGGGCTGGGCCCCGAATACGTCCTGGCTATCACCGGCACCGTCGGCGCGCGCCCGAAGGGGACGGAGAACCCGAAGCTGCCCTCGGGCATGGTCGAGGTGGCCGCAACGGCTCTCCAGGTCCTGAATCCCGCCGTCCCGCCGCCCTTCGAGATCGATGACCAGGTGGACGTCTCCGAGGAGGTCCGGATGCAGTGGCGCTATCTCGACCTGCGCCGGCCCGTGAGCCAGCAGAAACTGATCCTCCGCCACCGCATCGTCCACCGCATCCGCCAGACGCTCAACGACCTGAAGTTCCTGGAGATCGAAACGCCCATCCTCACGAAGTCCACGCCGGAAGGGGCGCGTGACTACCTGGTGCCCTCGCGCGTCAACCCCGGCCGGTTCTTTGCGCTCCCCCAATCGCCCCAGCTCTTCAAACAGCTGCTCATGGTGGCCGGCATGGAGCGATACTTCCAGATCGCCCGCTGCTTCCGCGATGAGGACCTGCGCGCCGACCGCCAGCCCGAGTTCACCCAGCTCGACCTCGAGATGTCCTTCATCGATGAAGAAGACGTCTTCGGCGTCATCGAACGGGTCCTGTCCCTCGTCTTCACCGAGGAGCTCGGCATCCCCCTGAGCATCCCGTTCCCGCGCCTGACGCATCGCGAGGCGGTCGCGCGCTACCAGTCCGACAAGCCGAACCTGCGCACCGAGTCGAACCCCTGGGCCTTCTGCTGGGTGACGGAGTTCCCGCTCTTCCACTGGGATGAGCAGACCAAGCGCTGGGACGCGGAGCACCACCCGTTCACCGCACCGCAGCCGGACGACGCGGGCCTGGTCAGGACGGAGCCGGGCCAGGTGCGCTCGCGGGCCTACGACCTGGTCCTGAACGGCACGGAGCTCGGCTCAGGCAGCATCCGGATTCACCAGGAGTCGCTGCAGCGGGAGATCTTCACGGTGCTGGGCTTAAGCGAGGAGACGGTGCAGGAGCGGTTCGGCTTCCTGCTCAAGGCCTTCTCCTTCGGGGCCCCGCCGCATGGCGGCTTTGCGTTCGGCGTCGACCGGCTGGTGGCGCTTGCGGCTCAGGCGCCTTCGATCCGCGACGTAGTCGCCTTTCCCAAAACGCAGAAGGCCGTGGACCCGGTCACGGACGCCCCGTCGACGGTCACGGACGCCCAATTGAAGGAACTCGGTATCGCAGTGTTGACTGCGAACAAGTCGGGGTGATTCCGCAGATGCTAGCGAAATCATCTTGAACAGGAGGGATCACCTGATGACGCGCTTCACGATGACCACGCTCGGATTCGCTGGCATCGCTCTCATCGTTGGATGCCAGGCACAGAGCCGGATGGCCACGCGGGTGAAAGACGTGCCCCGCGTTGACCTGAGCCTTGAGGGAGGCAACCGCGGCTACCTCGTCGGCACCCCGCCAGCGGGCAACGGATCAGGCAAAACCACGCGGCAGATGGTGGAGACCGACGTCGAACTTCCCACCTTCTACAAGCCCAAGGCGGGCGCGCAACCGGGTCTCGACCAGATGGCCCCGCCGGAGATCGAGCAGGAAGAGCTTGAGGCCGAGGGTGCCGGCGCGAAGAAGCCCCCAGAGCGCTACGAGACGTACGTGGTGAAGCCGGGCGAGTCGCTCTGGTCCATCGCGGCCAAGCCGGAGATCTACGGCAAGGCGACGCGGTGGCGGCGGATCTTCGACGCCAACCGCGATCTGCTCAAGAGCCCGGACCGGCTCAAGACGGGCATGAAGCTGAAGATTCCCCGCCAGACGGAGCGTAACGAGGGGCCGGAGCATGCGGGCAGGACCTACACGAAATGATCGCGGGTGGCCAAGTGGCGAAGTGGCTGAGTGGCCGAAAGAATTTTCTTCCCCACTTTGTCACTGGGCCACTTTGCCACTCCGCCACTCTCGATGGTTGAGCGCTCGCTCGCGCTGAGGACCACCGACGTCCAGGCGCTCTTCGGCCAGCACGACCAGCATCTCCGGCGCATCGAGCAGGTGCTGGGGGTGGCGGTCGTCGCCCGCGGAGAGGAAATCAAAATCACCGGGCAGAAGGACGCCGTCGAGAAGGCCCTCACCCTCTTCGACGACCTCCTGGTCGTCGTGCGCGCCGGCTCGCCGCTGCGCAAGGATGACCTCGACTACGCGCTCCGCGCGCTCGATGACGGGCGCCTGATCCAGCTGCGCCAGCTCTACCAGGAGCGCATCGAGGTGCCCTCCAAGCGGCGTTTTATTATCCCGCGCACCCCGGGCCAGAAAGTGTACGTGGACGCGATGCGCACCCACGATATCGTCTTCGGGATCGGCCCAGCTGGTACCGGAAAAACGTTTCTCGCGATGGCCATGGCGGTGGAGCACCTGACGAAGGGTGCGGTGTCGCGCATCATCCTGACCCGCCCGGCGGTGGAGGCGGGGGAGCGGCTGGGCTACCTGCCGGGCGACCTGGCGGAGAAGATCAACCCGTATCTCCGACCGCTCTACGACGCCCTCTATGAGATGATGGACATCGACATGGTCCAGCGCTACCTCGACCGCGGCATCATCGAAGTGGCACCGCTGGCGTTCATGCGCGGAAGGGCACAACCATACTTCAGCTCCGTCCTCACACCATGGGGCTATGTGCCGATCGGAACTCTCCAGGTTGGCGACACCGTAGTGGGCGCGGATGGCGCGCCGACGCGCGTCGCCGGCGTCTACCCACAGGGTCGCAAAGAGATCTTCCGTGTGACCATGCAGGATGGCGCCTCGACGCTATGCTGCGCCGAGCACCTTTGGGCCGTCTACACGCGAGACGACAGACGTCGGAACAAAAGTTTTCGAGTGCTGGAAACACGCAAGATGTCAGGGCAGCTCAGGCGCGCACACTACCACCGATTCGAATTGCCGCTGATCAGCGCTCCGGTCCAGTTTCCGACGCGGCCCGTGACGCTGGATCCATACGCACTCGGTCTGCTCCTTGGGGACGGGTGCCTCACCGGGACCACGACCCCGACATTTGCCACTGGGGACGCCGAGCTCGCCCACGCACTCGGAGAGGCGCTCGAAGGCGTCCAAGTCACCCGGAAGAGCGAGGTCGACTACGTGCTGCGCAATGCGAGCGGCGGTCGCGGAGGCGTGATCGTCGCGAATCCTGTCACCACGATGCTGCGGGATCTTGATCTCTGTGGGACGAGATCATCGACGAAGTTCGTCCCGAAGGAATACCTGTACAATTCGGCGGACGTGCGCCTCGCCGTGTTACAGGGTCTGCTGGATACCGATGGGGGACCGGTGAAGCAAGCCGGACGGACGTGTCGGATCCAGTACTCCACGACGTCAGTGCGCCTGCGGGATGATATCATCTTTCTGGTGCGGTCGCTCGGAGGTGTCGCCTACTGCAGGACTCGGGTCGCCGCAGAGCGCCTACCGGGTCGGGCGAACGGACGAGATATACGCCACGTTTCGGACTCGTACATCATCGATATCCGTCTGCCCGATTCCCTGCAACCCTTCCGCTTATCTCGAAAGCTCGGGAGGTACCAGCAGGTCGGTGGAGGACATCCAGCGCGATACATCGATAGCATCGAGCGCGTTGGCGAACATGAGACCATCTGTATACGCGTCGACGCCCCAGACTCACTGTACGTGACTGATGACTTTATCGTCACCCACAACACGCTCAACGACTCCTTCATCATCCTCGACGAGGCCCAGAACACGACCGCCGAGCAGATGAAGATGTTCCTCACGCGCCTCGGCTTCGACGCCAAGACGGTCATCACGGGCGACGTCACCCAGATCGACCTGCCGACCGACAAGCCCTCTGGGCTCATCCAGGTGCAGACGCTTCTCGCGGATGTCCCAGGCATCAAGTTCACGATGTTCAGCGGGCAGGACGTCGTGCGCCACGAGCTCGTCCAGGCGATCATCGAGGCGTATGAGCAGAACAACCACAAGCACCGATGAATCAGCAGTCGACCATGACGGTGACGGTGACAAACGCGCAGCACGAAGTACCGGTGCACCGCGACCGCATGGTGCGGGTCGCCAAACAAGCCGTCCGGGCGCTGCGGATCCGCACCCACGGGACGCTCGCCATCACCTTCCTCGGCCGGCGCCAGATCCGCACGCTCAACCGCCGGTTCCTGCGCCACGACCGGCCGACCGACGTGTTGAGCTTCCGCTACGACAACAACGCTGGAGGCAAGCACCACAACACGCTCGGCCCAGAGCCCAGCCCGCCCCGGCCAATCGATTCGTGGAGGGCGGGCCGGGGAGCCCAGCCCGCCCCGGCCAATCGATTCGTGGAGGGCGGGCCGGGGAGCCCAGAGCGAATGGTCGTAGGTGAAATCTTCATCGCGCCCGCGCTCGCGCGCGCCTACGCCAAGACGCACGGCATTCCGTACCAGGAAGAGCTGGCCCGGTACATCGCGCACGGCCTCCTGCATTGGCTCGGGCATGAGGATAAGACAAGCGCCCAACAACAGCGGATGCGTCTTCTGGAGAACCGACTTCTCCAGATGGTATCAGATACGTATCAGATACCATCTGGAGGATCGCGACAGTCAAAGCGGTATCTGATACCAGATGGGCATCCACACCACTGAAGCGATTGTCCTGCGCCGGTATCCGTTCCGGGAGACCAGCATCACGCTGAGCTGCCTGACGGACGGGTTCGGGAAAGTGAAGGGGCTCGTGAAGGGGCTGCGCGCCCAGCCCAACCGGCACCGCAGCGCCATGGAGCCATGCACCGTCAACCGCATCGTCTTCTACGACACGCGCACGAGCCAGCTCCACCTCGTGAGCCAGTGCGAGCTGCTGGACCCCCTCGAGGGGCTCCAGCGGGACCTGGACACGGCGCGCCTGGCCGCCCTGTGCGTCGAGCTCGTAGACACGGTCGTCCCGCTCGAGGAGCCGCAGCCGGCGACCTACCGGCTCCTGAAGCAGACGCTGGAGCGCCTAGCACTTGGCGGCGTCGAGCCGCAAGCCCTGCGGGCTCACTTCATCCTCCGCCTCTTGCGCCTGGCGGGCTTCCAGCCCCAGCTCGACCAGTGTACCGGCTGCAGCGCGGCCATTCATGCCGCCGGGTACTGGAGCGCGCGGCAGGGCGGGTTGCTGTGCGAGCACTGCCTCCATGAAGACCCGAAGGCGGAGTCGGCCAACCCGGAGCTCCTTGACGCGCTGGAGACGCTCTCCAAATCGGACCAGCCGCTCGCGCTGGACACCGGGCTCTTGCCCGGACTGCGCCAGCGGCTGGACAATTTCCTTCGCTGGAGGCTGGATCGACCGTTGAAGACGCTGGCGACATGAGCAGGTCGAATGTAGAAATTTTGGATTTTGGATTTTGGATTTTGGAATCTAAAATCGAAAATCCAAAATCTAAAATGCGCTGATGCACTTTCAACAGTTAATCCGAACCCTCGATACCTTCTGGGAACAACGGGGTTGCGTGATCGTCCAGCCCTACGACGTGGAGATGGGCGCGGGGACGTTTCATCCCGCGACCTTCTTCGGGGCGCTGGGCGCCCGCCCATGGCGGGCGGCGTACGTCCAGCCCTCTCGCCGGCCGACCGACGGCCGCTACGGGGAGAACCCGCTGCGCATGCAGCGCTACTACCAGTACCAGGTCATCCTGAAGCCGACGCCGGACGACGTCCAGAACGTCTACCTCGAGAGCCTGCGCGCCTGCGGCCTGAGGCTCGAGGATCACGACATCCGGTTCGTCCAGGACGACTGGGAGTCGCCGACGCTGGGCGCCTGGGGCCTGGGCTGGGAGGTGTGGATGGACAACCTCGAAGTCACCCAGTTCACCTACTTCCAGCAGGTGGGGGGCGTGGAGCTGGATCACATCTCCTGCGAGATCACCTACGGCCTGGAGCGCATCACGATGTTCGCCCAGGGCACGAGCGACGTCTACCAGGTCGCCTACGGGCCCGGCCTCTCCTATGGCGACCTCCACCTCGCCAATGAGAAGGAAAGCTCGGGCTACAATTTCAATCATGCCGATGTCGCCTTCCACCAGGAGCTGTTCGGCAAGTACGAGCAGGACGCCAAGCGTCTCTTGGAGGCCCAGCTGCTCCTGCCGGCCTATGAGCAGCTCCTGAAATGCAGCCACACGTTCAACATGCTCGATGCGCGCGGCGCCATCAGCCAGTCGGACCGGCCGCGGTTCGTCCTGCGCATTCGCGGGCTGGCCAAGCGGTGCGCGGAGTTGTCCTTGGAACGGGAGGAAATAAACCATGAGAAGGGCTGAGTTGGTTCAAGGTTCAAGGGTGAAGGTTCAAGGAAAGAGACGGCGAACATCCTTGAACCTCGAACCTCCCCGGCCCGCCAACCACACCAGTCTGGGCCGGGGCGGGCGAACCTTAAACTGGGCGGTGACTCGTTCGCTCACCCTGATCTTGCTCCTACTCTCGACTCCGATAGTGGCGCAGGCCGCCGACTACTGCTCCCAACTCGAGGCGATGGGCCTCGAAGGGAAGTACGTCGCCGTCACGTCCTCCCTCGGCAATGCAGCCGAGACGAGGGAAGGCAAGCTCGTCGCCATCGAGCCTGGCACCCTCATCTTGAATCCTGCCCCGGGGCCAGACGTCATGCAGCCGCTCTACGAGGGCAGCAAGATTGTGGAGCCGATGAAGACGCGCGTGTACCTGAATTGCGAGCACATCGTCTCGGTGACCGTCGATCCGATACCGCTCACCCGATGAAAAGAGCTGTTCGGAGTTCAGCGTTCGGAGTCCGGGGTAAGAAACTGCGCACTCCGAACTCCCAACTCCGAACTCCCAACCGAACGGCGGACCTCCTGTTTGAAATCGGCACCGAGGAATTGCCGGCCGCCTACCTGCCGAGCCTGATTGAACAGCTTGGCGTCAAGGCGAAGGCGCTGCTGGCATTACACCATCTCACCTGCCGCTCCGACGCGATCGAATCATTCGGCACGCCGCGGCGGCTGGTGCTCATCGTTCGTGGGCTTGATCCGATACAGCGCACACCCAGTCAAGAAATCCGTGGTCCGGCGAAGGCGGTCGCCTACGACAAGGATGGCCAGCCAACTGCAGCGCTCTTGGGATTTCTGCGTTCGCGCGGCGGCACGCTGGAGCAGACCACAATCATTTCCTCAGAGAAAGGCGAACACGTCTATTTGATCAAGCCGGCTACTGAGAAAAAAACGATCGATGTCTTAGGAGACCCGCTCTTGGGAGACCCTCTGGGTCAGCTCATTGATCAACTGCAAACACCTAAAACGATGCGCTGGGATGAGAGCGGCACCCGTTTCGCCCGCCCGATCCGGTGGCTGCTTGCACTGTATGGCTCGACGCCTATTTTGGGAATACGCCTCGGCATCAAGCACACCGGAGGTCAGACGAGACTCCAACCTGGGCGGCTGACTCGCATCGGGCGCCCTCAAGCGCTGCGGGAGGTGCGCGTCGCCTCAGTGCTCGGCTACTTCCAGACACTCCAGCGCGTCGGCATCATCCTGGATCAACGCCAGCGCCGCTCCCGGATCGAACGGGCAGTCTCGCGTATCGCCGCGCAAGTCGGTGGGCGCATCTCGCCGGAGATGGTCAGCCACGGGCTGTTGGATGAGGTGACGCACCTGGTTGAGACTCCGGTCCCGCTCGTCGGAGGGTTTGACGCGACATACCTGACGTTGCCGCGCGAGGTCTTGTTGGCCAGCATGGCCAAGCACCAGCGGGTCTTCGCCATGGAGGCACAGGGGAAGCTCTTGCCGAACTTCGTCGCGATCCTCGAAGGCAAGCCAAAGCGGCCTGCCACGGTGAAGCGGGTGATCGAGCGCATCCTCAACGCCCGCCTCGCGGACAGCCTCATGTTCTGGAATGAGGACCGCAAGCGCTCCCTCGATGATTTGACGGTGGGACTTGACGGTGTCACGTTCCATGAACGATTCGGCACCATGCTCCAGAAGACACATCGACTGATCCAGCTTTCTGGAATCATCGGTGAACTCTGGGGTCTCTCTTCACAAGAGCTCGAGCAGCTCCGCGCCGCATGTACCTGGGCAAAAGCTGACCTTGTCAGCACAATGGTCAAGGAGTTCCCGACGCTACAGGGCGTGATGGGTGGGAAGCTTGTGGCTGAATCGCAAGGAGGGATCAATGCAGTAGCTGAAGCTATTGAGGAGCACTACCTCCCACTTGCAGGCAAATTACCGAAGACACTGCTCGGATCCGCCCTTGCGATCCTCGATAAATATGACACGCTAGCGGCGTATTTCAGCATGGGGATTGAGCCGACTGGCGACCAAGATCCATTCGGCCTGCGACGAGCCGCACAAGGTATCGTTGAGGTTGGCTGGGCAGTGAAGCGCCCCCTCGATATCAATAAACTGTTTGCATGCTGGAAGGAGGCGACCTTGTCACAAGGACTCGACAAGGTTGATCGCTCAAAGTTTCTGAATCTCTCGGAACAGACCTTCGAACAGAAAAAAAGTAGCATCCGCCGGTATATTTTTGATCGGCTCTACACCTTCGCCTGGCCCTCGCCGGTCCCGACCTCCGACTGCATCGATGCGGTCCTCGCCAGCCCGTGCGACAACCTCATCGACGCGATGGACCGCATCGTGAGCCTCCAGCAATTGGCCGGCCATCCCGGCCTGCGCAAGGCGGCCAAGGTCATCGAGCGTACCCGCAACATCCTCAGGGGGGCACCCCTACGCCAGCCGCAGGTGGATCCGGCACGCCTGGCCGAGCCGCCCGAGCGGAAGCTCTGGGACGTGTACGCCTCGAACCACGAGCGCATAGCTCGTCTGGCCGCAGAGCGCTCCTACGGGGAAGCCACAACGCTGTTCGGGGAGCTCTTCTTCGAGCCGCTGCACGAGTTCTTCGACCGGGTGCTCGTCAATGTCCCCGATGAGCCGCTCCAGCAGAACCGGCTCGCCTTGATGCAGGCAATCCATACGTTGTATACTGAGCGCATTGCCGACCTCTCGAAACTCACACGACTTCTTCAACAACGCGAGGAGACTCCATGATCCCACCACCTGCGTGCCCCGCCATTGGCGGGGCCCATATCACGGAGGCCACACACCCGATGAATCTGACCACAACGCTATGGGCGGTGGGATGAAACGGTCCGGATCCGCCCTGAAACCGTCTCGAGGTGCCGCGGGCAAGCGCGCCCGCGCGTCCCGCTCAAGCACAGGAGGTACTACAGGCAAGCCGCGCTTCCTCTATACCTTTGGCGGCGGCCGCGCCGACGGCCGTGCCGACATGAAGCCGCTCCTGGGCGGCAAGGGCGCGAACCTGGCCGAGATGACCAGCCTCGGCGTGCCGGTCCCGCCCGGCTTCACCATCACCACGGAGGTGTGCCGCGCGTTCTACAAGCTGGGCGAGCGCTGGCCGCAGGGGTTGGACGCGGAGCTCACACACAAGCTCGCCTGGCTCGAGGGGGTGACGACCAAGGGGTTCGGCAACCCGAAGAACCCGCTCCTCGTCTCGGTCCGCTCGGGTGCTGCGGTCTCGATGCCGGGCATGATGGACACCATCCTCAACCTCGGCCTCAACGACCGGGTCGTGCAGGGGCTCATCGTCAAGACTGAAAACCCGCGCTTCGCCTACGACGCGTACCGCCGGTTCATCCAGATGTACGGCAACGTCGTCCTCGAGATCGAGCACAAGCGGTTCGAGGAGGCGCTGGGCAAGGCAAAGACGCGAGCGGGTGCCAAGACCGACGCCGAACTCCCGGCCGAGGCGCTGAAGGCGCTCGTCGCAGAGGACAAGCGGATCGTGAAGGACGCGACGGGCCGCGACTTTCCGGATGACCCGATGGAGCAGCTCCGCGGCGCCGTCAACGCGGTCTTCTCCTCATGGAACAATGAGCGGGCGAGGGTGTATCGCCGGCTCAACGACATCCCGCACGACATGGGAACGGCGGTCACCGTCCAGTCCATGGTCTTCGGCAACATGGGCAAGCACTCGCTGACCGGCGTCTGCTTCACGCGCGACCCGGGCACCGGCGAGCGGGTCTTCTACGGCGAGTACCTGGTCAACGCCCAGGGCGAGGACGTCGTCGCCGGCATCCGCACCCCCAAGCCGATGGCCGAACTCAAGTCCGAGTTCCCGAAGATCTACGAGTCGCTCTACAAGATCGGCCAGCGGCTCGAAACGCACTTCACCGACGTCCAGGACATGGAGTTCACGGTGGAGGAGGGCGTCCTCTGCATGCTTCAGACCCGGACCGGCAAGCGCACCGCCGGTGCTGCGGTCGCCATCGCCGCCGATTTCGTCCGCGAGGGCGTGCTCTCAAAGAACGCAGCACTCCTGCGCATCAACCCGGACCAGATCGACCAGTTGCTCCATCCGACCATCGACCCGAAGGCCAAGCCGCGCGTCATCGCGAAGGGACTGCCGGCCTCGCCAGGGGCCGCGGTCGGCAAGGTCGCGTTTCACGCGGACCGCGCCGTCGAGATGGCGAAGGACGGTGCGGCGGGCGTCATCCTCGTGCGCGAGGAGACCTCGCCCGAGGACATCGAAGGCATGGCGGCCTCGCAGGGCATCCTCACCGCGCGCGGGGGAATGACCTGCATCGCTGGTCGCACTCAACTGCTTACCCCTGAAGGATTCCAGCCGGCCGAAGAGCTGTTTCACGCGATTGAAGACGGGGCGCGGCCGCTCCTGCTCGCATTCGACCACCGCACGATGCGGACACGCTGGCGGCGGGTGATCGCCGCGGGCTCTCGCCGTAGCCCAACGGTGGAGATCGAGGTTTCACAAAGCGGCCGTGCGTCCGGGAATACGCTTGAGCTAACGCCTGACCACAAGATGCTCGTCCTGCAGGCTCGCCGACTGTTCAAGAAACCGCTGGCGGCGTGTCTAGATGAGGGCGACTTCCTGTGCCTCGCCGATTGGGTGCCGGGATCGCCCCTGCATCGAGAGTTCCCTGAGGTGGACCCATACCTCGTGGGCGTCCTGCTCACGGATGGGGATATCCGCCTGTGGGATCGAAAGGGTTCGGTGACGTTCACCCAGAAAGCGACCCCTGAGAAAACCGCCATGATCGCTACGGTTCGAGCAAGCTTCGAGCAGTCGTTTGACGGCGACCGGCTAGGTTATCAGCGCAGCAAAGCAACGGTCGGAGTGCTACGAGGGCGGACAATCCAGGGAACGGTCGAAGACTTCATCTGCTTTCGCAGGGAGCCAGCTGAACGGCTGGCCCGTATCCGGGACGCCGCGGTAACGTGGGTCCTGCAGCTTGAATCGGAAACTGACCTTCTCCGCTTCTTGGCAGGAGTCGCGGACGGAGATGGGTCGTACGGCGCTGGTCGCCTCCAGCTCTACATCGGGAAGGACGAACTGTTGCGCGGCGTCGTCATCGCCTGCCTGAGGCTGGGGATTGTGCCGCAGGTAACGCGCAACCGCGCCATTTCCAACGTCCAGATCGTCGGGCGCTTGGGCGACATCCTCATCCAGAGCAGCCGGTTGAGCGGTACGGTCACCCAGCGGAAGTACGGCACGAAGCTTTTCAGCACACGCTCCCTCTTCCAGGATATCGTCAAGACGGTCGACCGCCAGGGACGTCTCCGCTCGGCGGTGGAACGAAACGTGCTCTACGGCGTCGACGCGGTCGCAGCAGTGCTGCCGCGATGCCCTTCCGGAATCACAGCAGAACTTGAGCGCCTGACGAGGTCCGGGCTGCGGATGGCGCGCGCAAGCCGTGCCGCTGACAGGGGCGTCAACACGGTGTACAACTTTGAAGTCCTGGCCGAGGATGAGCTCGACAAGAATTTCGTCGCGTTCACTAGCTCGTATACGCCGGTCCTCGTGTCGAACTCCCATGCGGCGGTGGTCGGCCGCGGGATGGGGAAGTGCTGCGTCGTGGGCTGCAACGACATCACCGTGCGGGAAGCGGAAGGCTACTTCAGCGCGGGCGGCGTCGTGGTGAAGGACGGGGAGATCATCACGCTCAACGGCTCGACCGGCGAGGTCATCCTCGGCGAAACACCGCTCGTCAAACCGCAGCTCACCGACAGCTTCAAGCAGCTCCTCGAGTGGGCGGACAAGGTCCGGCGGCTGCGGGTGCGCGCCAACGCGGACACGCCGCAGGACGCCAAGGTCGCCCGCGACTTCGGCGCCGAGGGGATCGGCCTCTGCCGCACCGAGCACATGTTCTTCGGCGAGGAGCGCCTGCCCGTCATGCGCGAGATGATCCTGGCGCAGGACGCTACCGCCAGGAAGGTGGCGCTGGCGAAGCTCCTGCCGTTCCAGAAGCAGGACTTCATCGGCATCTTCGAGGCGATGCAGGGACTGCCGGTGACCGTGCGCCTGCTGGATCCGCCGCTCCACGAGTTCCTCCCCGCGACACCCGAAGACCAGGAGCGGGTCGCCAAGCAGCTCGGGATGGACGCGCGGGCGCTGCGGGACACCGTCAACAGCTTGCACGAGATCAACCCGATGCTCGGCCACCGGGGCTGCCGCCTGGGCATCACGTATCCTGAGATCAACGAGATGCAGGCCCAGGCGATCTGCGAAGCGGCCTGCGAGCTCACCCGCGATGGGGTCACCGTCATCCCAGAAATCATGGTGCCGCTGGTCGGCCACCCGCAGGAGTTCCACATCGCGAAGCGGACGATCGACGACGTGGCGAAGCGGACGATGGCGCGCGCGAAGGTAACGTTCGCATATCTCGTCGGTACGATGATCGAGGTTCCGCGTGCTGCGGTCGTCGCGGACCTCATCGCCCAAGAAGCGGAGTTCTTCAGCTTCGGCACGAACGACCTCACCCAGATGACGTTCGGGTTCTCCCGGGACGACATCGGCAAGTTCCTCCCGCACTACCTCAAAGAACACATCCTGCCCGCCGACCCGTTCATGAAGCTCGACCGGGACGGCGTCGGCTCGCTCATCCGCCTGGGCATCCAGAAAGGCCGTGCCGCTCGCAAGGGACTGAAGGTCGGCATCTGCGGGGAGCACGGCGGGGAGCCGTCCTCCATCGAGTTCTGCCACCAGGTGGGGATGGACTACGTGTCGTGCTCGCCCTACCGGGTGCCAGTCGCTCGCCTCGCCGCGGCCCAAGCCGCGCTCAAGGAAAAGAAACGCTGAGAATGTGGAATTCGGAATGTGGAATAGCGGCTGTCTTTATTCCGCACTCCGCATTCCCCATTCCGCATTTTGCTAGGATTTCCTCGCATGTCGGATCCCATCCGCTCGTATCTTAAAGACATCAAGGACATTCCGCTCCTGACCGCCAGGGAGGAGATCGAGCTCGCCACGCGCATCGGCAAGGGCGACCTGAAGGCCAAGCGGCAGATGACGCTCTCCAACCTGCGCCTGGTCATCAACATCGCCAAGCGCTACTCCCACCTGGGCGTGCCGCTCCTCGACCTCATTGAAGAGGGCAATCTTGGGCTGATGAAGGGGGTCACCAAGTACAATCCCAAGAAGGGCTACCGGTTCTCCACCTACGGCGCCTGGTGGATCCGCCAGTACATCACCCGCGCCATCGCCAACCAGGGCAAGACGGTCCGCATTCCGGTCTATATGACCGAGCTGCTCTCCAAGTTCAAGCGCATCACCGAGGAGCTCTCGCAGAAGCTCGGCCGCCGGCCGACCGTGACCGAACTGGCCAAGCGCATGCGCCTACCGGTCGAGCGCATCGAGCGGCTCCAAGAGCTGGTCACCTCCTCCCAGACGACCTCGCTGGAAACGCCGGTCGGGGAAGAGGGCGAAACCGAGATGATCGACCTCTTGCAAGATGAGACCGCGCCCAGCCCGCAAGACGAGATTACCCGCTTCCTCCAGCATGAGCGCATCGCGGCACTCCTCCAGAAGATGAATGAGCGCGAGCGTCGAGTGCTCATCCTGCGCTACGGGCTGGACGATGGCATCAGCCGCACGCTGGGGGAGACGGCCAAGTTCTTCAGCATCACGCGCGAACGGGTCCGTCAAATCGAAGTGGTCGCCCTGCGCAAGCTCCGCATGCTGCTCGCCTCAGCAGAGACTCCGAACGCCGGCCAACCGCAGGTCCCCGCGCCGACCTCCTCATCGGCGCCTCATGCGCACGCGGCACGACGCACCCAACCCGTCACGACCCGCACCCGGCACAGCAGGCGCAACCACCGCTGAGCCTTCCTCATCGCGCTGCGAGTCGAGGAACTGCCACGTCCCGAAGGAGGGAATTCCTTTCAGGAAAGGGATGGCCGCCGGAAGGGAAAACGAGGTTTTCCCTTCCGGCCCTGACCCGGTTCTTCGCTCCCTTCAGGAAGAGGGAGACCAACCTCGCCGAAGGCGGAGCGACGCGCCTGTAGCTCAAACTGGATAGAGCGGGGGCGTCCTAAGCCCTGCGTTGGAGGTTCGACTCCTCCCAGGCGCACCACTCTTCATGGAGTGGCAAAGTGGCTGAGTGGCCATAGCATCGATGCTGTGGTCACTTTGCCACCTTGCCACTTGGCCACTGAGCGGCGTTTTGGGGGGTGAAGGCGACCCTCTCCACCACAGTCCAATAAACCCCCATTAAAATCGCGTAGAGGAGCTCACAACTGAGTAAAAAATGCTTGACAAGCATAGCCTAACTCCCTATAGTAAGCGCAACTTCTGAAAGGAGGTGTACGGTGAATCCGCAGTTCCTTTCACATCACTGGACCAGTCTGAGGACACGTGGCGCATGAGCGCAGAGTGGCAAGGTACGGAAGGCCTGGGAAGTGGGGACTCACAACAAGGAGGTTCGGCGATGGTGAAGGCTACGCTTCGTAGCGCAGTCCTTCTTGGCATTGCGGCCATCGGGGTACTGGCGGCTGGCATGCCCAGCTTTGCGGAAGTGCAGAACGTCAAGGTCGGCGGGGACATCACGGTCCGCGCGTTCCACCGGGAGAACCTGGATCTCCAGGATCAGAGCGGTGCTCTGGATGGGCAAGACTTCTTCATGACCACCACCGGGGTGAACGTTGGGGCGGATCTCACCGAGAACGTCTCGACCTTCATCCGGCTAGCGAACGAGCGGGACTGGAACCTGGATGGAACCGCGACTGGCGACGTCGATCTGAGCCAGGCGTACATCACGCTGAAGGAGTTGTTCTACTCGCCGCTCACGCTGCGCGTCGGGACCCAGCCCATTGTGTGGGGTCGTGGATTTGTGCTGGGTAGTGCCCTCATTCCCAACACCTTGACGAATGGCAATGACCGAAATGCCGCCATTACCGCCAATGAGTTCACCGATTTCACGGCGTTTGACGCGATCCGGGCGACGGTCGACCTGTCCAGCTTCACGGGCAGCATGCCGCTCACGGCGGACTACGTGTACATCAAGCTCAATGAGAACCTCACCGGCACGGCGGACGACGTCAACCTCCAGGGCGTGAACTTCAGCACCAAGCTGGACGCGGCCCACACCGAGCTGGAAGCCTACTTCCTGAACAAGCTCGACAGGGCCGGTACGACCCCCAATATTAACAAGAACGGCCAGGTGAGCACCTTCGGCCTTCGCGGGAGTTCGATGCCAGTTGATGGCCTGTCCCTCTGGGGCGAGTTGGCCTACCAGTTCGGCCGCCGCGGCACGAATGCTGCCGTAGGGGACATCACGACCGTGCCGACAGGCAGTCCGTTCCAGGCGTGGGCCACCGACTGGGGTGTTGAGTACACCTTGACCGATGTGGCGATGAAGCCGAAGGCGGGCGCTGAGTGGATCTTCTGGTCAGGAAAAGACTCGGACGGCGCCGTGGCGGGGTGGGATCCGATCGCCCGCAGCTATTTCACGACCGCACTGCGTGACTTCCAGGTGGCTTCGGCTGCCGGGTTCTACGCCACCGCTCAGCCTGGCGATACGTCCGCGGCGACCAACCAGAACGAGATTTCCTTCTGGGGCGGGTTGAAGCCGGTTGAGGACCTGTCCGCTACGTCCCGCCTGAGCTTTTTCTGGCAGGCTGTCGGCTCTGTCCCGGTTAATGCGGTACTCGGCACGAGAGCCGACGGTGAGCGGAAGAGCTACGCCGGGGCCGAATGGGACAACCAGCTCGTCTACGACTACACGGACGATGTCCAGCTCGGGTTCCTGTGGGGCATCTTCTTCCCGGGTTCGGTCTACCACGCGGGGTTTAACAGCACCGCGCAGGAGCTGGTCAGCACGGTCAGCGTGAAGTTCTAAGCGCGACCGCGGTCGCAGTACAGCGGCCCCCTGCTTCGCAAGGAGCAGGGGGCGTTTTTTCAACCGTTTGCCCGTTGGCCCGTTTTGCCCGTTGAGCCCGTGAACGGGAGAACCGGCCAACGGGCAAACGGGCAAACGAACGAATGTCTCATCCCCTCTACGTAGCTTTCGTCTGGCACATGCACCAGCCCTGCTACCGGGACCTGGTGACCGGCTCGTGCTCGATGCCATGGGTGCGCCTTCATGCGGCGAAAGACTATGTCGACATGGTCGAGCGGCTGGACGATTTTCCCAACATCCACCAGACCGTGAACGTCGTGCCCTCGCTCCTCGACCAGCTCGACGCCTATCTGCCGCCAGCCAACGGCTCCGACACGTTCCTGGATCTCTCCCGCAAGGCGGCTGACGACCTATCCGCTGAAGAGCAGCGCTTCCTCCTCCGGTGGTTCTTCATGGCCAATGTGGAGCGGATGATCCAGCCGGTGCCGCGCTATCACGACCTGCTGGCCAAGCGCGGTCTTCATATTCTGGAGGAGCGCTGGCCGACGATCCAAGCGCGGTTCAGGACCCAGGACTACCTCGACCTGCAGGTCTGGTTCAACCTCGCGTGGATCGACCCCTGGATCCGCCGGCGCGATCCGGAGCTCGGGCGCCTCGAAGCCAAGGGCCGGCAGTTCACCGAGGAAGAGAAGCACTGCGTGCTGGACTACCAGCTCAAACTGGTGGGCCGCGTCGTCCCGACCTACCGCGCCGCCGCGGCGCGCGGCCAGATCGAGCTTATCACCTCTCCGTACTACCATCCCATCCTGCCGCTCCTGTGCGACACCCACTCGGCCCGCACCGGGCTGCCGAACGCGGCATTGCCCGAGCCGGGCTTCCGGCACCCAGAGGACGCGCGCTGGCAGCTCCAGGAGGGGCTCCGGCGCCACCAGGAGGCCTTCGGATCACCGGCGCTGGGGATCTGGCCGCCGGAGGGCAGTGTCAGCGAAGAGGCCGTGGCACTTGCCTGCGAGGCGGGTGTCCAGTGGCTCGCCACGGATGAAGAGATCCTCTGGCGCACGCTCAAAACCGGCCGTTCTTCCGCGCTCCTCTACCGTCCGCACCTCTTAGAACGTTCCTCCGGCCGGACCGCGATCGTGTTCCGCGACCGGGAGCTCTCCGATCTCATCGGCTTCGTGTACAGCCGGTGGGACGCGAAGACGGCGGCGGCTGACTTCCTCAAGCGTCTGGACGCCATCCGGTCGCGGCTCGATGACGCGGCGAGGCCGCCGCTCGTCAGCGTCATCCTCGACGGCGAGAACGCCTGGGAAAGCTATCCGGACAACGGCCACGCGTTCCTGATGGAGCTCTACGCGGCACTCGCGCGCGACGAACGCATCCGATGCGTCACGGTCAGCGAGTATCTCGCGCGCCACCCCCTCGACCACGAGCCGTCCCTGCCAGAGCTCTTCAGCGGATCGTGGATCGACGGTAACTTCGCCACCTGGGTCGGCCACCCTGAGAAAAACGCCGCCTGGAGCCGGCTCGCCGACGCCCGCGCGGCACTCGAAGGAACGGACAGACGTGCGCCGGCCTGGGAGAACCTCGGAGCGGCGGAGGGAAGCGATTGGATGTGGTGGTTTGGCGATACCCATTTCTCCACCCAGGCGAATGCGTTTGACCAGCTCTTCCGCACCCACCTCATGAACGCCTACCGGACCGCCGGCCTTGCGGTCCCTGAGACACTCAGCCAGCCGATCCGGACACCTGCCATCCCAGCTTACTTTGCGCCAACCGGCCTCATCCAGCCGATCATTGACGGCCGCGAGACGTCCTACTATGAATGGCTCTATGCAGGGCGGGTGGACCTCACACGGCAGTACGGCGCCATCCAGCGCGGCACCCAGCATCTCCGCGTCCTGCACCACGGCTTCGACCGGGCCCATCAGTACGTCCGACTCGACTTCGATCCGGACTCGCTGAGCGCCTCCTCAGGCTGGGCGATTGAGCTGTCGCTCTCGTCCGCCCGGATCCGCATCGAGCCGGTAGCGGGCTCGGTCCGCGCCCACGCGCTGCCGGCGGACGGTAAGGAACCGGTCGCCATCCCCTGCGCGCTCAGCCGAACGCTGGAAGTGGCCATCCCTTCAGCCCTGCTTCGCCTGCCACCCGGCGCCAAACTGCGCCTGAGCGTCAGCCTTGAGCAGGGCGGGGAAGTGGTGGAGCGCTACCCCGACCACGGTATCTTTGAGTTGACCGCATCGGAAGCGGAGCTGGAAGCCCAAGCCTGGCCGCTGTAGAGCTGATATTGCAGATTCTCGATGAAGCATCCGTCGCAAAGACGATAAAACAGATACAATGTCATATCTGTGTTATCTGCTTTGAGGGAAAGCTCTTTCGCCGGAATCTGCGTTATCAACGCTGGTAACCTTGATTTACCGTCGGAGAATACCTATAATCGTAGAAGAATATGCAGCCCACCAAGCTCATCCGCATTGCCATCACCGGGGTCGGAAACTGCGCGAGCTCCCTCCTCCAGGGCATCCACTACTACGCCGGCGCGCACGAAACGCCCGGTAGCGTCACTCGGGGCCTCCTGCACCCGCGCGTCGGCCCCTACGCCCCGTCCAACATCAAGGTCGTGGCGGCCTTTGACATCGACGCGCGCAAGGTCGGCAAGCCGCTCGAGGCGGCATGCGTCGCCCTCCCGAATTGCACGATGAAGTTCGTCAAGCGCTTCCCGCGCTACGGCGTGAGCGTCCGGATGGGTCCGGTCCTGGACGGCGTAGCGCCCCATATGCGCCAGTATCCCTCCGCCCAAACGTTCGTCGTGGCGAAGGCGAAACCCGCGAACGTCGCCAGGGTGCTGAAGGAGAGTCGGACGGAGATCCTGCTGAACTACCTGCCGGTGGGCTCCCAGAAGGCGACCGAGGCGTACGCCGACGCGTGCCTGGAGGCCGGGGTCAGCCTGATCAACTGCATTCCCGTCTTCATCGCCTCTGACCGCCGGTGGGCGGCCCGATTTGCCCAGCGCGGCATCCCGCTCATCGGCGATGACGTGAAGAGCCAGGTGGGAGCCACCATGCTCCACCGAACGCTCGTCCGACTGTTCATGGAGCGGGGTGCGGCCATCGACCGGACCTACCAGCTCAACGTCGGCGGCAATACCGACTTCTTGAACATGCTCAACCAAGACCGCCTGAAGATGAAGAAGATCTCCAAGACCGAAGCGGTCCAATCGGTCCTCCACCCCCGCCTCGACACCACTGAAATCCACATCGGCCCGAGCGACTACGTGCCGTGGCAGCACGACCGAAAGGTGTGCTTCCTCCGGATCGAGGGGCGCGGCTTCGGCGACTGCCCCATCGAGCTCGAGGCCAGGCTCTCGGTCGAGGACTCGCCCAACAGCGCCGGTATGACCATCGATGCCATCCGGTGCCTACGACTGGCCCGCGACCGCCATCTGTCGGGTCCGGTCCGGTCCATCTCCGCCTGGACGATGAAACATCCGCCCGAGCCCATGCCGGATGAGCAGGCATGCCAGCTCGTGGAGGCATTCATCCGTGGCAGCAACAATCGATAGCATCACGAGTTCCCGGCCGTCCGCGCACTCTGCATCAGGATGGCGCTCCGTCCTGCGGTTTGGCTTGTCTATCGTCCTCTTCGCCGCTCTCATCACCCTCCTCGCGCTTCCTTGGGTGCATCTGTCGTGGTGGAAGATCCTCCGCCGTTCGGTCTCGATCGCCTCCGCCCTCAGCCTGTGGCTCTGCATCACC
>Ga0209515_10000956_pt1 | contig 49838 bp, 52 predicted proteins | sample Subgroupgradi54m_FD_187454 | JGI IMG/M metagenome (GOLD analysis project Ga0209515, IMG submission 187454) | Subsurface groundwater microbial communities from S. Glens Falls, New York, USA - GMW60B uncontaminated upgradient, 5.4 m (SPAdes)... ... | reverse complement strand
AAACTTCGCATTTTTACCTTGTTCAATGTCATTGTATTTCTTGTTATTTGTAATTTTCTTAATAAAAAACGGTTTAATCTGATCTAACATTTCAATGAACTTTTCGTCTTTATCTCCGCCCAATCTATTAATCTTAAAAAATCCTATTTTGAGACCATGAACTTCTGTTAATCTAATGGAGTCAGAATTGTTTAATAAAAATTCTCTGACTACTTTTTCAGATTTTTCCGCTTTGTCAAACGAAAGAGTGTATTCAATTCTTGCCATAAGTAGAGAAATATAGAAATAAATATCTATTTAAGATTATCTAGCAAAATCATCCCTATATCTTTCATCATTCTTTCAAGAAGATTCGTCTCACAACCATCTAAAGAGTCACGCCCACACAGACGATAATCAGCCCTCGCCAGAACGGGATCAGCTGGATGAACTTCCTCATTAAAATAGCGATCAAGAACTTTTCCCACTTCAGCTCGCACAAAGCGTGGAATTGTATCTCTTCTACCAACGGCAAGATACAAACTATCACCATCTACTAAACCGCGATAAAAAACAGCCATGGTTTGTATTGCAATCTCTTTCAGAGTAGCTTCAGGATAATGATACCGTTCACGACACTCGATAAAATAGAGAACTACCATTACACCAAAAAAGAGAGCTTTTTTTAAAAATTATCCCTTCTTTTTTGAAAGTTTCTCTTTCCTCAGACTGCCACGCAACGCCAGAAGAATAATCACAACTAAAACCCCTACAACAAACCCTTCTACCTGCATCTGAAAGTCGCGCCTTCCGAAAACAGAAGAGTCAAGTTCCTGCCAGAACGTCTTCTTCTCTGGAAAATAAATACTAAAGTCACTCATTTCCAAAGCATACTCTAAATATAATAAAGCAGCATATTTATCTTGATCCTGCAGAGAAAAAGCATACTTATAATAGGAATATCCCAGAATCGGAAAAATTCCTTTGGCACTATTTTCAGAAATAATTCTCTCCACAGATTTCCGCTTGCTCTCCAAATACTGCGGAAGTGCACTCTCTTCTACACCCAAAGAACTGACAATTGCATCAGCATTGGCCTTAGCCTGCGCCGCTGTAATCAAACAGAGTGCAAAATTCTTTTGATCGAGAGACTTTCTTGCGCTATTAATCTTTTCTTCAATAAAATTAGCGCCCGGCCCTAAAAATAACGCGACATATTGGAACCGCTCCTCACCCTCAGTAATCTTTCCCATACACGATTGTTCAAGCGTAGCATTATTTAAGACAAATTTTGTCCCATCCATGGAAAAAAACTGATACCACGCTAACGCAGAATAGAAGCGCTCTTCCGCATACGCCAAAACAGACCTCATTTCAGGAACACTTAATGGCTCAGAACTCCCCCGTATCCGTTGCAATTGATCATCGACATCTTGCAACCGCTCTTGAACAACCATCAGCGTCTGTAAATCAGAAATCGTTTCGATCGATTCATTGTTTGCTTTACTCCTCAATTTCGCCACTTTCTGTTCGAGAACAGCATACAATCCTAACGAATCTGCTTTTGATAGATTTTGTTGCTGATATTCTCTCGTCCGCAGAAGAATATCATTACTAAAACAATAGCTTGCCGCGGCGTAATAATCATTCTTCAGAGAGGCATTTTCCGCCGCCTGTTTCTTATTCTGAAAAGCCGTTCGAGTATCATTATCCAACGATAAACCCTGCTCATTCATCTCTTGAATAAGAGCATTGCCTCGTTCACATAACGCATCTTTTAAGCCTTTCATTATTTGAGCATATTTTGCATCTTCAGTAATACTCGCCCCTTTGTGATCTAAATCAACACCCGTTAACTCTTTAATAACTGTATCTAGATCAACTACTTCAAGAACATGTAAATTCAATTTTTCTTTTCCATAACTAATAAGATCTGAAGCATTGGCACTTTTATTAAAAGCAGTGGCATTATTTTCGGAAGTAGAATTGTTGGAGGAAATGGAACTATTAGCGACGCTTACTACTTTCCGCTCTTCCAACTTCTGCTTTGTTGTCCCCAGTGGAATTAATACTTCTTTCAAACCGGCATGCGATGCCGCCTCTAACTTCTCTTTAACACCGCCCACCGGTCCAATTGTTCCTCCAGAATTAATTGTTCCTGTAATCGCTACCTGTTGATCATAGGGAAGATTAAGCACGGCGATCGTTGTGAGAGCGGCAATTGCTGCACCCGCAGAAGGTCCGCCAATAATTGACGACTTTGCTTTAATCGTATAGATAAAATCATATTTATCGCAATTCAGTTTGAAATGATTACAGGCAATATCCTTGGCAAATCGTGTCGAGATCTGCGTATCTAACTTTGTCAACGGAAATGTTTCCAAAAAGACACGACCAGAGCCTTCCTTTAACTCCAAATAAAGATCGGCATCACTTCCTTGATAGCCATTGCCATCTTCCTGAACAGCCAGAAGCTTGAGATGGTAAGGTTGTTTTTCTAGAGCTAAAGAGAAAGTGACAGACAACAGAATACCAACAATAAACACAAACCAGCCCTTTCTCATAGAGAGAAAAGAAACGAGGAGGGATATAAAGGTTGTGATAGTCACAGATAGCCATAGCAAAAACAGTACGTATTTAGTTAGTGAGCCAATGGTTCGTCTCGCAGTGACTAGCGAAGCAGAAAGGATAGGGACGGAAAATAATTCTTTCTTATTTCTCTTTTGGAAGAGATGATTCGGGACATATTTTCCGCGAGACGAACGGCCAACTAAATACGTACCAAAAACAGAAAAGAACATAAACAGCAGAAGCTATACATCCTAAAAGAGATGATAAATATAACCAGAAAAAGACCCACAATTGGCTTAGCATTAGGAGCCGGCGGAGCAAAAGGTTTTGTCCATATTGGTGTTCTCAAAGCCCTCTACAAGCATAAGCTCTTTCCGGATTATCTTGCCGGTACTTCAATGGGCTCAGTTATCGCCGCCGCCTATGCCTGCGGAAGAAACCCAGAAGAAATTGAAGCGTTCTTAAAACACACTGATTGGCGACGCATCGTTGATTTTACGATTCCAAAAGCGGGACTATTAGAAGGGAAGAGAATTAATCAAAAACTAGGTGAATTAGTCTTTCACAAGAAATTCCGCCAGTGTTCAACACCGTTGCGAATCATCGCCTATAACTTAACCAAAAAAGAAAAAGTGATCTTTACAAAAGGAGATATTACCCAAGCACTGCGTGCTTCCATTTCTATTCCCGGCATCCTCAATCCACCAACGATCAAAGGAGAACAATATATTGATGGAGCAGTGATCGACCCCACCCCGTTTAGTACCGTTAAAGAGATGGGAGCAGATATTGTCATAACGGTCAACTTAGCCAATCCTCAACACCAGAAAACAAAAACAACAATCACCAGAGAAGAAACATATCTCACCTCCCTAAAAGAGGAATTCATTAAAGATGAAGTTAAGTTCCTTGGAACAGTGCTCTTTCCAGAGAATTGGCCAAAAGCAATCAGAAAAATGTTACGCAAACTGCTCAATACTATCTTGTATCCCGCCCGCGTTCTACGCATGCTCGCCGGGAGAGAACTCTATCCTATTGCTAATACGATGTACGAAACGATAAATATTTTATCCGACAACCTCGCTCAAGAACAGCTTGCCCACGCCGAAAATTGTTTGATTATTAATCCAAATATTGATGGACTATCATGGTCTGATTTTAATAAGATTGATCGATTCATTAAAATGGGTGAAGAAGCTACGGAAAAGATAATTCCGCAGTTAGGAAAGATGCTCTTACGATAAAAACGATCATTCCACTTCTTTCTTAATCCCTTTCATCTCACGATAGCGCAAATGAACCTTCTTTCCCGTATTAATGTGTTGTAGAATAATTTCTTTAGCCATCGCCAGGACATTATATCGTTCTCCACTTTTTACAACGACATCACCTTTCGCAAACGGAGCCTGCCGAAAGAGAATAGTTAAGCGATACATCTCTTTATCTTTCTTCTGCGTATGCAGTGTTGCTGTAATTAATACTTCCCCGCCAAATTTTGTCTGCAGTTTTTTAGCGAGAATGCGTGTAAGAGAATTATCAGAGAGATAAAAATCTAATCCTGTTTTCTCTTCCAGCACTTTAGAAACAAATAACTGAACACGAGGTATTTCTTCTTCAACAAAATCAATTACTTCCTGAGAAACATTACGTAGTTGAAGAATTGCTTCATAATATTCTGTATGTTTTCCAACGAGCGTCCTTACCATATAACCCCAAATTTCAAGAATATATATTAAACTTTGTGCTGAAAATTAATATCTCCACCCAAAATGTTTATATAACCACAAACTATTGTCTGACTCATGGGAACAATTCCTCTGCCGCAAATTACCCTTCGTTATGAAGGACCATTTGACTTCGACGGGATGTATGCGGCAATTATCGATTGGGCCAAGAATTATGGATATCTTTGGCTTGAAACATCATATAAACATAAAGTCCCATCGCCAAAAGGAGCAGAATTAGAATTTCTCTGGGAGATGACTAAAAACGTTACTGAGTACATTAACTATAGGATCACGTTCACAGTCCATACCTGGGATACAACAGAAGTAGAAGTTACAGTTGATGGTAAGAAAAAAACACTAACTAATTCCAGAATTCATATTCTCATTGAAGGGAAACTTGAAACGGACTGGCAAAAAAGATTTAGTGGAAATAAGCTCGCCCAGAAACTGGGTGGCTGGTATGAAAAACTGATGGGCAAGAACATCGAAGGAATATACTGGGATCAGCTTTACTATCGCATCTGGAATTTACATGCCCTTCTCAAGAAATACTTCGATCTGCAGTCCAAAAAATATCAATATAAAGGATATTTGAAAGAGAATTGAAAAGGTTAAAAGAAGAAGTATTTTCACCTATGAAATTATCTCTAGAAGAAATAAGTGAACTTTTAGGATGTTTCTATCAACAGTATAAACTATCTGAAGAATGGGGAGAATATATCAATTACGGATCCATTCTAGTGCAACGTGACCAGGCTTGTGGCGACAATGCCCAGGTAGAAATTGCACTATATTCATTGCCCCCAGAAGAAAAAAAACTTCCCACGGAATATACCCGAAATGGCAGAACAATTAAGTTGGTGTATCGTGTTGATCCAGAGAGTTCTAAACTGCAATAAGGAGAAAAAAAGTATCGATTACAAAAGACTTTCAGTAACTTTTTCCAAAATAGAACCAAACCATTGCTTTAGCGCCACAGGCAAAACATTTCTGTTCTTTCTTTAGAGGAGGCTGCTCAAACGGCGAATTCAACGATTTCGCTCCCGTCTTTTCTTTAAACTCTTCTTCACACTTCGTCACACCACACCATGGACCAAGAATTAATTTCTCAACAAGCAACTCTTTCTCCGCTTCCCTCAGTGATGTTACCATGACAGTGCTTGCTTGAAGATGTTTTACCGCTTTTGCATACAACTCATTCTGCATCGTTTCAAGAAGAAGTGGCACTTCAGTCTCAAGTTTATCAAGCAAAATAAATTTCTTCTCACCGGTATCTCGACGCACAACAACCGCCTGCTTTTTTTCAATATCTTTTGGACCAAGCTCAATACGCAGAGGAATACCTTTCATTTCCCATTCATTAAATTTCCAGCCGGGAGAATAGTCATCACGACTGTCAAGATGAACGGCAATATCTTTCTTCTCCAATTTTTTCACTATCGCTGCTGCTTCTTTCAAGACAATATCTTTTGTTGCATCAAAGAGAATTGGTACAATAACCGCCTGCGTTAATGCTACTTTTGGAGGGAGAACTAACCCTTTGTCATCGGAATGAACAGCAAAAAGGACACCTAACATCCGCGTAGAAATCGCCCAGGTATTCTGCCACGCATATTGTTTTTCTCCTTTGTCATCGAGAAACGTAATATCAAACGCTTTCGCAAAAATCTGACCATCGTGATGAAAATCTGGACCTTGCACGGCTTTTCCATGAGGCATCAGAAATTCCATCGAAACCGTATATTCAGCGCCAGCAAATTTTTCCTTTTCTGATTTTTTTCCAATCAGAGAAGGCAGTGCAAGATAATTCTCACAAACCTCTTTGTAAATTCCAATAATCTGATCTTTCTCTGCTTCTGCTTCTTTCTTTGTCGCGAAAGCTGTATGCCCTTCATTCCAAAGAAATTCCCGTCCCCGTAAGAAAGGGGTTGGATGTTTAAATTCCCAACGCACAACATTGTTCCACTGGTTCAAACGCAGAGGTAAATCACGGTGCGATCGAATCCATTTTGAATAAGAATCATACATAATCGTTTCTGAGGTTGGTCGAACCGCAATCCGTTCATCTAATTTACTGTCCCCGGCATGAGTAACCCACGCCACTTCCGGAGAGAAGCCTTCAATGTGTGATGCCTCTTTTTGTAATAATTTTTCTGGGATAAATAATGGGAAATAAGCATTCTTAATGCCAATTGCTTTAAAGCGACGATCAACTTCATCGCGAATTTTTTCCCAAACAAGATACGAATTTGGTCGATAAATAATACATCCAGAAACCGCAGAATAGTCTGCCAATTCCGCTTTCTGAATCAGCTGCGTATACCATTCGGAGAAATCCTCCTTTTTCTTAACCGTTAGTCCTTTCAGATCCTTATCTTTTCCAGCCATAAGTAGAGAGAAGTATTGATGATTTTATAAAGATTTGCCAAAGGAATTGTTCCAATCAAACAGTCAAAATGATTTAAAGAACTTTGAAAGAGAGAATTAAAAGATTCATAAACACTTCAAATACATCGTTGGTTGTGGAACATAGGGTAGTGCAACAAAACCAGACAACTCTGCAACTTCAGGAGAGAGCACAAAACCATTGATCAATTGCACACGGCCAGCGAGATCAGCTGCAGGAAAAGACTTAACAATACTTTTCTTAACTTTTTCAGGATTATAAGGAACGAGTACTTTCTCACCGCGATAGTCTGAAAAATCAGCTGAACCGAGATACGCTTGGGCCGCTCTTTCCAGATCAATAAGAAAATAATGGCTGGAATCAGGTTGTAAAATATCCGCAAGATCTCGACCAGCTTCAACGAGTAATTTTCTTAAATTGAGATCTTTTACTTCGGTTGCCATTTTTTAGAATCAAATAAGCGAAGTTATTTATAAATTATCCTCAAAAAATAACATTAATGTCTCTCTTTTTTAAGAAATTCCGGAACACAATACGAATTCTCACTTTGGATATGCCATAAACTTAATCTCAAAGTTGTCATCTGAATAGAGAACTGCTGAGGAGTTTGGATTGAGCGCAATGTTTTTTATTTTCGCTTGGACATCAATCATATTATAAGTGAGTACTACCGCTGTTCTCAACAGAAATTGACGATCAAGCCCTTCTTCGACAGAAATTTTATCAACAGCCTCCGGACGAGGAGTATATTCTGTAATCCCCAGAGGAGAAGCAACTTTAAAATGAACCATTCTCCCTGGAAATTGCTCTTTAACATCGCAAGAAAGCAACAGCGCAGCGTAGAGATCAAGAGAAGAAGGGAGAGAAGCATACGTTAAGAAAAAATCCCACGGCATTAATCCGTTTGGATCATTGTCCTCTCCGTGATTCTTCGCATAGAGAGACTGAAGCGCTTTTTCAGGATGAATATGATACTGAACGGTTTCTCGACTCGTTCCCGCAAGAATCTCAAGAAGGGCCATATTTAACGATGCTTGAGTTGAACTTTCCTCCTCCCACGAATAGCGACCAACTTCCCACCACTCTTTGTCTTCTGGAACATAAACCCACGCCTCTTCCAAAGGAACTTCTTTCACTAAACGCTGTAAATCACGAACGCCCTCTTCTTCGGACTCTTTAATATAGGTAACTAAGCCCTTCTGGTTATTAAAAACAAGATGATTACTTGGAGTTGTGTTATACACTTCTTTGAGAAAATGACGAGGAGAACAACTTTGACCAAGAACTGTAATTGCTGCTAAAGCGAGAAGAGACTTTTTCATTATTCAAAGCAAAGAAAGAAAACAGTTCTTAAAAGCTTTTTACCAGAAAATCTACAATACAAAAAAAATGATAATAATAATCCTAAAAAAAGAAAAAAAAGTTAGTATATGTTGTTTAAACATGAATCCTGAAAATGTAACTACATTTTTTTGTGATTTCCGTAACAACTGCGACAGTATACTGGTCTGCCTTCTTTCGGTTGGAAAGGTACTTCGCATTCTGCGCCACAATCAGAGCACGTAACTTTGTGCATTTCTCGTGGACCGCTGTCAAAGCCGCCTGAACGTTGGCCGCCGAATCGTTGTCCTCCGCCTCTAAAATCTCCCATGGTTATTCCTCCAATTTCAAACTACTCAGAAATCGTTTCCGAATTCCTACTGTTCTTTAAAAGGTAAAAAACAGCGGTAATTTATAAGCTTTTGCACTGGAAATGAGGAAATCGAGAGTGAACCAGCTAGAAATTAATCACGAAATTAGTTAATCCCCTGCTCCGAAAGATAAGAAACTAATTCTTGAAATGACTTATCAATGGGGATCTCTTTACTCCGAAAGAGGAAAGTTTGCAGCCCTATTTCTTGTGCACCATGGATATTTCTCCTCTTGTCATCAATAAACAAGACTGAAGCCGGTAGAGGATTATCCAACCGGTTTAATAAAGCATAATACGCCTCAGACTTTGGTTTAGAAACACCAATTTCATGTGAAGAGATGGCAACATCAACAACACGTGCAAGATACGCACTAGGGGTAGCATACATTATTGGATTGTTATTACTTAACACTGCAGTTCTATATCCCTTCTCTTGAAGAGTTTGCGCTAGTTCAATCACCGGACCATATGATTGACCACACCAGTCTTCCAAACAAAGACGAGCTTGGCGAAGATCATCTAGGGAGGTCGGCAAACCAGCTAGACCGAGTGAAAAAGTCAGAAAATGATCGACAGAAAGTTTACCATTATTAAATTCACGCCAGTAATCATGATCTGAAGTTTCCCCAGGAATAATTCTCCGAAGCAGTTCAGAAGTGAAACTATCACCCCAACGAGCTTGACCACGTCGAACCGCTGCTGCTCGATTAGAGATATTGGCAACCCCGCTAAGATCGAAACAAATAGTAGTAATCTTTGTCATGGCAAAGGAAGAAAGAGAGTTACTTAAAAGCTTTCCCCAGAAAAATATCTTCCAAGACAATAAGTTTAATAAATTATTTTCTCTTTCTCAAAATATGAGCAATATTATCTTACTGGGAGCCCCCGGATCAGGCAAAGGCACGCAAGCCCAACGGATCTATGCCCGTTATTCTTTTCCACAAATCTCCACGGGAGACTTATTTCGCCATGCCTATACTGAAAGAACAACTTTAGGAATAGAGGCGCATGATACATATTGGGGAATCGGCAAATTAGTTCCTGATGAAGTAACAAATCGACTCGCTTTTGATCGCTTGTCGAAAGAAGACTGCCAAAAAGGATTTGTACTAGATGGTTATCCTCGCACCATTGGTCAAGCCCAAGCACTAGATGCATTCGTCGGTTTAGAACATAAAATAATTGATACAGTAATATCGATTGACTGTCCGGAAGAATTTCTCATTGCCCGAATTGCTTCTCGTGTCAGTTGTAAAACTTGTAAAGCCGTTTATGGTTTAGACGTCAGACCAAAACAAGAAGATAAGTGTAATTGTGGTGCTGAATTATCTCGACGTAAAGATGATGATCCTGAAACGTTCAAAGCGCGATTACCAGAGTATACGGAGAAAACACGTCCTCTAATTGATTTTTATCGACAACGCCCGGGGATTTTTCATCAAGTAAATGGAACAAGAACAGTCGATGACGTTTTTGCAAGTGTTTGTGGAATTATTGAACGAAAACTCCCATAATAAATTTCTATTTTGATGAGGCAAACATTTATAAATAAACACTACTATTAAGAGATAACAACATTAAGGAGTATTACAACAATGCGAACATACAAAACAATTGGCGATCTTGTTCAACGACATAATATTCTTCCAACGGGAAAAAATCCACCAAAAGGAATGCAATTAGACGGAAGTATTGATGAACGGTATCTCGAAAGAGTAAATTATCTTCATGTTGAAAGTGCACTTAATGATTACGGCGGCGACGACGTGAGACTAACATTTACAATAGATGAAAAAAAATCAGAAATTGAAGTAACAGGATATCAAGGAACCCAGAAACCAACTCTTGATTCTATGTTTGAAGTTACGGAAGTTGGAGTATTTGGAAGAGAAGTTACGGAAGTTGGAGTATTTGGAAGAGAAGTTACAACTGAAATCGTCGCTCAGAAAGTAAATGAAATTTTGAATTTTCAATATGCACCAAACTCTTCAGCATACGTTGTTTTCTCACCAACTGGAGCGAGAGTATATCGAAATGCCTCAACAGAAGAAATATCGACCGCAAGAGCAGCTAGGATTAGAAACGCATTAAGTGAATTGTTTGCAGGTAAAGAATTCGGTCCTCACCGAACCATCACTCAAGCAGTAAAAGACCACAGAAATCTGATTTAATTTGATTGAAGCTTCTTCTTTTTATTTAAAATTATTTTAAAAATAGAAACAAAAAAAAAGAATCTTGCCCACAACTCCGTACAGGGGGTGGTGTACCAAAAAATCGGGGCAAGACCTTTCTTTAAATGAAGAAAAGAAAAAAGAAAGGGAAAATTCCCTAAACCAGCTCTAGACCTAATTCTCGGCTCAGTGATTTGGCGCGTTGTTCAGATCGTTTGGCGTCAACTTTTCCCAAAATCCATGGTGAATTAACACCCGTGATAATGGTCATAACCGTTAACTTCCCTTTCATCTCATCCGAAACACGTGCTCCCCAGATAACATTGGCATCGTCATCAAGACTTTCCGTTACCATTTCACCAATACGTGAAACTTCATCTAACGTCATGTCTGGTCCACCAGTAACATGGATCAACGCACCCGTTGCACCATCATAGCTAATGTCCAACAGGGGGTTAGAAAGAGCGCCTTTAACCGCTTCTTCCACACGGTTATTGGTATCAGAACTTCCCACACCAATTGCCGCAACTCCACCATTAGACATGATTGCTTTAACGTCGGCGTAATCGAGGTTAACTAATGAAGGAACGGCAATCGTTTCAACAATCCCTTTAATCATCGTGGCAACAAGTTCGTTGGCAACCGCAAAAGCTTGTTGAATCGGTAAATTCCCGGCAATTTGAACTAAGCGGTTGTTATCAATAACAATGACCGTATCAGATACTTGTCGTAATTGTTGGAGACCAAACTCCGCTTTATCACAACGGGCCCGTTCAATTTTGAAAGGCATGGTTACCGTTCCAATAACAATTGCACCCGTATCTTTAGCAACCTGCGCAACAACTGGAGCAGCACCCGTTCCCGTACCGCCACCCATCCCTGCACAGACAAAAACCATGTCTGAATCACGCAGAGAATCTTTAAGTTGGATCAACGATTCTTGAGCCGCTTCTGCCCCTTTTGAAGGGAAACCACCACAACCAAGACCTTTAGTACAATCTTTTCCGATTAAGAACTTTCTGTCGGCGCCAGTAATATTCAAGTGCTGATGATCCGTGTTAGTAGCGATAATTTCAGCACCTTTAATACCCTTTTTGTAAAGCCAGCCCACCATATTATTACCAGCCCCACCAACACCAATTACCTTGATGTTTGCCTGCATAATTTCTTCAAATTCTCCTGCGCTAGGGAGGTTGTTAAGCGCTTTCTCCACAATAAAATCCATTTTACACCACCTCAATTATCTGTTTTTACCCTCTTATATCCCCCAATATGTAGATTATAACACCCAAAGAGTTATATATTAGCGGAACATTATATCTCTTAGAACCTACCAAGTTCACAACTAAACCAAGCTTATACCAAAAGCTACTACCGCAGAACCAAACCAACAACTTCTGACATCGTCAGTTTACCAGACTGACAATTTTTACCAAACCTGTTTTCCTGAATACTATAGAACTATTTAAGCATTTCTCTACTCCAAAATATTTTTCTGTACTGAAAAATAATAGATTTTAATAAAAATTGATAGAAAACAACTATTTCTTAACGACACCCTTCAACGCCGAAGCGGTCTTCTCAACAGCCTGCTTCATCGCCTCTTTTGCCGCACCCGCTTTGCGCGCCAGAATCGTCGCATAATCGTCCATATATTTGGAAGGATCACGAATTTTCCGTCTCCACGCACCGAAATAGACCAGTGTTTCCAACGGATATTTAGATGGTTTTTCGGGGACTTCTTTAGGATAACCAATCGCCACAATTGCCTGTGGTCGAATTTCTTCAGGAATACTACACAAAGGGCGTAAAGAGTCCTCATCAAAAGCGCCGATCCATGTACTTCCTAAACCGAGAGAATGAGCCTCTAATAGCATATTCTGCACCGCCGCCGCACAATTTTGCACCGTGTACAATCGTTCTCCCCGTAAGCCGTAATAACGTTCCGCTTTCTCCGGTTCGGCGCAAACAATAATTAAAACGGCGGCCATCGCAATATCATACTGTTCATAAGCTGCTTCAGCAATCTTTTGTTTTTGAGCGGGGTCATAGACCAAAACAAATTTCCAATTCTGAATATTTCCACAACTCGGCGCATGACGCGCCGCATCAATTACTTTGGTGATATTCTCCCACGAAACAAATTTAGGCAAGAATTGTTTGATAGTTCTTCTCGAAGTAATGATATCGAGGATGTCGGGCATGAGAGGAAGGAATGTTTACGACTATTTAAAACTCACGTTTTCAAAAAACAATCACCTAAAATTCTCAAAACAAAAACAAAATCACCGCTAATAACACCATCACAAATCCTAACCCAGCACAACACAACGCAACTTGTTGAGCAAGAGAAATCTGTTTGAAATTCATTAAACGAAACGTAACAAACTGAGAGAATTTCTTGAATTCATAAACAACATCTGCCATTATTCATCTACCATTATTTACAACACAACAAAAACTGCACCGAGGATTTTCCACAGGCAGGACCACCACTGTCACCATATTTTCCCGTTCGCCGATCATTGTTGCCGGGATTGTACGGCCCAACATCACTATCCATACTATCAACACATATTTCTCCCGATTCAAATCCCACCGGACATTTTTTACCAGCTTGAAGAATACAATACTCCCCCGGCGGCCAAATTATTTTTTCTAATGTATCAACTCTTTGCATCAAAACAGTTAACCCTTCCACTTCATCTGCACTATGCCCTGGATTTGGTTTTGTTCCCGTTGCCGCAAAAACTAAAACTCCAATAATTAAAACTAACAACGAAGTTAAAAACCAGAACTTTCCTTTCGTAATATTAATTTCAACTTTCATCATCTATCACAATGATTGCATAAATGAAAGAAATATATAAACCCATCGTTTTCAATTAAAGAAAACAAAAAAAGTTTAAAACAAAAGTTAAATATTCTAATTACACGATGTAGTTCCTTCTTTTGTTTTTACTGAAGGACACGTTCCAGAAGAAATACAATAACTTAAAGGTGTTTCTTGTGATCCTGGACTACACGGCGCAGAAATTGTACAATTAATACAATCCTGGCTGAATTTACACAGACTGCAGTAACCGGATAAAAAAGAACCAGCTTTTGTATTGTCTTCTCTAAATGGCGCTATTTCTTCTAAGCAAAGACGCTCTGCTTCTCCCAAATCTTTACAATTAAACTGCCCACTTCTCCCACTAGGAGAAAGTCCAAAATAATTGCTCTTTGAAGCAGGACTACAAGCAGAACCCGCACCGCCTAACCCCGCGATTAAAGCGAGACCACTGACATATGTTCTAAATTTCATCGTTATTCCTCCAAGAACACCAAACTAACCACTTAATATGTAATTAGTGACTGATTTAAAAATGTTTGCCTCAAAATAGAAAATACAAAAAAATATGAACAGTTTTTATTCTTTCTTCTCAACTTCCCCGACAAGTGGTTGAGCGCCTTCCTTGACAACTTTCAAGTTAACCTGATGTGTCGTTAAAACAACTGTCTCACCGCAAACTGTGCGCCGTTTTAATAATCCTTTCTGCCAGGAACCATCGCGTTTGTGACCAGAGAAACCAACTCCACCCGTCACCAAAACACGTTTCCGCGCTTCTTGAATTCCTTTTCTCATCGGAAAGCCGCAAATATCAGAACCACCGGTGATTACAAATTCATAACCCGGAAAACCAAAATAATCTCCAGAAACAGATTGACCAAGACGTTTACCCAATAACGCTTCCGTCTGAGAACCTTTTAATTCTTTCTGAACACTTTTACCATCTTTTAATCCAAATACTAATTTTATATCTGCCATTATTTATCCTCCCGAGATTAAAGCATCTTTAAAGACACACGCGTTATCGCGATCTCAGCAATAATAGTCTCAGAGAGGAGGTTATTTTTAAACTTATTGGAAAATTTCAGGAAATTCTTATTGGTTATAGAGATAAGGACAGACTTTTTCAAAACTATCATGATTAACAATGATATTACGAACATAGCCATCTTTTGTCGAACCAGCAGGAATAAAAAAATCAACCATACCCGCCCCCTCATTAAGCAACGTTGAGAGACAGTTCTTCACCGTAACAATTGGCGCAGATTGAGTGTACTTCTTTGCAGCAACGAAATAGGTATCTCCCGCATTGGCTAACAGCACGCTAAACCCCGCATCACAATTAATGGATGGAACAGATAAAACCGTGTAATCCCCTCGTTGAAGAGTCGTCTCCACAACCAAAGAACCGGTCGGCATTGTAACCTGAAAGTCCATGAAATTCGTAGAAGAATGATCAACAATTAATTTCAAATCATCACAGACTTTTGTCTCTTTCTTTTCTCCAACGAACACCGTTTTAAATTCATTTCCAGAAAGATACACAACACCCACCTCACCAGAATGAGGAATAATTCCCGGAACAAACTTAACTGCATCCATCATCTCACTTGCTTCCACAATCGTCCCATCTTTTACCCCTAGAGGAAAGACAATTTCCGAAAGACGAACACCATCTTGATAGAGAATGGTCTGCTTCGCATACGGAACCATTTCGCCATCCACCGTCAGAAAAGAGCCAGACTCCATCGAGCGATTCCAAATCTGCCCCGTTGCCGGAGAAACAACAAATTCTATTCCCGTCTGCTGACAGAGATCAATTTGTGGGTTTTTCGTACAAAGATCATCCAATGAAGAACCACCAGAACGACACAAAGAAGAATCTTGATTATCAACACAATAATCCATGATCTTTGCCATCGCATCGACGCTATTAACACATAATACTAGACCAGGATTATTCACACAAAACGCCGCCAGCTCTTCCTCTAACTGAGGAGCTTTACATAAACCGGCCGTCGGATTCTCCTGACAAAACTGTACTAATTCATCCTTGACGTTAATATCAGGGACGCAAGAAAAAGCAAGAACAGTTGCCCCCAGAAGAAGTCTACGTTTTATGTTCATCCCCCTCTTAGAAAACAACCAATTAATAAAGTTATAGATAGTTCAATCATCATACCTAAGCAGATTTCTGTTCATTGTTGGGACGGATTTGCGCGAGCTCGCCTTGTAATTGAATATGCTGTTCCTTCAATCGTACAAGTTGTTGTTTCTTAAATTCGTTGATCTGATTCTTGCTTAAGTCCCATTCCAGCGGTCGAATCCGTCGTTCTAATTGAAACAACAATTCTCTTACTTCATCAATTCGGGCAGGGGTCATAATGCAGAAGGTTTCTCTCGCACTATATAAAATTGTTGGTAGAGAATAACAATACTTAAGAAGCAATAGGTCGCATCAGTTCAAAATGGAAGAGAAGACGCTCACAAAAACAGCATTGATTACCACAATTGTTGGCTTACTTCTGCTTTTTGTCTTATCTCAAGAAATCGAGTCGCCGACAGCAACTGCCCTAGGAGAATATTCGCCACAAGAAACAGTACGCGTTGATGGACTTGTAACCAAAGTCGCCCACAAAAACACAGCTTACTTTCTTGACGTTGATGCCACGCGTCAAGAAAAGATGAATATCGTCGTCTTTCCATCAGAAGAATTGTATCTCAAAGAAGGAAATGTTGTTCGCATCCAAGGAACAGTACAGGAATATAATGGCAGAAGAGAAGTTATTGCCTCAAAGATTATTGTCAAAGGAGAAGTTAAAGATGGGAATGAGACAGTGTCGTAAAGAAAGAACCGGTTCTTGTTTAGAGAATATGGGGGATTATTCATTAAACACACAGAAAAGATAATACGAAACATTTATATAATAGTTAACTCTAAATGAGAGTATGGAAAAAATTGAACTTCTTCAAAAATTAGCGGGAATTCAAACGATAGAATCAGTGATGGATCTACTTCGAGTAAATAGAGAAATGGCGATCTACTATCTTCACCGCCTCAGAAAAGAAGGTTACGTTAAAACAAAAAGACAGAGTAACAATCGACGAGTCTATACTATTTCCGTGGATAATAAATTAGGAGGTAAAAGTTACTACGAGATGATTAATCGTTATTCACCAATTAAAGTTTCCACACCTACGGTGTATCGAATTTATGGAAAAGAACCGAGCTTAGAAGAAACCATCATTCATGCCATCAAAACAAAAAGCCTTAGAACTATTCTCGCCTCCCTAGCTTTATTTAAAAGAATTAATAACTGGACAGAACTATATCGTCTTGCTAAAGAAAACCAAATCACAAGGCAAGTTGGAGCATTATATGATCTCACCCGTCAAATTATGAAAGTGAGAAAGATGACTCTTACATTCAGAGCTAATACCCTGCCTAAAAAAGGAGAAAAATTCCAATATATCCTTCCGGGATTAAAGTCTAATGAGTTTAAAAATATAGAACAAAAGTGGAAAATCTATCTTCCATTTAATAAAAAAGATTTAGAAGATTATAAAAGGTGATATTACATGATTACGATAGACCGACAACAAGGATTATTACTAAATGTTGCGAGAAGACTCACTCGAAAAATAACGGTTTACGCTATCGGCGGAACAGCAATGATGTTTCTCGGATTTAAAGATGCAACTCTCGACATTGATCTGGTTTTTGAGAATGAGAAAGATCGAGATATTTTCAAGAAAGCTATACTATCGTTGGGTTATTTAGAAATGGATGCTCTAAAAGTATACGGCGTAAAAAGAAACACACCAGAGATGTTCAGACTAAATGACGAACGTTTTGATCTATTTGTCATAGAAGTAATTGATTTTATTTTCTCAGGTGGTATGCAAAAAAGAGCAGAACAAACTCATCAATTTGAAAACAACCTCCTCGTAAAAATAGCTAATCCACACGACACCATTCTCATGAAATGCGCTACTGACAGAATGAAAGACAAAGATGATGCTCGGAGAATTATTAATTCAATAAAGATTGATTGGGAGATTATCATCGATGAAGTGAAGAAGCAAATGGAACTGGGAAAAGAGAGAACCGCTTTTGATCTCGGTTGTTTTCTAGAAGATCTCAAAACAAAAATGAATCTTAATATTCCCACAGAGATCGTAGATAGACTATTTTTGATTGTAGAAAAACAAGCTAAAGAGAAGAGATTGAAAAGAAAAAAATAATTTATTTCAACCCACTAACAACTTGTTCTATCTTTTCCTTATCCCAATGGGTGTATTGCTCGATAATTATCTTAACGTCATCCATCATCGTTCCCGCCGCTCGTTCCTTCTTCGCCCAATCACGCACTTCCTTGTCATTGTACACTAATTTTTTCTTGAACAACAGACGTAAGAGTACGATTAAGAGGAAGAGGATAATGATTACTACGGGAACACCAATAATCCAATACAAATATTGATCCCAGAACGAAACAACTTTCTCTTTTATCTGAGGAAAAAACGGTTTCGAGGGTGTTGTTTGTTGAACTACTTTTGGAGTAGAAGAAGTACAGCTCTCTGTTGTTACCGGTTTTAATAATGATGTTCCACAGGCGTGATCATCAAAACATTCTCGTGTTTGCACACCACCAGAACAATCTGACCAAGCACCACACGACCATGTTTCCTCACAAATTTCACAGCTGCGCAGAATGTCTGCTTGATTGGGTTTACGATTAGCACAATGCTCTTTATCAGTTGCCGTTCTCGTCTGTTGAAGATTAGCATCACAGTAAGACCATTCAGAATATTGCCATTGAGGAGAACAACCCCCGCCACCGCCTCCTCCTCCGCCATTATTACCGCCAGAACTTCCAGCGGTATCCGTCGGCGTCACGGAAGCATCGGCAACCGTTATATCAACGGAAGCGCCTGTTTCTCCTTGACAGGCAGCGATGATTGTATATTTCCCTTTCTGTGATGGCAGAAATTGACTAGAATAACTTTTAGAATCACTCGCCGTAGTTTGATCGAACCAGATGTTTTCTCCACCTACCAATGCCCGCAACCCTACCGCTACAGACGGAGAGGAACACATCCCACTGATGACGATCGTCTGACCAGGAGCATACGTCGCTTTATCAGTCTGTACAGTGCCAGCAGCGACGGCTAACGCTAGAGAGAAGACAAGAAAAAGAGATACAAAAAAAAACTTATTCCGCGCTGTAGGTTGCACTTCCATCCTCCAATAATGCTTCCCATTCTACACCCTCAGACAGAATGTTTTTCCAGACGTATACATTGACTTTAACATCTCCTTTGAAATTCGGAGCGATATCATGTGTCAACTCCATTGTTTCCACACCGTTAGCGTCAATCGCCGCTTTTGTATCGACAATCGTTGTCTTGGTAACCCCGCCATCAGTTATTTTAACAATCACAAGATGATTTTCTGGCAACGCTTTCTCCGGTGTAATCGTTACTTTTACGGTATATTTTCCTTTAGCTGTTAATTTCGTTGTTTGAGCAACAATATTTTTACTGGCGTCTTCTAATTGAATTTGAATTTTCTTTTTGACGGATTGGACACATGCTTTTGTTGCTTGATCGAGTTCTGTATTAGCAGGACAAGCTGAACAGCTACTCGTTGCTGCCGTCCATAATAATCCTGCGACGTTACACGTCTCTGCAGAAGTACACTTGAGTACATTATCTTTGCCACAGATACCCGCACCAGGAGCGTTAGGCTGACATGCTTGGTATGTAACTCCAGCTGAAGTGGTCTGAGTCTGTGTCGTTCCCGTAGGACAAACAGCAAGACACGTTTTCACTCCTGAAGAAGTATACCATACTCCATTAGCAGTTGAACAACTGGAAGTAGTTGTACAGAGTGTTGGGTGGGTGGTGCCACAGACAAGAGGGACGCATGCTTTTGTTGCTTGATCCAGTTCAGTATTAGCAGGACAAACCGAACATGTACTCGTTGCTGCTGTCCACAATAATCCCTCTTTATTACAATCTACCTGCGTTGTGCAAGTAGCAGGATTATTTTTATCACAAGGAGCATTACCTACGTAGGTGACACAATTTTTATTTGCATCTGCTGGAGCAGTATCAGGACAAGCAGCTAGACAAGCACTAACCCAGCCATCCGCACTAAGCGTGTTTTTAGCATTCCAAAATAATCCGGCGCTGTGACATTGAACATCGGTCGTACAGAGAGAAAGATGTGTTGCATCACATTTTTGACTCACACTACAGATACCATTCTCACAACTACCCGAAGCGCATAATGCACCAACTGATGCACCCGTTGGACCAGTACAAACTGCGCCATCGATCAATTTACAAAGACCACTTGTACAGGCAGCGTTCTTGGTACATTGATTATCAGCAGTACAAGCGCTATTAATTGCTAGCCACCACTTATCACCGTCACCTTTATTGGTACAAACATTGAACTCACCATTAATGAGTTTATTCTCACCAAGATTAGTACAATCACTGCCTGTAGTTTCTACAGGTGGAGCATTAGATTGACAAATGTTTTGTAATTGATTCCATAAGCCACTAGCGGTGACACAATCGGTGGGAGTTTTACACGCATCGAGATGGGTTGGATCACAGACGGCTGTTGTTACACAAGCACCATCTTGACACATTGAACCGGAGGGACAATCTTGAGGTGTCCAGAAGTATTCTTTATCATTGACACAATAGACTTCTAAGAGTTTCCCAGCATTTTCTCCTGAAGCAGCACAACTATCTGTTGGGTTTTCCGCAGCAGACTTACTCTTCGCCCCAATAACAGTGGTTTTCGTATTGAATGACGCAGGTTCTATAGTAGTATCGGACGTTGCATCTGGATCATAAGTTTTATCCGGATCAACACACTGTGTCGGAACAACACAAGCCCCATCTTGACACAATGTACCGGAAGGACAACTATCAGGATGCCAAGACAGAACATTGTTCTTAACATCACAATAATATTCCATAATCGAGCCAGCAGGAGTACATTCATCAGAATGTGTTTCAATAGCATTAGTAGCAAGGCTTAATCCCGTCGCGGTTCCTTTTGTTTTATAATTAATATAATTATATTGATCTAATGATTGAGGAACACCGGCAATTGCATCATTAGCAGCAGCAACATCACTATCCGTACAGATTTGTTGTTGTTCTTGAAGATAACACCCATTATCATACCAGAACCACTTATTATCTATTGTACATTCTACTTGTGAACAGACTGCCAAATTAGTTGCACTACATCCTGGCGCAGTTATTTCAATATCTTGATTTTGTCCGTTATCAGAAATAATATCATTTCCCGTCGCTAAATCGATAACATCAAACTTGCTAAATGTTAATGCACCTACTCCAACATTTTTGCCAACAAGAGAAATTTCACCAAGAATCACATCATTACCAGAGAGCGCATTAGAACAAGCATCATCAGCACAGAACCAACTCATTTTAACAGCAATAGTTTTGGTATCTTTACTACAACCACCAACACCCTTACTATTAGCACCACTACTATCACTACATTTTAGATCTTGAACAACAGTAACATCATTTCCGTTGACTACAAGATTATTCATTAAAGAAGTTGTTGATAAGCCACCATACGTGAAATGATCATCAAGAGTCATGGCAAACTGAAACGAAGTCGACTGCTTTGCACCAAGATTCGCTTTAATGGGAATAGTAATTAACTTCCCTACTTCTTCACTCGCTCCGGTCTCTAGGAAAATACCAGCCTGCCCTGCCCCCGCCGTTGTAAAATGAATGGCCTGCCCCGCCGTCTTAACATTGACGAAGAACAACAATAATGTAATCCCAACTAACAAAACAATTGTCACAATTGCTACAATCAACGGTTTTCGCGCCGCCGATTTATCTGCTATGGGTACTGCGGTTGATTGAGTAGTGGCTGGCATATCTATTTTCCCCCTTTCTTGATCTCTAAAATAACATTGTTAATATCTCTTTCTATTTTTGGAACATCAATCGTTAAAATCTCCCAAACAACATTTAAATCAATACCAAAATAATGATGAATCATAACGTCACGCGCTCCCGCAATCTTTTTCCATTCAACCCGAGGATATTTTTTTTTAATTTCGGCAGAGATGTTTTTTACTGCTTCTCCAATTATTTCAATTCGTCGAATATTTGCCTCTCTTACATCTTTATTCTTTGCAAAAGAAACTTTAGTATAACCATTAATTGAATCTCTAATATCAGCTATTGCTTCTAAAATATGAACCAGAAAAGGTAGATCTTCGTGTTTAGTCATATAATTCTTACCTCGTCTTTAAGAATTGATTTTTTCAACAGTGGATGAAGAGATTTATACGTCACTAAATCAACTTTCTTTCCAAGCTCTTTCTCAAGGTCAAATGCCAATCCCACAAACTCAAGACCCATTCCTTTGTATGGTTCGATAAGAATGTCAATGTCACTCGCTTTTGTTTGTTCACCTCTCGCATACGAACCAAATATCCCGGCTTTTTTTATTCCATTCTTTTTGAGGAGACGAACTAATAATGGCTTCAACTTTTGGAGTTCAGAGAGATGCTTTTTAGGAAGAGCCATGAGAGTTCACCTATTTGACCGTATAATCTTTCTTAGCGAGACTACAACCGGTCTTAATATAACAACGGAAGATATCTGCTATCGATGAAATTTGTTTAAGAACTTCACCAGAATGAAGTTTAAGCGCATCATGAATTCGGCTGAACAAATCCGCTTCTTGTTGATTTTCGGCGGCGACTTGAAGACCATTAGAACCACCGGGTGCAAACTTACACTGAGAGACATCCGCAGTACAATCAGGTTTACATCCTAGCGTACCAGATACTGCCCCCGCAGTAACACAGGTTTGTCCACCAAGATCGGATCCATCACAAACTTCACCTTGATCTTTTACACCGTTACCACACGTATTTTTACAAGCCCCATCTTGACATGTTGTACCGGAAGGACAAGTTTCAATACTAGAAGAATATGTCACAGAATCATAACAGTAGACTTCATCCACTTGTGACTGACTAAAACAAGAATCACTACTAAAAGTTCCACCGGAAATTGGCTTACCCGTAACTGTTGTTGCCACAAGAAGCGATAAAGGATTAAAAACTTTACTTGTAGCAAAATCAGGACTATAAGTATTATCGGGGTCAACACAACTCACAGGAGCTGCACACGTATCGGTCGTCTTCGTTCCGGCAACACTACAACTATTTCCACCACAGCTGTCACTAGTAACAGTCGTACCAGAACAGATTGTTGAAGCAGCAGGACAAGAAGGAGTGCATACTGCCCCCACGGTAACGGAGACACTATTCGAATCAAAAGTACCACCCGTATCACCACTTGTTTTATCCTTTAATGAAATTGTTCCACTAGATGTCCCTGCAACAAAATGAACCGTTGCAAATTCTCCAGCGGGGAGAGGATTCATTGAAAATACGACTGCTGCCACAGATGAACTCAATGAAGAGTAAGACATAAAATTAGAAGTTACAGCAGGTGAAGCTAACGTGAAACCGGAAGGAACAACAAACTGAAACTGAAACGTTTGAGGACCCGTTTCTCCAGCCGCTAAAGTCAGGGACAATTTACAATCAACGGCAGCACTAGCCGACACAGATGCAGGACAATTTAGATTCACACCAAAAGCCAAAACCCCCGGTAAAAGCAATACCAAAGCCGCAATTAAAATTAAAGTCAAACGTTTCATGTTTACACCCCTATCCGCTACACATTGGTATTGCGGTTCCCGTCGTTATTAAATTAATCATCTTTTGAATATCTTGCACATTAATGACACTGTCACAATTTGTGTTCCCCGCAGACTCTTCCGTTGTAGAAAGAAGATTTAGGCCAGTGATATGATTAATTAATTTTTGGATATCTTGTACATTAACTACACCATCACCATTAACATCACCAAGTAAAGACGTTTTAACCACGCAGGTCATTGTTCCATAACTAGGATCCGTGCCAGCCGGACAATCTTTAACACAAACACCATTATTCCATAACAAACCCACACTCTTACACTGACTTTGAGTCGTACAAGCATCAGGGTTAGAATATGAACAGATTGGTTTAGCAGCAACACAAGTCACTGTCTTATAATCAGCTTCCATACCAGCAGGACATTCTTGAACACAAACACCATTATTCCATAATCCAAACTTCTCTTTACATTGAGCCAAAGTAGTACAAGCACCCAAAGTAGATTGTGAACAGATTATTTCCTTACAATCAAGAACATTATTATTATTTAGGTCGTAAGGTTTGGGATTTCCTGCGAGAGCCTGCTGAACATATCCACTTTCAACAGTATTAGCAGCACCATCACAATTAAGATCCGCAACTTCCAACGAGACCTTTCTACATGGATCTTGCGGAGCAACAGCTAATTTATTGTAACAGAGTGCATCAGTGATTGAAAGAGAACCGTCTGCATCAACATCACCAAAAATCTGCGTAGGAGTAACAGCACCAGAGATACAATCACCAGTATTAAAAGTACAATCTAAATTACAGAAAACTGCACCATCGGTAGAGGGAGCGCCAGAACCGAGAGAGGTACATGTTTGACTATTCAGATTAGCACCATCACATTGCTCACCCGCATCTATGTTACCATTTCCACAAAGAGATACTGTTTCAATCTTAAATTCCGCATTAACATAATCACTAGAGCTACTAACGACATTTGTATTATCCGTTACATCCGGAATCATAATATAATCAAATGTTAGTTTTGCCGACGCACTAGACTTTAATGCCAGAAATTGTAAATGAGCCAACGGAATCAAAGCAGAATTCTTTACCTCCGTTTTTTCAGCAAGAACACGCAATGAATGTGTCGGAGTAGGAGCCATCTCAATCGTAGTTCCAGAAATATGGAGAACAGAATGAGTAGCATCTATGACCTGCACAGAATTATCCATGATGATCACGCCACTGAGAAGAGCGTTCTCATTTAAAGAGGAAGGCGCTAAAAACTGAATCAGAGTGGAATCATAGGAAACACGAAAATCGAAACCATTAGCATCTTTTCCCGCAGGGAAATTTGCATAGACATCAAAATAATCAGGTTTATTGATTGTCATCGAAGAACCCGCTGAAAGAGAAACCCCCGCAACACCTGCTTGACCCGCAACTAAACTCTCCGGTGCAATCGCAATTGCCTTTCCCGCAATCTGTTTGCCATAGGCGATGAATAAAATAATCGCTGCAAGAAGAACAATCGCAAAAACAATCACTGCAATCATTCTTCCACGATGCTGCTGGACAGGAGGAGCAACGGCAACTGGTTGCGCGCGAGAAGGACGGGATTTCGGTTGGGATTGAATTACTTTCATCATGTCACCTTTTATAGAGTTTATTATTTTTTTAGTATTTATATAGTTATCGTCTTTATGACGACCAATTCTCCACCATTCCTTTAATGAACGCATTTAAGTTGTTAATATTTCCCTTCAAAACGGATGTCCAAAAGAGATGAGGATTACTCTTGATCCACGCCAGATCATCTTTATTGACAATACCATTAAACGGAGCAGTGATCGAATGAGTATCACCCACAGGACAACCAGGAGCCGGACCATCGTGATAGACAGTCCCACCTTTCGTCGGACATGTATCCATCGAGTCAAGAACACCATCAGAATCGGAATCAAGATTTGGATTTGGCGCCGGAGCGTTAGAACAACTATCACCTACATGATTGGTGGTACTTGTAGCCGAACCTTCCTTAAAAGCACAACCTGAAACACTTTCGCAAAGACTCTGACGAACCCCATTTGCGTACGCCGTATCAGGAGTATAGAGCACAACACTTGGACAAGATGTTGCCGTTCCCGTACACAGTTTTGTCGTTGAAGAAAAACTACAGCCAGCACTTTCACAAACAGATTTTTGCATCGCTTCAACACCAGTTGAAGTCGTTATTTTGGAGACATCGAGACATACCGAGGGAGCCGCACTAATTGTAACACTATTAGATGTAACACTAGAACTATCTAACGACACCACAGCAAATCCTGGAGCAGGACCATTAAGTGAATCAATATGTACTGTTACTCCCGCAGAACCAACAAGTTGAGGAGTAAAGACAAAATGAGCAATACCATTATTAGATGCTAGAGATGCAGGATCATCAGCAGAAACAGTAAACTGTTTCGCCAATGGATTATATTCGCCAGTAAAACCAGGTACAGCAAGAGGAGTCATCTGGACTGAACCAAGAATCGAAGTATCAAATGTTAAAGATCCTTCAACAGCCACAAATTGAGCCGGATGAATTAACGAAAGATCACAATAAACATTCTCACCAACTGATACACTTGCTGGAGTACATTGCAGTTGAAGTGTAGAAAGCTCGACTGCAAAAGCTGACAAAGAGAACGCAAAAATAAATAATCCAAATAAGAACCATCGTCGAACCATCTTAAGAACAGACCTCCCCATTCTCTTTTGTAAAAGAACTAATTTTTCCCAGAGTAAAGTCTTTAATCAGACCGACATCTTTATCTGTAATTGAACCATCACAATTAACATCGGCAGCAGCTTCACCTGACTCACAAACCTCACCATTACTTTTTGTAAATGATCCTTTTGTTTGAAGATAGTATTTCACTTTGAGCTGATCAACAACAGTGACATCACTACTACAATCAACATCACCTTTAAGAGCACCCGTCGACCAACCCACAACACTTTGTGGAAGACAACTATCCTGTGCCGCAGTTGCACCTTTAGTATAAACACAACCAACAACACTTTGACAAAGAGCTTGACGACCCGCCTGATAAATTTGTCCATCAAACTGATAAATAGAAACCACAGGACATTGCTGCGTCTTCTTACCAAAACAGACATCATCCGTAGCATCGCCTGGTTTACCGACGGCGAAAGTACATTTCACACTACCACACACTTCGTTTCGATATAATTCTGAATTAGGAACATCTGTAAGAGAATAAGGAAGAAGAGTGATATCCAAACAAGTACTCAACGGATTTAAAATTGGGGGCGGTGGAGGGGTTAATGGTCGAGGAGGAGTTCCACCAGCAAGAGGACTTCCCGAACCGGCACTACCACACTCGGGCAAGAAAAGAGGATTTTGTGTTAATTGTTGTTGAATTGCTGCAAAACAATTCTTAATTTGAGCAAGCGCAGTTGAGCCAGGTTTATCTTTCGGAACGAAGCCACACAATACTTGCCAGTCAGAACTGGCACTTAATCCATCACCACCTACAACCCCATAATAATATTTACCATTGTACTCCATAACCGGAATACCATAATAAACGGCTTTACAGGAAAATAATTTTAGCCGCCCATCCGAAAGATACGGTGCCTTTCCTTTAAGTTCGGGAAAAAGCCCTTTCTCTTCAACAGCACTCTTCATTCGACTCGCACAGAGACTCTGCTGCTTGGGAGTATTCACCCGTTTAGAAATTGTTTCTAAAGCAGCACAATAATCAACTTTCGTTCCAGATGCTTTTCCGGCTATTCCTCCACTCTGAGAAGAAGACATCCAGAAGACAACGATAACAACAATAATAATTAATAGGACGAAACCAAAGATCAACCATAATTTTTTATTATCCATCAATCACACCTTAGTGAGATTTAAGAAACATCCATCGTTTATATAGTTTTCCCTCGACAAAAAAGAGTTTGTCAAAGAAGTTTACGAGGGCGTCCAATTATTGACTACTCCTTTGATAAACGCATTTAAGTTTTTAATATCTCCTTTCAGAACAGATGTCCAAAACTGATTTGGATTCGTTTTAATCCAGGTAAGATCATCATTATTGACAACACCATCATATTGACCGCTCGTTGAAGGGGTGTCTCCAACAGGACAACCAATACCCATTCCTTCTTGATAAACAGTTCCGCCACTGCTCAAACATTTATCGGTAGCATCGGGGATTTTATCATTATCTGTATCTAAGATCGTTATAATTCCCTTTGTTGGCGGTAGAGTATGCATATCAACACACGCGCCATCAACACAACTAAAATCTTTTCCCGCCTGATTACAATCAACATACCAATAGTTAAACTTAGAAATGACCCCGTCAGTTTTACAAACTCCTTCCAGTAATCTTGTTTTCTCTTGGGGTGTTCCTTTGTACCAAGTATAACACTGATCCTCTTTAGAACCACTACCATAGGTCGTACTTGATTTTGTAAAAATTTGTTGTTGGGCAGTCCAGGCATTAGGAGAAGGGTTATCTAAATCAACACAATTTTCCCAATTTGCGGTTACCTGGCCGGTTAGCGCATTCTCCAACGGAAAAAATAATTGAGCTTGCCTTGCCTCTTCAAGTGTCACGTCACCGATCACTCTTTGCTCAGAAACAGTTTGAGAACAGCCCAATACAAATAAGTAAAGTAATAACAAAAGTAATACCGCTATCTTCATACAATCACAACCCCACATTCAACAAAGATCAACAAAATTAAGACCAATTACTAACCATACCTTTGATGAACGGATTTAATTTTGCAATATCTTGATGAAGAACCTCGTTCCAAAAGAGACCCGGATTAGTTTTTATCCACGTCAGATCAGCTTGATTCACAACACCATCGAAAGGAACAGTATCACCAACAGGACAACCAACGCCAGCACCATCCTGATAAACGGTTCCCCCTTTCGTCGGACATGTATCAGATACATCAAGAACACCATCACCATCAATATCGACACCGCCACCAATAGAGGGAGAAGCAACACACGCACCATCAACACAACTCATTCCCGTCAAGCAATCATAACTATTCCACCCATAATCAGAAGACGTATCACAAAACGCTTCAATAACTCTTCCCGTATTAGGGTCACAACTATCAGTCATTGAAAAAGAAGGAGTCGCAACGCTTTTCCCATAAACCGTTGTCTTTGTTTGCAGAGAAGAAGGATCATATTTCGCACCGACTTGCGTTGCAAAAGGCGTATACGTTTTATCTGGATCAACACAGGTTGGAGTAATTATCGTGCCCGTCTCTTTACAATCCGGAATACCGTTAGCGTTTGCATCTCCACTTTGTAATTGTTTATACTGCATTAAATAATTTTCAGCCGAAACATCAATACTACTGATAATAGTGTCACAATTTAAATCAGCAACAGAAGACGAAACCTTCGCGCACGAGTGAGCAGGATTAGCAGTCATCAATGTAGAACATTGTGAATCCGCAGTGGTTATTTTGCCATCTAAATTTAAATCACCATATTGGTACGAGGCAGTAACTTGACATTCTGAAGAACAAAAATCAGTCGTGATTTTATTTCCGTCATCACATTGCTCACCGAGATCTATTTTTCCATTCCCACAAGTAACACAAATTGGCAAATAGAAGTCAAACAGACTTCCCGATTCAGCAATACAACGCTTTGCTGCTTCCGGCGTTATCGGTTCAAAAACACCGTCACTAACCCCATATAAGACATCACCCCATTCAGCGGGATGAAGAATCTTTTCTTGAGGACAAGCATCTTTTGGAAAAGTGAGAGGAGCAACATTTCCATTACTCAGTCCCAATCGAATTATATAAGGAGAAGCACCACTTAGTTTCATAGATTTAATAATCGACACCCCGTCATAAACAGCATAGCAAAGATAATCGCTGAGAGGAGACAAAGCAAAATTAGTCTGAGGAAAATTCTCCAGCACTCGCTTCGCACAATAGTCTTGTTCTTGAGCAGTAGCACTGAGAGCAATAGAAGTTCCAGGTGTAGGAGCAACATCACAATAATCAGCCGCCAACACCGACATCGATAATAAAACTAAGCAAAGCAGAATAATTACAACTCTTTTGTTTCGTAACATCATTAACACCTACTTTATTTAGTAAATCAAAGAGATTATTAAATCTTTCGTCGCTGAGTACGTATTAAGTTCTTCGGGCTTTGGCTGGTCAGTCTGCCTCGTCTCGCTCAAATGGTTTTTAGTGATGTCTAAAGAAATGTTTGAAGAAATAAGCGAGAACCTACCTTTCAGTTTTCTACCAACGCTCGGCAGACATTCTTGACCCAGCCAGCCATTAACTTAATACGTACGCCGCCGAATCACTTTTTCTATCGCCGCCATGATCTTCTCAAAATTGTCGAGCCTTTCTTTCAACAAATCATAACCGGGAGTATTGGGATTTTTATATTTCTTGAGCTCACGCTCAAGTTCATCATTCTTTTTATCAAGAGTTTTAACCAATTCAATTAATTTTTCTTGCTTCCACCACCAATAGAAAGAAGTGTGCATTACTAATGAACAATAGTGTGCATTACTAATGACCGGTTAGAAAGATTTAAAAATAACACCGATTTCTCAATCCCATGTTACCAACAGAAACAATCGAAAGGGCAGTTGCCTCCCAGAAAGATATTTTTAAAAGAGAAGAGAAAATCACAGAGAGAGAATTAGCAGCTAAAATAAAACTTCAAAACAAGTTTGCGATTATTATCTCAGGTATTAGAAGATGCGGGAAAAGCACGCTCATGAAAAGCCTTGCTAAAAAAAAAAAGGCATTTTATTACGTCAGCTTTGAAGAACCAAGATTAGCCGGATTTGAGCTAGCTGACTTTGAGAGATTAGAAGAAGTCTTTCAGAAAGTCTATGGAACTAGCGACTATTTCTTTTTTGATGAGATTCAGCTCGTAGAAAAATGGGAATTTTATGTGCGAAAATTATTAGACCAAAATAAGTTTGTCGTGATAACCGGGTCTAACGCATCATTATTAAGCAGAGAACTAGGAACAAAACTTACCGGCAGAAATTTAAGATACGAACTGTTTCCTTTCTCCTACAAAGAATTTCTTTCTTTTTCAAATAAGAAAGCGGGAGTGGACAGTTTTAAAGAATATCTTCTGGAGGGAGGATTCCCCGAATATCTTCTTCTAAAAGATCAAAAGATACTACAAAACTTACTCGTAGATTCATTATTTAGAGACATTGCCATACGGCATAAAGTCAGAAACATAAAACAATTAAACGAATTGGCAATTTATTTAATCAGTAATGTTTCAAAAGAATTTTCATACACAAATCTTAGAAAAATGTTTAATTTAGGTTCTACCAACAGCGTATCAAAGTTCATCTCCTTTTTAGAAGAAAGTTATCTCTTATTTAGCATATCCAAATTTGATTATTCTCTGCGAAAACAGATCGTAAATCCAAAAAAGATATATGTTATTGATAATGGTTTAATTGTGCAAAATAGTAAGACCTTTTCCGAAGATTTAGGAAAACTTCTTGAGAATATCATCTTTCTTAGTTTAAAATCAAAGCAAAAAGAAATATTTTACTTCAAAGAGAATAAAGAATGTGATTTTATTGTAAGAACTGGTTCAAAAGTGAGCGAAGCATACCAAGTTTGCTATGCTCTCGATGATTTTAACAGAGAACGGGAAATGAACGGGCTAATCGAAGCGCTGAAAAGATTCAACCTCAAAGAAGGAACCATTCTCACGTTTAATCAAGAAGATCATTTTATCATCGAACAGAAGAAAATCATCGTCAAGCCAGCGTGGAAGTGGTTACTTGAAGAGTAACCCGAGAACGAAGTGACCATGGCTGTTGGAAAAATAATAGAGATTAAGACCAATTCTTCTACAACAACGAGAAGTTTACAGCTTATTTTGAAGAGCATAACGGAATAAAATTTCTTAGCGGAGATAAAGAATTCAAGAATCTAGAGAATGTTGAATTTGTTCAATAGAGAAAATCTCTAATATTCCTGCGGCGGACTTTTCTTTCTCAACATCCACACCAACCCGACAATCGCTAAAACAATAATCGCAATACCAACGTAGAGCCAAACGGAGATTCCAGAAGTCGTACTTGCCGTCGTCTTCTCCACAACGGTCGGTTTTGTCATCGTCTTCACTGACGGCGCGCTTAACGAAGGTAATTGTTTCAACGGCAAACTGCCCGTCAATCCACTGATACAAGATTGTGATCCTGCAGGCTGATCGATATGAATCACTGCCGCAACTTTTCCCGCCGCAAATTGTGCCTCACAATCATCAATACGTTTACACGTTCGTGTTTGTTTGCTGTCAACACAACTGCTCCACGATGTACAATCCCATTGATAAGAACACTTCAAATCAGTTGTCGACGCGGTTTTTGTTCCAGCTGTGCCACAGGATTGAGTCTCTTTCTTTTTCAATAAATCAGAATTACAGGCATTTTTATCAGTACAACTTTGCGTCTGCGTTCCCGCAGAACAATCACTCCACGAACCACACTTCCAATCTTCCACACAACCTTTTTTCTCGATCGGAAAACTCGCCGCATTAAGATTCAATTCTGACACTTCCCACGATTGATAATCTGCTGTTCCAACAGCAAGTGTATCTAAAAAGAATTGAATCGTCTGCCCATTCTGCGCCTGCACTCGTAAGATATTATCAGTATCTTTGCCATAAGAACCAGTACACGTTTTCTCAGCGCAATATTCTTTTTTAATTAACGATGTAAATGTCTGTACCCCAACTTTAGCCACAACATACTGCGGATCTTTTGCCGTCTTATCCCAGTATACTGCGCCATAAAATTGATGATTTTCTAAAGACGGTGGTTGTTCGGCAGCCAGCGCAGTAAACGATAAACCAGAAACAACAAAGATCAAAAATAAAACAGAAATTAATTTCTTCATTGCACCATCACCCAATAGGCTTGTCCTGGAAGTAATTCTGTGGCGGAGGGATCAATATTCTCTGCTCCCAGATTATCAAGAGCATAGAGTAATATTATCTTTTTCGATAATGTTTCAACTGCAATAGGTTCATAACCGCTGATCCCAATTAAATTCCAGCCTTTCTTCAACACCGGCTGATTAAATGTTTGAATCGAAGTCGGTGGTGCAAGCGGAGGAGGACAGGTTACGGAAAGAACAATATCTCCCTTCGCGCCCGCTTTGCGCTGCAAGAAGTAGCCTTTGTTTGGTTCCAATTTTGTCAGCTCGGAGGGGACTTGAGGCGTCCATTGCCAGATGTTACCGAGAGGCCCAGAACCATGATAAGATGAAATCACGTTGACAAGATCACTATGGAACACGACTTGATCAGACAAATCAACAACGCCGCAGGGCAGCGAGAACGGCTGCATCTGCGCCTTGTCAGAAAATGTAAGCGTAACTTCCACATTACCTTTCGCCCACTTCTGGACATATACTTTTGGTAGAGTCTTCTCATTCAGTTCATAGACAACATTATCGACGGCAATAACATAGCGTTTTGTCGTTTCCTTGTCGCCGATTTTTCCTTTCACTAATAACACATTCGCGCCGGCGATGGTCGGCGTCCATTCTAATTTTTTTGTGACAAACTTTTCAGCCGTTCCTAGCGTTTCATCAACAGTTGCTTCGCCATTAGTAACAGTATCAGTCAATTCTTCCGCCGTAAATTCCGTGCCATTTGCCCACGCCACGCTTAAATCGGGTTGAGCAGAACTGCTGGCATTGAATAACAGAACAACTTTAGTTCCTGAAGCAACAGAGACAAAATTACCAGCTATTTCCGCTAAACTTTCATTCAACAGAGTAATTTTCACATCGTCCGGTTCTTTGAAATTAAGATTCTTAATATGGAAATAGGGGGCAGCATAACTCACTTTCAGGTCTGCAATATCGTCAACAGTATCTACATAAACATCTCCGCCGCCGACCGTCTCTGTAATTCGTTCTTGATAACCACCTAAATTATAATCCAATGAACCATCATCATTCTTGGTTAATCGTAATGTATATTCTTTTGCTTCTTTCTCACCGCTTGCCGTCAACGTTACATTCACGTTCGACAGAGTATCGACATTGATATCTTGTTCACTATTAACATCAAGATTATAAGACGCTGGTGAAGGAGTATCTTGGACTTTAGTTGCTTGACCCGTCGTCCCGAGATGATATAACACAACCCCTAATAGGATCACAATCGCTATTCCCGCGATGACTAGCGTTTTAGAGAGAGCAGAATCTGATTTTATCGGAGCGCTTGATGGTTTCAATTTTCTAGTTGAGATTCGTTCTTTTTTCAGTGTGCTTTTATTCTGTTTCATTTGGAGACCGCCACGATTGATTTGTATTTACTTTTTTGATCTGAAACTTCGAGGACATTAATAGTAATTGTTTCTCCATTGGGAAGAAGAACTGTTCTCGTCGCTCCTTTTGGTAACTGCAGGTAAAACACTGAATGATCATTTTTATCTTTAATCTGAACAGGAACTAAAACCGTCCCATCCCACATCTGAAGTGTATAAATATCCGGTTTATCGAGCGAAGGCATAATCTTAACAGTTTGATCCGCTGAAGAAACATTAAACGGCGTGCTCGTTACTAGTTTCTCATCCGTTGGCGTAATCGAAAACTGAATGTCACTGTCTACCAATTTCTGTTGGATATTAAGCAACTGTGGAGCAAATGTTTTTGTCACGCCTTTTTCAGTGACACTCGAGGCGCAGGAAATTTTTCCCCCCTGCATTCCTTGCTCACCGAGATACACTTTGACTTTGCACGTGCCTGTACTATTCAGGCTGTCCAATTCTAAATCTTCCAACGCAGGACTTGCTCCCGATAATTCGTACCATTCTTTATTCCAGAGTAATGCTGGGAATTGTTTGTTTTTGAAATTATCAGTTAATTGCAGCCACGAGAATGGATTATCGTTTTGAAGATCAAAGGCATTCCAGAACGTCACCACTTTCTTAATCTTTCCATTTTCGATGGATTTGGTGTAGCGCATCAATAAGCCATCTTTTTTTACAAACTCATTTTCTTTTAATATTGTTTTGCCATCATCTTTACACAGATTAACTTTATCGGTAATAACGGATACGTAAACATCTTTATCACAAATCTCAAACTTACCAACATCTTTAACATCGACAATTTGCCCGGAATTCAACACGAATTTATAATCTTTCACGGGATCAAACAATTTCGTGGCGGCTTCTTTGGCAGCTTGTGTTGATGCTGCTTCGGCTGTTTTCTGTAATGTAGCTGCTTCTTGCGCAGAAAAGATCATCTTGGTAACATCCGTATCAACTGCAACATTAATTTTTCCTTCAGGAATATCAAACGAAGCCTGCAAGCCGTCAACAGTTGGTGTGAATTTTGTTTTCCCATCAAGAGACGTCAAGACCAACTTTTCAAACTCGAAGAATGATTTTTGTTTTGGTGTCGCGCCGACATAACTTAATACATAATAACCATTGCCGAAACCTAACGCGATCTCCCGCCCTTCACCCATGAACGTGTCCAAGAACGTATCATCAAACGAATGTTCATCGACAGGAACATCCGACAAGTTGTAATAATAATAAACACGAGCAGACTTTACCAGCCCGCCATTTTTTTGTTCAGCAGCATAATAATAGAGGAGAGTATAACCCTGCCCTACGTTACCGTCAACAAGTGGTTTCTGGAACGATAATAATTTCTGGGTCTGACCATCAGCATCGCCTTTCACTTTAAACAACGGTTTGAAACCCAAAACATCTTTATTAGTACTCATTGTATCTTGTCCCAATATACCATAATTAACCGGATTCGTAATCATCACCGGAACCTCCGAGGAGAATGATGTTGATAACTCATTTCCTAAGTCCAAAGGATTCGCTAGTAATTCTTTTGTTGTCATCACCGAAATTGTAAACGGCGGAGGAGGAGATATTAATTGTCGTGATAGCGTAATTTTCCCGCCACTGACTAAAAAGTCAACCGTCTTCTCGCTCTGCGAACCAGAACCATAATTAGTCTTGCCTCCTTCAGTATAGGAAGTTAGATTTATTTTCGGTAGCGATAAGACTTTTCCATCGTGGCTCGCTAAATAAAGACCATTAGCAAACTTCAGAGCAACGCGTTTTCCACCAGTTACTAGATTATCAACAAAGTCTTCATATTGCAATTCTGTTGGCTTAACTGTCGTTGATCCATCTACTTGTTTCAGATAAAAGACAGAAGCTTGCTTGCTTTTTGACATTTCATCCCAAGAATATAATAACGCTACGGGAACATCTATTTTTCCGTCATTCAACGTTGCTTCCGTCAATACATCTCGCTGCAATGTTACGAAAGGCACTTGATTCTGATCATCCTTACAAACTTGTAACGTCAGCGGATCGGCTGGTTTGTCTGAAAGACAGGGAACCAATTTAACGCCATTTAAATCTTGCAACAAGACCGGTTTTTCTTTTGAAAAGACAACTTCATATTCTCCAGCAAGATTATGTTGTGTTACTTGACCAGCTAATGCTTGTGTTGGTTTTCCTACGGCAACAATCAGACCTTTTCCATCATAGGTTATGGTCAATACTTTCTTCGCTTGAATTTCAAACTGATATTTGTCAGAGGACAAAACGGTTACCGGCACGGCTGATTGAGAAGGTAACGAAATTAATTGTAATTTACTCAGGTCTAATGATCCAGCAGGAACTTGTGTTAACAGATAATAGTCACCATCAACTTCCACTGCCAAACGTCGTCCAGCTTTGAAATTGTTGGCGAGAACTGTTTCTGAAATTAGAACATTCGGGAGTTGCGGATGAATCAGAGCAATCAAGCTTACCGATTTCTGATCTGCTTCGTCATAAAGAGTTAATATATTATTGGTCGCGTCCACTAACAAATCTTGATTCGACCCCTTTAAGAATGATAGTGAAGGTACCGCTACAGTGGGCTTTTGATTAGAACACACCGTCGCTTTGTATTTAATATTTTCAGTTCCAATGTCACAGAGATCAATATTCTTCAATAATGTCCCGCCTTTTGAAATATTCTTTGGTTTTCCTACTTCTGGGACCCGCACTTCAAATAAATTTGTTTTATCGATGCCCATCTTAAATTTCGTCGTCCATTCACCACCAAGACAGACAAAGTTTTCATTTTGCGTTGCTTGTCCTTCTAGTTTACCAGTACATTTTGTCCATGTTGATGTTGCGAGATCACAGTGATAATCATTAGTCTTGTCGCCAGACACTTTGTCTTGATCACACTTGTCCCAGAGAAATGGCTTTTCCGCCTTCGCAACACAGAGATATTTGTTTTTGTAGAGTTTGTATTCCGACGGAAGAGTGGAAGAACAGGTTGTTAAAACAGCTTGATTTTTCTCAAGAGTACAGAGAAAAGCAGATTGCCCTAAGGAAGGAAAAATAGTGTTTTCAGTATAACAATAATCTACATTATTTTCCACTTTATATGAACCACTCGGACAATATTCCGAACTCGGACAATAATATTTTTTAGAGGTATCAGTTTTGACGGTAGCATCTTTTCTCGTATTGAGATAGACTACTTGTCCTTCTTCAACAGTACTTTGCGCAACGGGAGCGCCATTCTCCGCCCAATCATATCCCGCCGGAGGTACAACTGCTTCCGGTAAAGCCTGCCACACACCATCCTTACACAGTGCTTTATAATCAGAGCTGAATGAATTCTGAACTTTACATTCTTGCCAGAGATTGTTGCCGGCGCAATAATATTTTGTATTACTGCTAATACCAACTGCCGAGGAATCACATTTGATCCATTTGCTGCCGTCACAATAATTCACACCATGTTTTCCAACTACACCATTATTATCTGGAAGAGAACAATCATGCCACTTTTCATCCCAACAACTATACTTCAATGTCTCATCGCCTGCTCCAGAGAGAGACTCAGTTAATTCTGGAAGACAAGATTCCCATTTTGTTTCTGATGAAGAAGAACGACATAAAAACTGACTCTTGGAACCAGCGATTTGACCTTTGCCGACGTAAACACCATCTCCTTGATGTGGCTTTGACGAATCACTAGTACATACTTCCCAACTCTCATATTGATTATTTTGGGCGCAGACATAAGCACCTTGCGCCGTTTCAGAGCTGACAGTGGTATCCCCAGAACTACTTTTCTTTCCATCAGTGTTACATTCTACCCACTTTAAAGAATTATCTTGCCTACAAAGAACATCAAATTGGTTGTTAATATTTTTAATGAGACCATCATTCTTCGTCGTACACTCCGAAACAGTACCCGCAGCATTAGCGCAGATAATATTTTTATCTCCAATCACTTGAGCAGTGCCAACCGTATCAGCAGTACAGAAATTCTGCGGGACAGTTGAACTTCCAGACCCCGAAGGAACAGTACCCTCAAGACCAGATAATTTCCATTTTTTCCCGTCACAAATATATTTTCCACCCAGCGCAGTATCTCCATTATTCGAACACATCTTCCATTGCTGATCACAGACATAATCCCCTTTTGAGATCGTAGAAACATATTCTTTATTATTGACACCATCACTATCACTTATTTTCTTAGAGGAAGGACAAATAAACCAACTTTCGTATTTACCATTTTGTGCACAAAGATAATTATTTCCAAATAATGCAGAATAGTATTTTGAATCTCCGGAAGTTACACGAGTACCATCAGTATCACATTCTACCCACACCAAATCTTTTAAAGAATTCATAGTGCATAAAACATCAGAGTGGTCATCAATATTTTTAATAAAACCAATATCCTTCTTAGCACAAACAAGAGCATTTCCAGTAGAACTACACAACAAAGGAGAATCACCATAACTATACGAAGCACCAAACACAAACCCTAGAGAAACACCATCACCACATGAAGGAGCACTCTCTGTTTTTATCGCTTTCCCAGTCACTCCTTTCTCCTTCACCATCGGGTAAAGAACGGCAATAAGAGCAACCAAAACAATTAAACTAACCAGAACAATAACAACTTGCTTATGACGAGAAGAATTATTTGACAGAACCTTACCAACAGAACCATTCCCAGTAGATTTCTTTTTACCGACGACCATCTATATCTCCTTTAACAAAGAAAAAGAATTCTTTTGTGTTTATATAGTTTGCGATTTCGGATGTTGCTACAAAAAGGAGTGACAAACTCCGTAACATCATCCTCGTTCATTAAACAATGCCGTCATTTCTTTCAAATTCAAATGCAGAACACCGAGAGAATTCATCTTCGCCAAACAGTGATCCGTAAAACCATTTTTAGAAACAATAAGATATTGATATTTTCCAGCAAAAGGTAAAAGCTTTGCTCTCTCCAAAAGAGTATCCAGAACATCCGTATCGGACACCTTGTTAGTCCATTTTACTTCCCCGACAAGTATCTTCTTCTCTTTCTGATTATACGCCACAATATCAATTTCATGTCCATGACGATCCCACCAACTGCCAATATCTTCAAAATTAATTTCTATCCCTTTTATCTTTTGATTGAGATTTAAAATTAATAGCTCTCTCACAACATCTTCAAAAATTCTTCCCACATAGCTATTAAGATTCTCTTCGATCATTTTAAAGACAAGCTGATCATTCCCCAAGTTAATGGCAGTTTGATGAGGAAAAATAAACTTGTACCAAAATCTAAAAAAATAGTCGCGTATCGCATATCTTCCTAGCCTTTCTTTTCCGAGTAATGGATCTTTTTTCCCCACTAAATCCAGGAGATCATCTAATCTCTGAATATATGCCGGCATTGTCGTTGGAGACATTTTCGTAAAATCCTGTATCTCTTTTAATATTTCTTTTCCCGAGGCAATAGAATGTAAGATAGAATTATATTTTGCATGTACTCGTACATTTTCGTATTCTAACAAATTTTTTGGTTCCTCTGCAAGTATTCCCCCTTTTTTAAGAATTAACTCTGAAATAGCATCCAAAGTATTTTTATATTTTTTTGTTTTTTCAAGATAATAGGGGGTTCCCCCGAATACCGCATAGCGCACGATTTTCTCAGTTTCATCCAGATCTTTAAACATTAATCTAAAATCAACATAGCGGAAGGGGGATATTTTAATTTTAATCGCTCGGCCATAAAGAGCTCCAGCCCGACTTTCAGTGATCTTCTTCATCATTCCAATAGAAGAACCGACGACGATGATCATTATCTTTTTATGGCGAAGGATAGAGTCCCAGCGATGTTGTAGTTTGGTGATAAATTCTGGCGCGACATCTAAAAATCTCTGGAATTCATCAATAACCAACAAGAACTTCTCTGCCGATTTTTCCGCAAGGTAATCAAAAAAATCGTCAAATGAAGCAAATTTAATTGTCTCGCCAAGCTGTTCCAGAACTGCAGCAGCAAGAGAATTCAAAAGCTCCTGCTTCCCGCTTAAGTCAACATAGAAATAGAACTTCCGCTTCTGAGGCAGGTCGCCCATAAACTTCCTGACGAGTTCAGTTTTTCCCACTCTTCTTCGACCGTAGATGGTTAACAGCACCCCCTCATCGAGATTCCTATATCTCTCTCTTAATTGCCCAAGTTCCCGTATCCGATTGTGAAATTCTTCAGCCATTATATTTTTATGTTAATATTGTAGTATTATCATAATAATATTATAAATCTTTCGGTCAGTTATACCCCCCAGTAACCAGGGGGGGGTAATGATTTGGTGAAATTAATGTAGTTAAAAGAAAATCCATTAAAGTGGATGGAATTACCCCAAAAAAGTGGACAGCAAACCAAAACATTTATAACTATCCCGAAAAGAGGATAATATTATCCCAAAATAAGTATAGTTAACCAAAAAAGTAATTTAATAAAATTACGCCATTTGATTGACTATAACGAGGACACAAAAGACCAAAACGCTTTTGTGGACGACTGTATATGCTCACTACAAAAGAATTAAACATCGTGAACCTCTTTCGTAAAAACCTCTTTCTAGACCCGACTATCCGAGAAATCATGAAACAAATTGGAACGAAATCATATAACTGGACTTATAATGCTGTACTCAAATTAGCACAAGAAAATATTCTTACCCTCACAAAGAAAGGAAATTCACAGATTTGCACTATTAATTTAAAAGATCAAAAAACAATTTCCTATCTTAGTTTATTAGAAGAATATAATGCGCTCAACACAAAAATTCCTCACTTCGAAACACTGTTAGGATTAATGCCAGAAGCATTCAACATCCTTCTGATCACGGGAAGTTATGCCGCCAAGACATTTACTAAAAACTCCGATCTAGATGTAGTTGTGATAATTGAACAAAAAGAAGAAAAGAAATGGCTGCAAAATACACTTTCCAATAAAGGAGAATTATTAACCCCCACTTTGCACCCCTATGTGTTTACAAGAGAAGAATTTTTTGAGATGCTTACCAACAAAGAATTAAATTACGGAAAAGAAATTGTTAAAAAACATCTGATCATCGCAGGAGCAGAACTATATTTCAAAATCATAAGAGACGCAATTGATCATGGATATAAAGATTAAACTTTATCTCGAAAGAGCAGAAAAAATTCTTTAAAATGACCCAACCAATCGTTCGCAAAATCGTCCGAGAAAAAGCAGCCCATTTCAAAAAGAGATCATCACCAGTAGGATTTATTCATTTTGGTTCATCAGTTTATTCAAAACAGTTTTTCGTAGAAAGCGATATTGACTTAATGGCCATCGTCACACGAAAACCAAAAGAATCGTTAGAAGTAGATAATAAGATTCTTGGGAAAAAAATTGTCGACGTTGCAACCCATATCTACTCCAAGAAAGAATTTACTTTGATGACACAACAAGGACATCCGCTGGCGATCATGGCTTTGCAATTCGGAAGAATCATCTATGATCCAACCCATTTTCTTCAACAGCTCAAACAAAAAGCCAAACCAACAGAGAAAACAGGGGAAACATGGTTAGATAATGCCCTGCGAACCTATTCTTTTGCTATCATGGGTTATTTCTCTCGCAGTTGTGTCGGCTGTTATCTTAAAGATGTTCATCACGCCGCACGTACGTTCTTACGTGCTTATATTCTTCAGAAAAAAGGAATTCTCTGCCAAAGAGATGAAGATATTCTTTCCTTCTGTCCACGAGAATTATGTCCCCATTTTCAGAAAATTATCAATGCTCGCAAAAAAGGAAAACTGCCCGGGTATGAAATCACCTTTTGGATTCCAGCGCAAAAGGCGTTTAAAGATAAAATCGCAGAACTTTTGTTAAGTCTAGAAAAAATTGTCACGTTTACTCTAAAAGAACTTAAGAATAAGAAAATATATACACTTCAACAAACAGCAGCAAAAATCAAAGGCAAGATTCACACTTTTGTTCTGGGTAAGAACTATGGCATCATGGTCGCTAAGAAAAGAAAGTGGATAGAACTGCCATTGTACAAAAAATAGAAAGAAAAAAAGCGCCACGGCCCGGACTTTCCTAGGTCCTCAGACTTTATGAGCGGGAACGCTTTGCGGTAGCAAAGTCACGAACGAAGTGACTCGACAGTGACCGCGAATCCCCCTGCCAGGTCTGGGAGACCTGTTTGAACCGGGAATCCCTCACGGGACGAGATATCTGCGAAGATGTGGTTATCATTTGAGGAATAATTCCATTTCTAACCAACGCGTATAGCAATCTCGCGCAGTACCGGGTTGTGCCACCGTGGCAAATAGACACAATTCTGTTTCATTTATGAGATTGTTTTTAAAGTTTTCGCAGAGGAAAAAAGAAAGAGAAAAAGAAGCATAAAATACCCAAGATAAAAGAAAACAAATTCCAAAAAAAGAATAAAAAACCTACTCCTCTACATTTTTAGGAGAATTTCGATGAATTCGCGCGAAATAAGGAACAGCAACAACATAATCTTCGCCAAAACCAGCGATATCACCATCAATTGCTTCACACGTTTTCCGTAATTTGGAGACTGCCCGTTTCAATTCTACCAAATCTTTATCTTTCAAAGGCTTGATATTAATCAACGCAATCGTCGAACCTTCACGAAGAATATCTAACACTTCTTTAATGTCTTCAAATTCTTCCATGACAAACGGACGAACAAGCACTTTTGCTCGATCCTCGGACCCACCATGTTGTGAAGCTAACTCAACATAATCGTCACCATTTGCGCTTGCTGTCGGTTCTTCCTCAGCAGGCTTCAAAAACTTCTCTTTTAATTGTAAAAAAAAGTCTTTCATATTCACACCCTCGCCACTATTTTAATTTTTACTAAATGTTATAGCCAAAAAAGAGCAAGCCTCTATATAAAGCTTTTTATTGTCAAGTCGCTACAAAGCAAGATATAGTCAACCGAGTGTATATTAGAGATCTGTTCAGACGTGAGAGAATTGAACAAGTATCGTCGATCAAAAGAGCATCTTGACTAACCTAGCTATTCCACACCAATTCGAAAAAGATTAGAATATGCTTTTCCCTTACGCCGACTGCCTTTGCCAAACTCCACCACCGCACGCGGTAAACTAAACGTACCTAAAATATTTAATTTGGCGCGAACTTTATAAGTGATGATACGATGTTCATGGGCATCCAGTTCAACTAACGACCACGTCACTTTCGTACCATGTTTAGTATGAACTATTTCTTTAGGTCGCAATGTTCCGAGATCAAGACTTCTCTCGACGTTAACAATCGCCGGAACAAGATCTGTCACCGTTACTTCTTTTAATGGAGTGGAAGAAACATTTTCTAACTCTAAGGTAATCTTAATTTCAGATAATGTCCCCTCCTCACCGCCACGCGTTGTCACCGCCTTCTTCCGTAACACGACCGGAGGTTGAACAAACCAATAGAACAAAGCAGCCACACCAACAAATATAAGGACATAGAGTAAAATTCTAAAGTTAACGACAAAATTAACAACAACACTCTCACCCGGTGCCAGGGTCAAATCCCATGCCAAATAGCGCTGACCATTTTCCCCAAGAGTACGCGCTTCACCCTGCGTAAACAGAGAGTTCCACAAAGTGGTAGGATATTTTACTTCCTGGGTATTAAGCACATTTCCTTTGTTAGTAAATGTTAATGAAAAGAAGTTTTTCAAGAAAATAGATTGTTGTTTCACGTCGACAGCAAAATCAGAAACAATCGCAACAACTTCTACTTTCTTTTCCAGAACTTTCACCGTTTGCCCTTTTCGTTCGAAGACAAAAAATAATGAATACTCTTTAGGCTGCTGATATTCATTGGGCAGAACAGATAATTCTATGGTCTTTTTCTGCAAAGAAGGAAGATCAATAATCATTTCTTTATTAAACTCGGGCATCTCGCTTTGCAACCGCAGAGTCATGTTTCCTAAGTGGAGGGGATTCTTATTTTCTAAAAATAATTTAATTGAAACCGGATTATGAGGTACAATTTTGTCATTCATATCAACACTGACTTTAATCACCGGAAGATAATCATAAGGACTTTCCGGGGCAAGATATACTTTGAGAGGAAGTGATTCTTTCACACCCAGATCACTTTCAACAGAAAGAGGGATAAAATAAATTCCCGGCGCGAACGAATCCGTTGGTTGAATTAAGACTAATACAGTATAAGTTTGACCAGCATCAAGATCAATTATTTTATCTTTTAAAGGGGATGGATCAACATTCCAGCCTTGGGCGAAAGAGAAAATACTATAACGCTGACGAACATCCGCCGTGTTATGAATAATAACTTGAAACTGCGCCTGCTCTTTGGGAGTGATTTGATTTTTAAGAGTATTAGAAGTAATAATTGACGTCGCAGCTAAAACCATCGACGATAAAATAACAGATAACAACAGCACACAGACCAGTAAAAGACGACTTGATTTCTGCACGAGCCACACCTCTTATTATGAGATCACTGAAATAATACTACTATTTAAAAGCTTCGTTTTCATTGAGAAGAAGAAAAAGGAGAAACATTTAAATACTCTATTCTTTTAGTTTCCTATAGATTAATAGTCTAAAAAAGAGGGAGAATAATATGGCTGAAAGCATATTTCGTGGTGTAATCTCATTTCTCGATCAGTTAGGAGTCTATGACATTATCCTCCCCTTCCTATTAGTCTTTACAATCGTCTTTGCAATATTGGAGAAAACAAAAATTCTCGGTGTAGAGAAAGTAAAGGACCATGAATACACCAAGAAGAACATTAACGCCATGGTCGCCTTCGTCGTTGCCTTTCTCGTCATTGCCTCCACTCAATTAGTTGCCGTGATCAGTAGTGTGATGGCTAATGTCGTACTCCTCCTCATCTTATCCGTCTGTTTTCTCTTGCTTGTCGGTTCATTCTACAGCGACAAACAATTCAGTTTAGAAAATTCACCAAAGTGGGTTAAATTCCTCATGATCTTCATGTTCATCGGCGTTGTCGTTATTTTCCTCAATGCGTTGGGATGGCTGACCACCGTCTTCGGCGTCTTTTATTTGATGTTCACGAATCTCGACGCCCAGTGGGCAGCAACATCGCTCTTCCTATTAGTAATTATTGGTTTTATTGCCTATGTCACACACGAAGCAAAGCCGGCAAGCGCATCGTCCAACGAGGGAAAGAAATAAATAGATTAAGATAATCAGAACACTGATTCATATTTAAAAGGAGGGTTGATTGATGGTAAACACATTAGGAACAATCGGAACATATTTTCAGACGGTAGGACTATTAGACTTTTTTCTCCCATTCATCCTCGTCTTCACCATTGTCTACGCTACGTTAGCCAAAATTAAAATTCTCGGCGAAGGAAAAAAACAATTCAATGTTATCGTCGCCCTCGTCTTGGCTCTCCTCTTTGTCGTCCCCCATATTATGGGAACATATCCGCTCGGCTACGATCCCGTAGAGGTCATGAATAATGCTCTCCCCAGTATTTCATTAGTCAGCGTTGCGGCGATTATGGTCCTTCTTTTAATGGGCATCTTTGGCACCAAGTTTGCCGCCGGGGCAGTTCCTCTTGTCGCTCTCATCGCTTTAGGATTTGTCGTCTACATCTTTGGCGCAGCATTAAATTTATGGAGCGGACCATATGATGCTTTCTCCTGGTGGACACCCGATTTATCCGAACTTCTCGTTGTCGTCTTAATCTTCGGCTTGGTGATCTGGTTCATCGTTAAAGAGCCTACCGCAGAAGGAAGAGGAATGATGGGCGCGCTTAAAAAAGGCAGCCAGTTAATTAAGAATATGTTTGAAAAAGCATAGATCTCGAGATAAAAAAAAGAAATATCAAAAAATAAAAATTATGGCAACCGTACTCGACTTAAGCCTATTGCAAACATTTGACTTTGTCTTTCCGTTTATCTTCATTTGGGCATTAGTCTTTGCCCTATTACAAAAGACCGGTGCAACCGGTAAAGCTGTCGGAATTGATGCCATCATCGCCACCGTCGTTGGCTTCATGAGTATTATGTCTCGCGGAATCATCCAGATCATCAATTTCATGATCCCCTGGTTTGCCGTGGCGATTATCTTCTTTGTTTTGCTCCTTCTCCTCTTTCGACTCTTTGGAGCCACTGATAAAGACATCTTCAGTGCATTGACATCAGACAAATCCATCCTCTGGGTTATCATTGGGATTGGTTTGGTCATTGTCTTTGCTGCCTTTGGCAACGTTTTTGGACAGCAGTTGACAGAACAGGCGTTTCAGGGAGAAACGGGAACAACAATAACAGCAAATGGCACAGCAGGCGCAACTTCCGGCGTCGCCACCCCCAGCTTTCAAACTAATATTATGGGTATCCTCACTAATCCCAAAGTGTTGGGGATGATTATTCTCTTCACCATTGCCGTGTTTGCAATTGCGCTGTTAAGTGGCAGCGATGCGAGATAGATGATTTTTACATTAAATATATAAATAACAATTTACCTAAAAGATAAAATGACAGTTATCACAGTTCCAAAACAAAAAGATCTTGTTAGCTACCTCGCACAACAAAAAGCCTATCTAACTGATCTTCACACTGAAGTTGCAGAGTTAGAAGAATTAGCAAAAACAGGTCTTGATCTTTCAGTTGATCTTAGAAACAATACACGCAGTAATTCGACAAAAAGATACATTTCTCAAGATTTTTCACGAGCAACGGAAGTCTCTCTAGAAAAGTCTGTTTCCATAGGAGCAGTTAATGGTCCTTTCGCCATGCTCTCTGCTTATTTATCATTTCCAGTCCAAACATCAACAGGAGAAACAAAAGTATATTGTTGTGATAGCAATTTAGACTTGACTTCAGTCATAACTGCAAGCTTTCAATTAAAGAAAGATTCTTTTAAATATCGAGTCAGGCACCATACGAATATCCCATTCACGCTAAGTGTTTATTCTAATAGAGGAACATCTCCTGATCTTATAGAGAAAGCTAGAACACTAATTGAAACAATTTACGAGAAATATCCGTGCCAAAGTATTGAAGGTAACGAAATAGAAGCACAAGTACTCCAAGAGCAGCCAACATTTAGAGAATTATTCTTCAACAAAAAATGACATACACCCCACAAGAAATAAGCGATGCTCTTGAATTCGTCGAGAAGTACCTTGATAGTATTGATACAGCCGTTACTATTAAAGGCAACGATACACACGTTGCCACCCAGATCTCTCAGGGAAGAACAATCATCGAAGAACATTCTCCTAATTTAGAACAAATTGCAGAGATGGGAAGATATGCTCGAACTATGATTGACGGTTATTTAGAGGGGAAAAATCCAGAATATTATGGAAATGCTCCCGAAGAATTACCAACGCCCGACACACCAGAACAAAAACAGAGATATCTTGAACAAGCAACAGAACTGTACGATGCTCTCGTCAGCGAAAAAAGTGTATGGGAACTTCTTCCAGAAGATAAAAGAAATACTCCAAGACAAGAATATCTCACGACAAGAATAAAAGAATTAGATGACTATTTCTTCGCCAGAGCAGTTCTCGACGCTACGTTTGGATAAACCGAACATACTTCTCACTTCTTCCTCATTCTTCCCGTCATCGAAGACAATTCTTTCACATTCTCGACAAATTCCGGAATCACATCCTTAAACACTTTGCCTACAGCGCCCAATTCCGTGCCCACGTCACGCATCCGCGCATCATAGTCATCTAATTTTCCCAGAACGCCTTGATGCAAGATCTTAAAATCATCTTTCAGCTTCTGCACATCATTAATCAATAATCGCTGTTTCTCTTCAACTTTCTCTTTCCAGTCAATTATTTTTTTCACTTCAGTAATTAATTGATCCCATTTCTCGTCAATCAAACTCTCCGCAACCTCTTCCATTCGTTCGTATAACGCTCCACTATCCATTCCCGGCGCAGGCGCCATCATCGGCTGTTCAGAATAATTATTCGAGCCATACGACGAAGGAGGCATTCCTTCGGGGGAAGGCGGCGCCTGATCCATCTGAGAACCATCATCATCTTGTTGACCGTATGCCATTATTAATCACCTTTTTCTTGTTTTGTTAGAGGAACATGATTGTGTTCATGTCCGTGAGTATGCGCTTCCGCTAATTTTATCTCGACCAGTCTTTCCACATCACGTTGCGTCGCAAAGTTCATTGGATTCCATAAATCAATATAGCGTTTTAACACTGATACCTCTTCAATCCCCGCCGTTTGGCGTAATTCTTTGATAATCATGTCCATCTTTTGCACTGTCGCATCATGATCTTGCTTTACTTCAATTAATCCATCAGCTAACGCCTTCACTTCTTTCTTCAGATCCGTATTCTTCTTGACATAATCATTCTTAAAAATATCCATCTGCCGCAACAAATTATTTACTTTGTTCTCTAATCCTTTAACAATAATATACAACGAATTCGCATCGTATTGTGGTCCCGTAGGCGGTGCAGGTAGAGCCATTCTCCTTTAATGAAGAAAGAGGGGATAATAAAGTTATGTGAGTATTATGGAGTAGTATCTTGGTAGAAGAGTTTAAAAATAACCACAACAATAATAAACTCCTTCTTCCTCTTTTCTAGTAAAACTATTGTTTAGCCGACGAGCCAGATACAAATAAGAGATTTGGTTTCGACCTTAGGATGCTAAACAAACACAAAAAAGATGGCAGATGAACAAAAAGCCTGTTTCACTTACGAAACATTCCACGAAGGAGAAAATAAGATTCTCAAAGTCTCACTCGAAACGTGTACGTTTCTTCCTTCTATCGAATACAGCGAGATCTGTATGTCAAAAATAATCGATCTTCTTCTCGAAAACAGCGGTGTTACAACGATTATTCTCACCCAGCAGCGCGAGTATGAATACGATTACTCGCAAACTCTTCTTCTCAATGAATTAGCCTTACTTTACCGCAAGCTAACCCGCGAAGAACGTTCGAGCTATTCACACCTCATCACCAATCCACAAACCGAACGCTACCTCCAAGGGAACTATGCGTTATTCCAGCGCATCATCTCCCGGAGACTGAAAGAAGATCCATTTGCCGCCTATGTCGAATTAAAGAGGCTCGAGCGTGAAGAGAAAATCAGATTGGAGAACAGTGTTGATCCACGTCAGAAAACAGTCCAAGAACGTTTTCTCCACATTCTTCAGGGAATCATCCAACAAGTTGAACAATTACGGATCATTGTCCTTCTTCTTCCCTTCAGCAAAGAGTATCATCTGACAAAACGCGTCATTTACGGCAACGTCTTTCATCCCACTACAAAACCAGACTTCATGTACACCAAACTCATCGCCGAATTTCCAGAAGGCGAGCTTCTTGAAAGTTATCAATTCATCGTCGGACCGGATGAATGTCAAGTCAATATCTTTCAACCTGAAAACGATATCAAAACGATGTATCATCTCACTCCACCCGAATTCCAGTTCACGGAAGACGAATACAAACTTCTCGATGATGCTAAGAGAATTATGTCCGAGCACAAACCAACGCGAGAAGAATTCGTCGATCCACAACGCATGCGCGAAGTATTTTATTCTATTGGTAACGATCTCTTGCGGGACTTAATTGAACATCAGAAATTAGATATCAATGACGAGCGTACGGGACAATTAACCCAAGCGTTGCTGCGCTACACCGTCGGTTTCGGTCTTATTGAATTACTTCTCTCCGACCCCAAAGTACAGGATGTTAACATCAACTCTCCTAACGGTGAAATACCCATTTTCATCGTTCATCAAGATTATGGAGATTGTTATACCAATATTTATCCTACTCGCCTCGAAGTAGAAAGTTGGGCCACCAAACTTCGTTTAATTTCCGGCCGACCTTTAGATGAGGCAAATCCTATTCTGGATACAGAATTAAAAGTAACGGGCTTCACCTCAAGAGTCTCGGCGCTGACTGCCCCTCTCAGCCCAACCGGTTTAGCATTTTCGTTCCGCCGCCACCGTGATTACCCCTGGACTTTTCCACTCTATCTCCAACCAAAAATTAGATTCATCAATCCTCTTGCCGCCGGCTTGATTAGTTTTCTCATCGATAATAATGCCACGATTCTCGTCGCGGGAACTAGAAGTAGTGGAAAAACTTCTTTTCTCGGCTCAATTCTCGTCGAGATTATGCGTCGCATTCGTGTCTTAACAATCGAAGATACATTTGAACTTCCACAGGAATCTCTCCGTGCTCTCGGCTACAATATGGAGTCATTAAAAGTTGCTTCCGCACTCAGCTCACCCGGATCAGAAGTCGATCCTTCCATTGGCATTCGTTCTACTCA
>Ga0209515_10000955_pt1 | contig 49841 bp, 47 predicted proteins | sample Subgroupgradi54m_FD_187454 | JGI IMG/M metagenome (GOLD analysis project Ga0209515, IMG submission 187454) | Subsurface groundwater microbial communities from S. Glens Falls, New York, USA - GMW60B uncontaminated upgradient, 5.4 m (SPAdes)... ... | reverse complement strand
AAGATGGAGCGGTTCGATTAAACGTACTCTACCACTATCGGATACTGGCTTCTAACGGCGCGGGAGATTCTCCATTATCAGACCCCGCTAGTGGTAAGGCCTGTCCAACGTGTGATCTTCCTACTGGCACCGAACCCTTTGCCCCTACGCTGTCTGCCTCCGATGGTAAGGTTTTTACCACAATTAAATGGCATCCCGATGCGAATGGTCCGCAACCCACAGAGTATCGATTGTATCGCGTCAAAGATGACGGCACCGGACGTGGAATCCCTGATGAGCCTACGTTGCCATTAACAACGACCCCTTGTGGCAACAATGTCACCGATGCCAAGGATACCTTCTGTCTCGTGGGTGGGAGGGCGATCCCAAGCATCATTACCGCCACAGTCACGGAGCAGGAACTCCACGACAGTGCCGTCAAACCGAATCAGCTCTACTACTATCGGATTTTAGGAAAAAATCTCGTTGGGGATTCAGCATTGTCTGGTCCGGATAGTGCAAAGGTGTGCCCCGCTTGTGGTCTTGGAATCGTACCGTTCCCTCCGGACCTCAAGGCAGAAGATGGCGCTGAATGGGTTGCACTGAACTGGAAGCCTGATGACCAAGACCCACAACCCACGGGATATCGACTCTACCGATTAAAAGACGATGGTTCGGGCAACGGAATCCCCGATACGCCAGAGTCCTTACCAACCCTTTCGTGTGGCACGAACCCCACCAATGCCAAAGATGAATTCTGTTTAGTGCCACCATCATCAGATAATGCGGATGTGTTTGGCCCGAATGGTCGCGTGTTCAATGATCGCGGCGTCAAACAGGGAGTGGTCTACGATTACCGTATCATTGGATTTAATGCTGCGGGAGATTCGGCGCTTTCCAATAATGCATCCGCATCATCTATTATTGGGCCGTCTTTGGGCATTATTGATCATGTCAATATTATTGTTGAGCCGGGGGCAGAAACTGCTGCAACATCCGATCGTTTTGCGTGCGGCGGCGGGAATTGTGCCGATGACCGGGGCAGTGACGATGGCGTGCAACATCGATGGCGGGCCGAGGCGTGTACAGCTACTGGCGATTGTACCCTTGCGGCCGATTTTGAGTGGGCAATCACGGCAGTGAATGGGTCAACCGCACGCATGCAACTAAGTAACAATAATCACCAAAGTACCAACCAAGGGGATATGTTGTTCGCTACCCCCGTCGAGAATGGCACGATTGATGTCTCGGTGATTGGTAGAAGTCTCAATCCAGCAAGTTCAGCCCAATCAAGTATACGGGTGACAATTGCATTACCCGTTGTCCGATCGCTTGAAATTATTAATCCATCCACTGGAGTTGCATTCCCAAACGCCAGCGATATCTTCTCCCCCAATTCTCAAGATCAGCATGTGTATCAGGTGCGTGCTTACGATACTGGTTCATTTCGCGCGCCACCCCAAGATCGTGACACGCACTCCGTCGAAACGTCCGTTCAATGGCGTATGTGGGTTGGTGGTCAGGGTTTTGTGATTGACGGCCCTTCCAACGAAGAACGCGTGCGTGTGACGGGCACTACCACCACGACCGAGCCAGATGAATACCTTTTCGTTGAGGCGTTGGGGCGTGTTGGATACACAAGCCCTTCACCGCCATGGGAGGCTGTGGATTGGATTCAATTCGTGCTCTCGCAAAGTTCGACAACCAATAAACCAGACCTCGTCGTTTCGGCATTGGGAGATCTTCCTTGCGATGCCACGCTTCGAGCGCAAGTGGGTCATCCATGCGGTTCTACCGGGGTTAGGCACTTTGTTTCAGCGACCATAAAAAATCAGGGGACAGGAAACGTGAGTGGACCATTTACGGCAAGTGTTTTTTGGAACGAAAAACTTCTCACGATTTTAAATGGATTTTTCCCCTCCACATTTCAACTCCCTACCAACGCCACCAAGACCATAGCCATAGGTCTTCCTCTAACAGTTGACATGACCAAGCCAAACACCCTTCGAGTTGACATTGATGCATTGGATGCCGATACGGATATATCGCCGGATAGTTGGCTGAATGATTGTACGCAAAGCCCCACTTTTTGTATCCCCAATGTTCGCGCGGCTGCGCTATTACCCAACGCCGTCTATCGCGATAACCAGATTAATGAGTCCGACGAGGACAATAATTCGAAACAGATTATTGTGGGTCGAGAGTTACCGGATCTCGCGTTTGACGATCGTCAACCATTTGAACGGTTTCAAGATGAAAGCGACAATAATGTATGGAAACTCAAGTTTAAAATCGTCAATAATGGTCCTGGTCTGGTGACGAAGGATTTTCTTACTACTCTTAAGATTGGGGTCGCTGCTCATCAACAGGGTGATGGTTCTTTTGATCAAAGTAAAATAGCAGTTTCTGGTGAGGCTAGCGGAACAATAAATCTATTAAATGGTGACGATCGTATTGATCCAGGCGAAACTTTTGATCTTATTTTTACAGATCCCATCCAAACGATCGATCGGTATCGCTCGGTCATGGTGGAGCTCGATCCTACTTGGATGAACCTCGTCGAAGAAACAGTTGAGACAAATAATATTTTTAGTGTGAGTATTGGTGGGTCGATCCAGCGTTTGGATATTATAATGCCCCAAGCCCTTGGCAGTATTAAGCAGCTTCGAGAATTGGGGCAATCCAGCGCTCAAGACGAGTTACCCGTTGTCAATCTTGTCAACGATACCTTGCTTTGCGCTGGTCGCGATACGTGTCCCGAAGACCTTGATCCGTTGCCACGGAGCATTGAGGGTACGGACGAATGGAATAAAGATAAGTCTTTAGATTTGGTCGCTCAAACGGGAGTGCAGCGGATCTATTATGTGCAGGCGTATGCCGATAAAGAGGGTCAGAAGCCGCTGGGGTTTGTTCATATCCATGTTGAACAAACTTCGCAGGATGGTAAAACGCTAGATATCGTAACGTTAGACAACCTTACGACGTTGCAGGGTGGTGATAAACAAGAGTTTTTAAAGACCTTTCGATCCAACCCAGCCATGTATAAGAAATTTTCTTCATCAACCAATAATGTGAATAGAAAGTGGACCATTATTCCCGAGACTGTAGCCAAGACGGCACAACCTGGCGTTCTTATTGTTACGGCCCCGGGGACACCGGGGACAACATCATTGCGGTTTACGGCCCAGGGTGATGGGTCTACGACCGAGCCGGGCCCGGCCGTTAGTCGCAGTATTGATATCGAAGTTTTTCCTTGCGAGAAGCCTTGGCCATCGGGCATTGAAGCGTTCCCGTATCAAGATACTAAGGAGTATATTAATTCACGTCCAGAGTTTTTAGCGAAATATGAAAGTATAGGAACAAGTCCTAAGTTCCAAGCCTTCTCCATGGGGTATTGTCGCGATGGTACCCCTGACTTTGAAGTTGTTAATGATAGCTGGTCCTGTGTTGGCGATCGTTGTGTCGACGATGAGGATCCTGAAACTCCAGGGAATCAACATCGCTTTTTAGCGCGAGCGCTTGATGAAAATGGAAACCAGATACCGCCCCCGGTTATGGGCACTGGAGCTAATATCGATCATGTTGTTACACCGGGCGTCGTGTACGAATGGTCATCGTCTGACCCCGTGAATCTTGCCAGTGTCGTCAGCGGCACTAATATTCCCGAACAATCATTTGTGACCTCCAGGGGTAATGGAACGGGTACGATTACTGTCACAGTGACCTATAAAAAAATCGATGGATCAAAAATCGTACGGGAGAAGTCGTTTCCGATCACGGTGAATTGGACGCGTCCCTCATCATTTTCTCTTAAATCCTCGAGTACTCCAATCGCCTCGTCAACGATACGTTTGGCAGTTAATCCTACCCAACCACCCATAGGCATCCTTCAAACGATTACTATTTTTTCATTGCCAACATTGTTACCAAATTTAAGGCTCGAGAGTGTCAATCTGCCCGGAACGGGGGATCGGCTTAAACAATTAATTTTCCGCGAGCCCGGGGCGTCGGACGTGATTGCAGTGACAGTGATGAAGAACCACGATCAATTTTCAGCCGCTCGATGGTATCTGGATTCAAAGGCAATCACCAACCCGCGCGCTGACCGAGCGACGCGCGTAGTGACTGATTGTCAGCGGCGCGAGGTGTATGATCCAACATTGCCACCCGGGGATGATTGTGTGGAAGGGATTCAGGAAGGTGATACATGGTACTTGACTATGGCTAATCTAACGGATACAGCCGGGACGACTGATACCCCACGTCTGTTTGCCAATACCTATCTTTTATCAATTACCAAAGATGCTCGGCGGCAAATGCAGCAAGTTGCACAGCAGTTGTTTAATCGTTGGAAATTTGCTCTTAATATCGACGCCCCGACTCGGGTAGCTCTTAAACGCGATATCCGTCGTGCATCGGATCTTCGCGATATGGAGTCTCGATTAAATGGCGTGGCCGCCACCACTGGCGCGTTCCCCGACTTAACCGCAGGAACGTTTATTCGAGGCTTAAGTTATAGCCAATGGCCGAGTTGGCAGGAAACGCTCCGGCCGATTACGGCAGGCCCCGAGTTAAAAGTGGATCCGATTAATCGATTCTTGGGTTGTAATCGACCGCATGATCCGCAGACCTGCTGGGATGAAAACGCCAAGGATTTCCAATGTCCTGCTGCGGGGAGTCGCTCGTATTTGTATAGCGCAGATCGTTCTTTCATCGATGATAATACATCCAGACAGGATATTGCGTCCGCGTATCTCGGAACATTTTTTGAGGTATGGAAATTGAATCCGGCAGAAGAAAAGTTTAAACGGAAGAAACGATCATTGTCAAAATCTGATTTTGTATTAAGTCAACGGGACATCACCGTGGAGCAAGACCCTTTTGGCGCAACAAGTATTTTGACCGATCGTTGTCAAGCCGATATCCTCCCGCTCTATAAACCTTGATTGTAATCATCATTTTATTCAATGCAATTTTTATCTATTAAAACCTATGTTCGACTCTGTTCCCCCCAATCTGCCCACCACCGATGCGCCCCATCCACCACAAGCGCCGTTTCCGTCAGTGCCACAGTCACCGAGCGTGCCTGCCCCCATGTCTGTTTCTCCGATTATTACTCAAACCGCAAACCCTCTCCCCGTCGGTGGGGCATCTTCAGCATCTCTTCAGGAAGAGCATGTCACCGTAATGCCGTCAAAGTTTTTTGTGGCCCCTAAAGCCAGGCTTCCCTGGAAAAAAATTGGATTAGCACTGTTATTTACGGCGGTCATTGCCTCCGGTATTGTGGGGGTGACATTCATTGTAAAATCTCGTATTCGGACACAACAGGGTACGGTCACCCCCGTAGCCGTTGTAACAACTCCTCCTCCCACAGTCATCCCACCCGTTGATACGACTCCACCAGCCGTGGTACCCGTTAAGCCCGACAGTACCATTACTCCAACAACTCCACCTGCAAATCCTCCCGTAACTCCACCGGTTACTCCTCCGGTAACCCCCCCCACCCCACCAGCAACACCACCGTCGGACCCGAACGCAGATCGCAACGATCGAACACTCACGAGCGCCCCTGATCGAGATTCAGATGGATTAGGCGATGAAGAAGAAATTGTTATAGGGACCAATGCTGCGCTCGCCGATACCGATGCGGATAGCTTTAACGATGGGAAAGAAGTGAGTAATTTGTTTAGTCCGAATAATCCCGACCCCGCAAAGAAGCTTTGGGAAACAAATGTGGTGAATAAATACCACCATCCGACGCTTGGTTACGAAGTGTTGTATCCGTCGGCGTGGGTTGCGCGTTCGACCACTTCCGACGGCCAAGAAATTGTTTTTGCTGCGGCCGCAGGGGCCAATATTATCGTGACCGCGACGGCAAATCCCGAACGATTAACGCCCGCGCAGTGGTACGCGAAACTCTACCCCACAGGGGGTACCAGTAGTTCCATAACGACAAAATCCGGCCTTACCGGGGTCGCGAGCCCGACGGGACTCATATCGCTGTTTCAGATCACTTCTTCGGGAACCGATTGGATCATACGATTTCAGTACCTTGCCACGAACTCCACCGTTGCAACGTATAAGACTCTCTATCAAATGATGGTCACCAGTTTCCAAGTCCCGAGTATTAAATCATTTTGGGCCTTCTAGCATGTGATTACTGTTGATATCCCTCGGGCGGCGCCTGTCCGGTGGCAAGCGTTGCTTTCAGTAACCAATGCGGTGCTCCGGCGGTCAGCGCGTATTAGTTGCACGTTTGTCTCATCCCAAACCATCCGTACACTCAATCGCCGATATCGGGGTAAGAACCGACCGACCAATGTACTGTCGTTTGGATGGGAATCCTCAAGTGGTGACGTGATGGGAGATGTTGTGTTGTGTCGCTCCGTTATTCGAGCAGAGGTGAAGAGCGTGCAGTACAATAATCATCTTGATCATCTGTTTGTCCATGGAATATTGCATGTATTGGGGTATGATCACGAACGTCCGACCGATGTGCGGAAAATGGAAGCGTTAGAAAAAAAGATTCTTGCTCGAGACCCGTACCAGTCGTAATGTTTATTGATTTAATAATGTACTCGTTTATTATCATCGGCGTTTAATAAACCAATAAATCAATAAACTAATAAATTTACGTATGCCCCGCCCATTTCGTCAAAGTTTAGGTCATGCCTGGAGGGGCTTGCAAATCGCCTGGAAGACACAGCCCAATGTGCGCATTCATTTTGTGATTGCCGCAAGCGTCATGGTCATTGCCCTTGTTCTTAGGAAAACGCTCTTGGAGATTTCGATTCTTCTGGTAACAATTTCGGTGGTGGTGGTTGCGGAACTTATTAATACGGCGGTTGAGATTTTGTCGGATATTATGCACCCCCGCGTGAGTAAAAACGTTGAAATCCTCAAAGACGTTAGTGCCGCTGCGGTATTAGTTGCCTCTGGTGTTGCGGCATTGGTTGGTATGTTGTTATTTTTTGGCTAAATCGGTATAATTAAACTGTATTCTTATACACATTCTTGTGCTTGGGTGATTTGTTTATTTTAGTATGGCGCAATCCGCAATCGCAGCGATCGATATTGGTACATCCTCGATTAAAATCGCGGTGGGGGAGCAGGTTTTAGCGAGCGAGGCTTCTTCGACATCAACACTTCATTTACTGGGAGTGATTCAGCACCCGACCGAAGGAATGCAAAAGGGAGTCGTGTCGACCGTCGATGACGTTGTTGCGTCTCTTTCCAGCGCCCTAGAGAAAGCAGAGCGTCTTATTGGTGTACCTATTACCCGGGCACATATTACGATTGGGTTTCCACAGTTATTTATTCAAAGTTCCAGGGGGGTGATAGCGGTTTCAAAAGCAAACGGCGAAATAAAGCCCGAAGATGTTGATCGCGTGATTGAGGCGGCGCAGACCATTACCACGCCACCGAATTACGAAATCTTGCATGTACTCCCCCGAACGTTTACGGTGGATGGTCAAACAGGAGTGATTGATCCGGTTGGTATGGTCGGCACACGATTGGAAGTAGATGCCGAAATCGTCTATGCCCCCACGACCCATATCCGCAATCTTACGAAGGCGATTTACCGCACTGGGTGCGAGATTGATGATGTCGTTTTTAATGCGCTGGCAACGGCCGAAGGGGTGCTGGAAAAGCGTCAGCGCGAGGTGGGGGTGCTCCTTATTACCATTGGGTTTGCCACGACTTCGTTGATTGTATTTGAAGAAGGCAATGCCATTCACGCGGCGGTGCTGCCGATCGGGAGTAATCATATTACCGGGGATATTGCGATTGGGTTGCGCACATCGCTGGATATTGCCGAGCGTATTAAGAGGGATTATGGCAGTGCCACACCCGCTCGTTGGACCAAGCACGATGAGTTTTCGTGGGAGGATGTGGGAGAACCATCTAATACCGGAGTCGTCAGTCAACGTACTGTTGCCGAGATGATCGAAGCCCGTGTGGAGGAGTTATTCGAAATGGTTGACCGGGAGTTAAAAAAAATCGATCGCAGTGGTATGTTGCCTGGTGGGGTGGTGTTGTGCGGCGGCGGTGCAGCTCTTGATGGAATGACAGACGTTGCAAAGCGGATATTACGGTTACCCGTGGCGTTGGCTGTTATGCCTCCCACGGCTATTGAAGGGGCTGATGAAGTACGGGGGCTGGATATGGCGCAGGTGCTTGGGTTGCTCCTGTGGTCTGTGCAAGGAGAGGCTCCATCGGCAGGTTTCTCTCATAAGTGGGGGGGTGCCATTAAACGCCTTGGTGAAAAGCCACGACAATGGTTTAATCGTGTTCGAGGCCTCTTTCCACGGAGATAGAATAATGATACATTGGGAATGCTTGATTTACTTAAATAACTCGCTATGGACGCAAAACCAAATAGCGGACTTCAATTTGCCCGCATTAAAGTAGTCGGCGTTGGTGGGAGTGGTAATTCAACGATCAATTGGATGATTCAGTCCAAGGTCAAAGGGGTGGAATTCCTCGCGATCAATACGGATTCACAGGCTCTGCATCATTCTGTTGCGAGCACAAAAATTCATATTGGCAAAACCACGACCAGGGGGCTTGGAGCGGGGATGGACCCCGAAACGGGGCGTCGGGCTGCCGAAGAAAATCAGAACGAGATCCGCGATGCGCTCAAAGGGGCGGATATGGTATTTGTCACCTGTGGACTTGGTGGCGGCACAGGAACGGGTGCGTCTCCCATTGTTGCCGAGATTGCTCGAGACCTTGGGGCGCTCACCATTGGTGTGGTCACGAAACCCTTTGGATTTGAAGGAGCGCAACGATCGGGGATCGCCGAAAAAGGACATCAAGAGCTCGCCGCAAAGGTGGATACGATTATTACCATCCCTAACGATCGTGTATTACAAATTATCGATGCCAAGACCACCCTTTTGGAAGCGTTTGGCGTTGTTAATGAGGTGCTTCGGCAAGGAGTGCAGGGGATTGCAGAGCTTATTACGATTCCTGGCCTTATTAATGTTGATTTCGCTGATGTCAAAGCCATCATGAAAGATGCCGGGTCGGCTCTGATGGGTATTGGCGAAGGCACGGGAGAGCATCGCGCTATGGATGCGGCAAAGGCCGCTGTTGCCAGTCCACTCCTGGATGTTTCCATCCAGGGTGCTCGTGGACTTCTTTTTATCATCACAGGCGGGAAAGACTTAACGATGCAAGAAGTGAATGAGGCCGCGAGCCTTATTACCGAAGCAGCCGATAAAAATGCAAAGATTATTTTTGGCACCGTCATCGATGAAGAATATAAGGATCGTCTTCGTATCACGGTGGTAGCGACAGGGTTTGGCCCATCATCGAGTAAGGTTGAACCAACAAAGTCTTCCGAGCGTGGGATGTTTTCAAATCTCCTTCGTAGCGACGTCTTGGGCCGGAGTTCTCCAACACCGCAACCTGTTGAAAAAACATCTCCACCGCCAACATATCAAGCACCCGTCCGTTCGATGCCCAGCACCCAACCAGTCCATGTTCCAACTCCAGAGCCAGACGATGAGCTGGATATCCCGGCGTTTTTACGCAAAAAAATTGGGAAGTAGCGTCGTTTATTGATTTAATAATTTATTATTCTATTGTTTCGTCCTAAGTAAAACAGTAAATTAATAAAATAATAAACGTCGGTATGGATGACATTGAGGCGAAGCTTGAGCTCTTGGAGCAGAAGATGACGCATATAGAACGGATGATGATCGCCTCGCGTCGATGGTCCCTCATCCGTTTTTTTGTGCTCACTGTCCTTCCTATTGTTTTAGTCACGTTCTTTGCGGTACCCGCGATGCAAAAAATTCAATCTATGCTCAAGCCGTTTCTTTCGGGACCGGCCAATGCGCGTACCACATCATTGGGGGGATTTGATGTCCAGGGTCTTTGTAAACAGTTCTGTCGGGAGTGATACGTTTACTAATTTAATAATTTATTGGTTTATTTTTTTACAGCGTCTAATAAATTAGTAAACAAATAAATTAATAAATCAATAAACGTCGTTGTATGAACCAATCCAAACTTTTTTTATCCGTCGCATCGATTGGGTTTATTGCGGGGCTTGTTGGGGGGCAAGTGGCGACGCAGTTTTTTGCATTCACGGCTTCACCTTCACCATCGATTGGTAGGTACCAAGATCGGGGTGGTACTATTCCAAAAGCTCCGGTTGGCAGTGAGACCGACGATCGTGTGATCGCCGTTGTCGATCATGCCAGTCCTTCGGTTGTGAGTATTCAAATTCGTAAAGTTGTTTCAGCGCGAACGCGCAATAGTTTTGCACCATTTGATTTCTTTTCTTTCCCGCAACAACCATCACCGAGTGTTAGTACGGGCAAGGAACAGGTGGTGGGTGGTGGTACCGGGTTTATTGTGAGTGATGATGGGATGGTACTCACCAATCGACATGTGCTCGCTGATGAGGCTGCCCATTATGTTGCTCTCACGAATGCGGGCGAAGAAGTGGAGTTAACAATCTTAGCGCTCGATCCGATCAACGACTTAGCGGTGGCAAAACTTGCTGGTGACAAAAAATACACACCACTTCAACTGGGAGATTCATCACTGGTCCGTATTGGCCAGACTGTTATTGCGATTGGTAATACCTTGTCAGAGTACCAAAATACGGTGACCAAAGGGGTGGTGTCGGGCATTGGTCGAAGGGTGGTGGCCGGGTCAGCGGGTACCGGCGATAGCGAAGTCATCGAAGAAGCCATCCAGACTGATGCAGCCATAAACCCTGGCAATTCTGGCGGGCCACTCCTTACATTGGATGGCACGGTTATCGGCATCAATACCGCCATTAACGAAGCGGGGCAGTCCATTGGGTTTGCGATTACCAGTAATGTTGCACGACAGGTAATTAAGAGTGTGCGTACAACGGGTCGTATTGTCAGGCCCTGGCTCGGGGTTCGATATGTTATGATGGATGCGGAGTATGCCGCTACCAATAAATTATCGGTTAACCACGGAGCGCTTATTGTCCCGAGTAATACCCTCAACGACCCATCCGTGATTGCTGGCTCTCCCGCAGATAAGGCGGGCTTAAAGGAAAACGATATTATTACGATGGTTGATGGCAAAGGAGTGAGTATAAAAGCACCACTGGGTCGGTTGATTGGGGTGCATAAACCTGGGGACCATATTGTCCTCACCCTCTTACGCGATGGAAAAGAAAAAACAGTAACCGTGACACTTGACGAGTACAAAGTGAAATAATTTATTCGTTTAATAATTTATTATTTTATTGTTTCGTTCTTAAATAAACCAATAAAGTAATAAACGTCGTTATGGACGAACTCCTTAAATCTTTACACCTTCTCCTCCAGAGGATCGACGACCTCGGGAGGTTTCTTTGACATCGCCCACAAGCGGCAAACCGTAATAGAACTCGACGCACAAATGAACGAATCTGTTTTTTGGTCTGATTCGAAACGAGCCGGCGTTGTTTCTAAACGTGCAAGTACACTGAAACGGGGTATTCAGCGGTGGGAGAAGTTGCATTCCGATACGAGTAATGCATTGGAGATTGCCAAGGAGGACGAAGCAGATCGCGATGTTAACCTCACCGTCGAATTGAAGCAAACGGCTGGACGGATAGAAACGGCATTGAACAGTCTCGAGCTCCTCGTATTTTTAGACGGGCAGTACGACCCTCGCAATGCTATTGTTACGATCTATGCCGGCAGTGGGGGCACCGAGGCGCTCGATTGGGCGCAGATGCTCGAGCGCATGCTTACAAAATTTGCCGCTGCCCAAGATTTTACAGTGCGCACTATTGATCGAACCGTTGGCGATGTGGTGGGGATTAAAAATGTAACCATGGAAATCAATGGGGAATTTGCCTATGGATGGCTCAAAGGCGAAAACGGTGTCCATCGGCTCGTTCGGATTTCACCCTTTGATGCGGAGCAGATGCGCCATACAACCTTTGCCATGATCGAGGTTCTCCCCGAAATGGAGGGAGTGGATGAAATCGATATTGACCCAAAGGACTTACGCATCGATACATTTTTGGCCGGAGGGCACGGCGGTCAGTCGGTGCAGACCACCTATTCGGCGGTGCGTGTGGTGCATATTCCTACGGGCATTACCGTGAGTTGTCAGAATGAACGGAGTCAACTTCAAAATCGAGAAATTGCATTAAAGATTCTCAATGCTCGACTCCTGCAAAAGCGTCGCGAGCAGGCGAGTCACGAGCGCGACGCGATCCGAGGGGAACTTGTGAGTGCCGAATGGGGGAATCAAATCCGTTCGTATGTTCTTCAGCCCTATAAGCTGGTCAAAGATCATCGAACAAACTATGAAAGCACAGAACCCGATCGTGTGCTCGAGGGCGAGTTACTCCCGTTTGAAGAAGCGTATTTAAAATGGATTAAACATGGCCAAAAAACGAAAGCACTAAAGAACGAATGAACGCGGCGTTTTTTTGTTCCTCGGTTCTTCCGTTCTTCTGTCTAAAATTTTATGAAAATTTTAGTTACCGGCGGCGCCGGATTTATTGGCTCCCATATCGTGGATGCGCTCATCAAGCGTCGGCACGATGTGATGGTGGTCGACAATCTTTCGACAGGACAGAAACAGAACGTTCATCCCAAAGCCCACTTTCATAAAATGGATGTTCGGAGTCTCCGGTTGGAGTCACTCCTGAAAGAGTTTGTTCCAACGGCCGTTATCCACTTGGCCGCCCAAATGAGCGTTCGTGTATCCGTCGATGACCCTCTGAATGATGCCCAAGTGAACATCCTCGGTAGTATCAATGTGTTTGAAGCGGCGCGTCGTGCAGGATCGAAGAAAATAATTTTCTCTTCGTCCGGTGGAGCAATGTATGGCGATGGTGTCCCATTACCGACGAGCGAAACCGCGCGTGTGCTCCCCGCATCGCCCTACGGGATCAGTAAGCTTGCCGCAGAGCATTATCTCCGATATACTGCATTGACTCATCAAATGCAGGGCATTTGTTTGCGGTATGCCAATGTGTATGGTCCTCGCCAAAATGCGCTGGGCGAGGCCGGTGTGATCGCAATTTTTACCACTGCCATGCTTGGGGGTCGAACACCCATTATCAATGGAGATGGGCGGCAGACTCGGGATTTTGTCTATGTGGATGATGTTGTACGAGCAAATCTTGCGGCACTGGGGAGCCGGATCTCTGGTGTCTATAATATTGGGACGGGGCGATTAACTTCGGTGAATGATATTGCACGTCTCATTAAAGAAGAGACGCATTACTCGGGAGCGATTACCCATGGGGCTCCAAAGCTCGGTGAGCAACGACGCAGCGCCATCAATCCAAGGCTTGCGAAGTACAGGCTGCACTGGGCGCCGAATATTTCTCTTGAACAAGGAATTAAAAAAACAATGGAATGGTTTAAGCAAAAAAATTAGCGTGTCCTCTTTTATTCTTCGAGCCCCGCTACAGCGGGGTGCAGATGCGCAATGGTATGATCGACGGCGTGATTGTAAAAAAACTTCAAACCCATGTTGATGATCGTGGATATTTTCGTGAAATTATTAAACAAGGAGAAGACGTATTTGCGGATGTACAACAAACATCTGCGTCTCTGACGAATCCCGGAGTCATCAAAGCGTTTCATTTTCATAACAAGCAGGATGATATTTGGTATATTGCTCAAGGAATGGCGCGCGTCGTCTTGTATGACCAACGTACCGATTCCTCCACATCGGGTCAAACATACGCGGTGGTTGCGGGCGAAGAGAATCCCCTCGCGATTCGCATTCCCAAGGGCGTTGCGCATGGGTATCAAGTGCTCGGTGTGAAGCCAGTGCTTTTGCTGTATCACACCACCAAGGTCTATAACGCTGCTGATCCCGATGAAGGCCGTATGGCATGGGATGATCCGAAGATTGGTTTTGATTGGAGTGTGCAAAATAGATAAGTATGAAAATTCTCATTACCGGCGAAGGTGGAATGCTCGCGAGCGCCTTCATGCGGATAGAGTCAACGGCCACGATCGACATCGTGGCTCTTTCAAAGACAGATCTTGATATTACCGATTCGCAGTCCATTGTCACTGCCGTCAGTCGATATCAGCCAACGGTTGTCATTAATACCGCTGCGTATAATGCGGTTGATCGCGCCCAAGTCGATCCGCAATCGGCGATGCGGTTAAATGCCAAGGCCATCCAAGATCTAGGCAGTATTTGTGCAACAAACGGTATTTTTTTAGTTCATTACAGCAGTGATTACGTGTTTGACGGTACGTGCCAAACAGGGTACTCTGAACACGACATTCCGCGACCCATTAGTGTGTATGGGCTCTCGAAATACCAAGGCGAACAAGCTCTGCAGGTAATCCAAGGGCTCTCCTATTACTGTATTCGCACCAGTCGATTATTCGGCCCTCAAGGTACGTCAATGGGTTCTAAGATAAGTTTTCCCGACATGGTCCTTAAACGGCTCAACGCGGGTGAGCCGTTTACCAGTATTGATGCAGAGGTTAGTTCCCCAACCTACGTTGATGATCTCGCTATTGCGACGATCGCGATGCTTACGGGAAAGATTAAGGGTGGCCTCTATCATCGCACCAATGAGGGGGCGTGTACGTGGTATCAATGGGCTCAAGAGATCGTGAACATTCTTCGATCAAAAGGGACGGTTCTTCCTGATATTGAGAAAATAGATTCTTCAATATTGGTGCGTGCGGCCAAACGTCCGGACTATTCGGTATTGAACACAACCAAACTTCCACCACTGCGAACCTGGCAAGAAGCGCTCGAAGAATATCTTAATAAATCAATAAATTAATAAACGCGCGTATGACAATTACCGTGATTGGTGCTGGGTATGTGGGACTGACCGTTGGTACGATTTTTGCCGAACAAGGTCATACGGTGTGGGTGGTTCGTCGTGATGAAAAAAAGATTCAAGACCTTAAACGCGGCGTGATTCCATTTTACGAACCCGGGATCGAGGAAATTGTACGACGCAATATTACCAACGGCCGATTGCGTCCTACGACCAGTTTTTCGGATTCTGTTCCAACGTCAGATATCGTTTTTATTTGCGTGGGTACACCGCCGCTTGCCGACGGGCGTGCCGATTTGAGTCAAGTGTTTGCGGCCACCGAGGAAATCGCCCGTAATTTAAAGCCCGGGTACACGGTTGTTGTCAACAAGAGTACCGTTCCTATTGGTACCGCGGTTCAAGTCAACGACATTTTGCAACGGTGTAAAAGTGCCGATGCGCAATGTTCGGTGGCATCATGCCCCGAGTTTTTGCGCGAAGGGTCTGCCGTGCATGACACGATGAATCCGGATCGTATTATCATTGGCACCGAAGATGAGCGCGCACGGCAGTTGCTCGAATCACTCCATTCGAGCCTCGGTGGGGAGCGCGTGTATTGTAATATCAAAACCGCCGAGATGATTAAGTATGCTTCTAATTCGTTGCTCGCTACCGAAATTTCGTTTATTAACTCCATTGCATCATTGTGTGAGCGTGTCGGGGCGAATGTCGAGGATGTGGCGCGGGGGATGAAGCTTGATAAGCGCATCGGCCGCTATGCATTTTTGGATGCGGGGTGCGGCTATGGTGGATCGTGTTTCCCCAAAGACGTAAAGGCGCTCGTCCAGATGGCTCGCGAGCATGGGTCGCCGCTACCACTACTCGAAGCCGTCGAATCAGTCAACGAAATGCAAAAATCAATCGTGTATCGAAAATTGTGTGAAACCATTGGCTCGGTGCGTGGCAAAACCATTGCCATTTGGGGGATCGCCTTTAAACCCAAAACCGACGATATTCGTGAGGCTCCGGCCTTGCGCCTCATCGATGCGCTGCTGCATAACGGTGCGCGGGTTGTGGCGTATGATCGGGTGGCTGAAGAAAATGCACGAGTACTGTTCCCCGATGTCACGTATTGCCCCGAGCCCATGGAGGCTGTTGCCAATGCCGATGCGCTTTGTATTCTCACTGAATGGGAAGAATTCCGGTGGCCCGACATGCAGCGGATGCGCGAGCACATGAAATTTCCCGTCATCATCGACGGGCGCAATCTCTATTCACCAACGGCGATGCATGCCATGGGGTTCACGTATAAAAGTATTGGTCGTCCTTCTGTATGAATATTCTCGTGACGGGAGGCGCGGGATTTATTGGGAGCAATCTATCAACAACCCTTATCGATGCGGGGCACACCGTACTGTGCCTTGATAATCTCTATACCGGGCGTCGATCGAACATTACGCATCTCTTGAAGAATCCACGGTTTCGTTTTATAAAAAAAGATATTCTCAAGCCCCTTGTATTGCCAAGGGTCGACCAGGTGTATAATTTAGCTTGCCCGGCTTCGCCCCCGCACTACCAGAAGGATCCCATCTATACGGTCAAAGTAAATACGATCGGGGTGTTGAATGTTCTTGAGTATGCCCGACGTTGTCGTGCTCGCGTTGTGCAAGCCTCCACGTCGGAAATTTATGGCGATCCATTGGAACACCCTCAACGCGAATCCTACCGAGGCAATGTAAATACGATTGGTCCACGATCGTGTTATGATGAAGGCAAGCGCGTGGCGGAAGCTATATGTTCGGATTACAACCGATTCCGGGGCTTGGATGTACGCATCGCTCGTATTTTTAACACCTATGGTCCGCGTATGCAGCCGGATGATGGCCGCGTGGTGAGTAATTTTATTGTGCAGGCTCTTCAAGGCAAATCCCTCACCGTGTATGGGAAGGGTATGCAGACACGATCCTTTTGTTACATTGACGATCTCGTTGCAGGCCTCATGGCCCTTATGGCCGGTCGCAAGAGTATCGAACCCGTAAATCTGGGTAATCCTCAAGAATATACGGTGCTCGAATTTGCCAAACTCATCCAACGCATCACGGGCGTACAAAAGCGTATTATCTACAAACCTCTGCCCGTCGATGATCCGCGTCAACGCAAGCCCGATATTACGCGAGCGCGCAAGCAGTTAGGGTGGAAACCAAGCACCTCTCTTAAACAGGGTCTTAAACCAACGATTGACTATTTTCGACAAGTATTGACATTGTATACTAAATAGGTATACAATGTATATATCTCTCCATACACCCTGCTATGCCATACATCGATTGGGATGAAGATAAAAACGAGTTTTTGAAGAGCGTGCGGGGGGTGAGTTTCGAAGAAGTGGTAGTGCTTATCGAGGCGGGTGAAATTTTGGATATTCTTGAGCATCCAAATAAAGAAAAGTACCCGTTGCAGAAAATATATGTTTTATGGATGAATGAGTATATCTATACCGTTCCGTTTATAGAAGATGAAGAGAAAATTTTTTTAAAAACCATTTTTCCGAGTCGGAAGCTCATGAAAAAGTATCATTAATTATTAATACAATCCTATGAAGGATCTCCATCTTACCAAAGAAGAGGCGCAAATTCTTAAGGATGTCGAATCAGGCAAATACAAACCAGTAAAGAATCTCGCAAAAGAGATTGTGCGTTTTCAGCAGGCTGCGCGTCAAACGCTCAACAAAACGCGTACGATCAATATTCGTTTATCCGAGCCAGACCTTTATAAGGTGAAGGCGCTCGCTGCAGAAAAAGGCCTTCCGTATCAAACTTTTATCGGTTCCATTCTCCATCAATACTCCTCTGGAAACATCAAAGAGGTTGAGCGTGAACGACAATAACAGAATTTACCATTGCCTACACAGGATATGAAATACGACGTCAAATCTCTCAAGCTTGCGGCCGAAGGCAAACAACGGATCGAATGGGCTGACCGCGATATGCCGGTGCTGGCTCTTATTCGCAAACGGTTCGAAAAAGAAAAACCGTTGAAGGGCCTTCGGGTAAGCGCGTGCTTGCATGTGACCACCGAAACGGCGAACCTGATGCGTACACTTAAAGCCGGGGGAGCGTCGGTGATGTTGGTGGCTTCGAACCCTCTGTCAACGCAGGATGATACTGCCGCGGCGTTGGTGAAGCACTACGATATTTCAACATTTGCAATCAAAGGGGAAGGTCGAACAACGTATTATAAGCATTTGAACGCCGCCCTCGATCATCGCCCCCACCTTACGCTTGATGATGGTGCGGATCTTGTCACCCTGCTGCATACCAAGCGTACTGCGCAAGCGTCGGAAATTCGTGGGAGCCTTGAAGAAACCACGACCGGAGTGATTCGATTGAGGGCGCTGGAAAAAACGGGCAAGCTCTTATTTCCGGTATTTGCCGTTAATGATGCACTCACCAAATACCTGTTCGATAATCGTTACGGCACGGGGCAATCCACGGTGGATGGGATCATTCGCGCGACCGACATGTTGATCGCGGGCAAGATTGTGGTGGTTGCTGGCTACGGGTGGTGTGGTCGTGGGTTTGCCAGCCGGATGAAGGGGATGGGTGCGCATGTGATTGTCACCGAAGTGGATCCTATTAAAGCCATTGAAGCCGCGATGGATGGATTTGAGGTGATGACCATGGACAAAGCTTCTGCCAAAGGCGATCTTTTTTGTACGCTCACGGGCGATATCCACGTGCTCCGCAAAGAACATTTTCAAAAAATGAAAGATGGCGCCACAGTATGTAACTCTGGACACTTTGACGTGGAGATTGACCTACCCTCACTCAAAAAATTATCGAAGTCTATTAAACGCGTACGCCCGTTTGTGGATGCGTATGTCATGAAAAATAAAAAAACAGTGTACGTATTAGGAGAAGGTCGCTTGATTAACTTGGCGGCAGCACACGGCCACCCGGCGAGCGTCATGGACATGAGTTTTGCGACCCAAGCGTTGACATTGGAATACGCGGCAATGCAAAAGAAACCACTCGCCTCGGCCGTGCACATTCCGCCCGTTGCCATTGAACAATGGATTGCCAAACTCAAGCTTGCCGCTATGGGCATTGCGATTGATACACTCACCGCAGAGCAAAAAGAATACGTGTCTGCTTGGCTCCATGGAACGTAGCCGTAAAAAGAAAAAGTATGAATGACTTTTTATTGTATTTCAACGACATTCGCACTTAAAATTTACCATGATTGTTGACGATATGGCGTGGTCATTGTTGCGCAAGAATGCGCTTTATACCAATAGTATTATCTTTGTCGTGGGAAGTGTTGTTGCTGGGTTTGCTGGATATCTGTATCAACTCTTCATGGGGCGTTTATTAAGCCTCGAAGATTTTGGAACACTGGCGACATTGACGAATTTTTTTAGCGTGATGTTTGTTCCCGCAACAGCATTAATAACTGTTACCACGCAAGTTGTTGCGGGGTTAAAGGGTCAGGGCCGATGGGGAGCCATTCACGATTTCGTGAAACGATTGGTCCGTTTTTTCGCAGTGGTGGGTTTCTTATTGTTCGGCATATTTATCCTTATTGATCCATTGGTGGAGCGATGGCTGAACATTGAATCTCATGGGGCATTTCTGTTGTTTAGTGCATCCGCATTGTTCATATTTGTGGTGGCGCTTTTTCGGGGAATTCTGCCAGCATTGGGCCGGTTCCAAGCACTGTCTATTGGCTATATTATAGAGGGGTTCTTGAAGTGTTCGGTCGCCGTCGCATTAGTCTCCCTTTCATTCGGATTAGAAGGGGCGGTTCTGGGCCCAGTGTTTGCTTCCGGCATTATTTTTGGAATTGTCTATTGGCAAATTCGCGATGTATTTAAGCATCCCAGGGATTCTTTTACCGTCGATCATATTCCGTCGTTGTTTGCCATTATTTTTGTTTGGTCTCTAGCCATTACTGCGCTTTCGAGCATTGACGTTATTCTTGTTAAACGTTTTTTATCAGCGGAAGAGACGGGGCTCTATGCGGGAATGAGTATGCTGGGGAAAATCATCTTGTCTATTAGTGGATCGGTGGCTGGTGTCATGTTCCCGATGGCGACCGAGTTATTCGAATCAGGCAATCACGCTGAGCATCGTCGCTTGCTCATCAAGGCTCTTTCCGCGGTCGTCGTGATAGCGGGAGGGGGATTATTACTGTATGCGTTTTTCCCAAATTTGATCGTTGCAACGCTCTTTGGTCGAAAATTTTTACCAGCCTCTCATTTGCTCATTTATTTCGGAACGATCGCAACACTCATTGGCGTCATCCAGATATTCGCAACATATTTTCTTTCTTTAAAAAAAAAGTGGTTTATTCTATTATTGATTATTGCATCTGTTCTCGAGGCAGTTCTTATAACACTTTTTCATTCTTCAATGAGGATGATTCTATTAGAGATTATCAGCGTTTTTGGTGTTCTCGTTGCTAGTCTTATTTCTCTATTTGTCTTTGATGCCAAACCCGTGGACGCCCCATATGTCTCAAGAGTGTAAAAAAATTTCTATTATTATTCCGGTGTATAATGAGGAGCAGAGTTTGCAAAAACTTCATAGTTTATTTTGTGAAGTTTTGAATGGACTTCGCTATGAATATGAGTTGATTTTTGTCAACGATGGTAGCTCGGACCGTTCCCAAGCTCTTCTGGAAGAATTTCGGAGGGCTGACAGGCATGTTCGGGTGATTGAATTTTCGAGGAATTTTGGGAAAGAGATCGCCCTGACTGCTGGTTTGCAATTTTGCACAGGTGATGCCGCTGTCATGATCGATTCCGATCTCCAGCATCCTATTGAACTTTTGTCGCAGTTTATTCAAAAATGGCAAGACGGTGCGGAAGTGGTTATTGGAGTACGGATCTCCAATACGGGAGAGGGGATGGTGAAGCGCCTTGGATCAAAACTCTATTATCGGATTATGCGCTGGATTTCGGAAGTGGAAATTGTTCCGCAATCTACCGATTACCGCCTACTCGATCGCAGCGTGATCGATGCATTTAAGCATTTTTCCGAACATAATCGCATGACGCGGGCTCTTATTGATTGGCTCGGGTTTCGGCGTGAATATATCTATTTTCATGCCGCCGAACGGTTTGATGGGTCCACGGTCCGCTACACATTTTCAAAATTATTTCGGTTAGCGACCGACAGTATTATTTCGTTAAGTTTTTTTCCGCTGCGCCTTGCGGGGTATCTTGGCAGCGCCATTGTGGTGCTTTCATCGCTCCTAGGAGCCTTTATCGTTTTCGAACAATATTTCTTGCATGATCCATTACATCTGGGAGTAAGTGGCACCGGGATGCTCGCGCTCCTGATTATATTTTTAGTGGGCATCGTGCTCGCGTGCCTCGGGCTCATCGCGCTCTATATCGCCACCATTCAGCACGAAGTGCTTTCCCGACCGTTATATGTGGTTCGAAAAGCAAAAAAAGAATAGGTATGATCAAATATTCCGTCATCATTCCAGTGAAAGAAATCAATGACTACGTTCGCGAAACGATTCCAAAAATTTTAGAAATTAAACGCAATGATTACGAGATTATTATTTATCCTAATATCGTTTCGCCGGAGTCGTGGCCCCATACTCGGCAGATTGCCACGGGAAGGGTCGGGCCAGGGGAAAAGCGATCACGTGCACTCCGGGACGCACAGGGAGAAATCCTTGTATTTTTTGATGATGATTCCTATCCTCAGATTGATTATTTCGATGTTTTGGAGCGAGCATATCAGGATGCGGCCGTTGTCGCGGTCGGGGGGCCGGGGATAACGCCCCCGCACGACAATTTTTGGCAAAAGGTCTCGGGAGCCGTTTTTTTAAGTACGCTCGCGGGGGGGTTTCCCGAGCGGTATGTCCCCATCGGTTCCAAACGATCTGTGGATGACTGGCCGAGTGTAAATTTAACCATTAAAACAGAGGTATTTCGTTTTTTAGGCGGTTTTGATTGTGCCTTTTGGCCGGGCGAAGACACCAAGCTCTGCCAAGACTTGCTCTTAAAGACGGGGAGCCAAGTATTGTACGATCCAGCCCTGATAGTGTATCATCATAGAAGGAGTGGATTACGAAGCCACTTACGACAAATATGGGGATATGGTCTCCATCGTGGTTTTTTTGCAAGAATTTTACCCCAAACATCACGGAAACTAAAATACTTCATCCCATCGGCATTCCTCTTGTTTGTCGGTATGGGTGTACCCCTTGTGATGGGGGTGCCGTCATTGCGGAATATCTATGTTGTAGGATGGTTGTTCTATGGTATCGCCATCACAAAGGCGCTATTGGATATTTGGCGATTTGAAAAAAATCCATTACTGCTGTTGAACACGTTGTACTATATTTTTTTCACTCATTTGGTATACGGTGCAGGATTTATAAAGGGCCTATTCAGCCAACGCCTTAAAAGCACATTGCGATAGATGCGTATGTTAGATCAGGAAATACAAACGGTCCAAAAAGACGACCTTGAAATCCGTATAGTGAGGGCCAAATGTATCTCTGCTGCTACCTGTGTTGTATATGCCGAAAAAACATTTGATTTAGATCGGCAAAATATTGCAATTATTAAAGAGGGTCAATGGGATACATTAGAAAAAATCGTTGGGGCCGCGCAATCGTGCCCGGTACTCGCGATTGAAGTCTATCAATCAGGCAAACGCCTTTATCCCGTCGAATAATTCTATTCTATGGAGCACACACAAGGAGCGGCAACGACCGCCAATCATTCAGGAGTAACGGTGGTGGTGGGGTATCCACCCATTGTTACGGATAAAGGAACTCCTTTGTTAAGCCAAAATAGGCAGTTTCAGTATTTTAATGCACCAACATACATTTACCCCATGGTGCCGGCGTATGCGGCGACCCTCCTCAAACAAAACGGCTACAGTGTGTATTGGATGGATGGTATCGCCGAGCGCAAATCATACCAAGAATGGTTTGATGAATTGCGCTCTACCGGCGCGCAATATCTGATGGTCGAAACAAAGTCGCCGATCGTCAAAAAACATTGGGAGATTATTAAAGAATTAAAAAAAGAACTACCACTGCTCAAACTCATTTGGGTTGGGGATCATGTCACGTTTTTACCGCTAGAGATATTAGAAAATAGCCCGTTGGATTACGCCGTGCTCGGGGGTGACTATGACTTTGCGGTTTCCAATCTCCTCAATCACATCCATGGTGGCGAGGAACTCGAAGCGGGCATATATTGGAGAACTGGTGACCCCGCCATAAAAGCACCAACATCAGAAACCACAGTCCTACCGGATGGATCGAGTGTATCGTGTGTTTCACCCAAGTGGATTCGGCATGATCTCAATACCCTCCCGTTTGTGGATCGGGAGCTGACCAAGTGGAAGTTGTATGCCTACGAAAACGGTAATTATAAATACACGCCAGCGACCTATATGTACAGCGGTCGTGATTGCTGGTGGAATCGCTGCACATTTTGCGTGTGGGACCATACCATTAACCCGATTGGTTCGTATCGGAGTTTTACACCGGAACGCTTGTTTGCTGAAGTAAAACACGTGGTCGACAATTATGGTATCAAAGAAATTTTTGATGATGCGGGAACGCTCTTTATCGGGCCCAAGCTCAAACGGTTTTGTGAGCTTCTTATTGAAAGCGGCTACAACAAAAAAGTGCGCTACGGATGCAATATGCGTTTTAATGCCTTAAATCAAGAGTATTATAACCTTATGGGCAAAGCTGGGTTCCGATTCATTCTGTACGGGATGGAGTCTGGCAATCAAAAAACCCTCGATAAGCTCGATAAGGGGACAAAAGAGGCGGATACCATCAATGGCTCTCGTATGGCATCGAAAGCGGGGCTCGAACCCCACGCCACGATCATGTTGGGCTATCCGTGGGAAAGTTACGAAGACGCCAAGCGCACGATTGCGGTTGCCAAATACTGTTTTAAGAAAGGCTACTTTAATACCATGCAAGCCACCATCGTGATCCCGTACCCGGGCACGCCCTTGTATAAAGAATGCAAAGAAAAGGATTGGCTCTTAACCGACGACTACGAAAAGTTTGACATGCGCCAGCCGGTCATGAAGATTCCATTTGAGCACGCACAACTTATGGCACTCGAACAAGAATTGTATTCCGCGTTCATGTCGCCGCAATACATTCTCCGCAAGGTCTTGAGTGTCAGGTCCATGCACGACTTCATGTATTTCTTTTACATGGGCAAAAAGCTCATCGGCCATCTTTTGGATTTTGACCCCAAGCAAACCAAGGTTTCCTTTGCCTCAATGGAATTTTGGCGTCGTGCGGGCAATACCTTGATGGCGCATCTCGTCCACCCTAAAACAACCGTGGACACTGAAAAAGATGCGGTGCTCTTAGAAGATAGTGCGGTAAATCGGTAAAGGATATGGAGCAGATATGCGTGAGTTCTGTCGGAAAAACGCTTCGCAATGAACTCAAACATCTCGTGGCCAACATTTTAGCGAGTGTGTTGTTCTACAAGAGTTCCCATCATGTGATCGGAGCTCTTGTGGTATTTGTGGTTGCAATGTTCATGGATGTGGATCACCTCGTGGATTACGGATTGTATTGTATCCGCGACAAACAATGGCCGCGTCTTTCGGAATTTTTGAGTGGGCAATATTTTAAGAAGTGGCAAAAATTTGTTTGTCCCTTGCATGCGTGGGAAATCGCAATCGTGGCCCTCATTGCGTGGTCGTTCTTTCCGGCGTGTTTATATTATCCAGCGGTGGTACTGGGTATCGTTACACATCTTGTCGTTGATTATTATACCAATACCGTAAACCGCGTTGCCTATTTTTTTTGCTTTCGAGCGTATCATTCTTTCCACAAACCCGCGATTGCACCGTGAAGAGAGACAAGCAATTACAAGACCATTAGAAAAAGGAGCATAAACAATGGCAGTTGTTGATGTGCCCCTTGCACGCATGGGAATTGGGTGTTATCGTGTTGTTAGGTTTTTTAAAATTGTCAGTTACGCACTCCATGAAAATACAGCATATCTGAAGCTGTGTTAAAAAATTATCTTGGTGGGGTACTAGAATCTCAGCGAGTTTAAATAATTAAATAGTGCACTATTATGAAGAAGGTGCTTGTAACGGGATCAGGTGGGCTCATTGGTTCCGAATCGGTAAGATTTTTTTCGCAGAAGGGGTTCGAGGTCCATGGCATCGATAACGACATGCGACAGTATTTTTTTGGCCTAGAAGCGAGTACGCATGCGAGTGTCAAAGAATTGAAGAAGAATATTCCTTCTTACCACCACTACAATGTTGATATTAGAGACAACAAAGCAGTGGAGAATATTTTTAAAAAACACTCTTTTGATTTGATTATTCATACCGCAGCTCAACCGTCACACGATTGGGCGGCGAAAGAGGCGCTGACGGACTTTTCGGTCAATGCCACGGGTACACTCGTGATGCTTGAAAATTTTCGAAGACATGCACCCAAGGGCGTTTTTATTTTTACTTCGACGAACAAGGTGTATGGCGATGTCCCGAATGAGTTGCCCCTTATTGAATTAGAGGATCGTTGGGAAATTAAGAAAAAACATCCATACTATAATGGTATCGATGAAACCATGCGCATTGATCAAACGAAACACAGTATTTTTGGTGTTTCCAAGCTGGCGGCCGATGTCATGGTTCAAGAGTATGGTCGCTACTTCAATTTCAAAACAGTAGTTTTTCGAGGAGGCTGTCTGACCGGGCCGAACCATGCTGGTGCGGAACTTCATGGTTTTCTTGCGTATTTGGCAAAATGTGTCGCTAGTGGGAAACAATACACTATTTTTGGGTATAAAGGGAAACAGGTGAGGGATAACATTCACTCGTATGATTTGGTAAACGCGTTCTGGCATTTTTACAAGAAGCCTCGCGTTGCTGAAGTCTATAATATGGGCGGTGGACGTCATTCCAATGTTTCCATGAAGGAAGCAATAATCAAACTCGAGAACATCACCGGGAAGAAGGCGAATGTAAAATACACAAAGACGAATAGAATCGGTGACCACATTTGGTATATCAGCGATGTTTCAAAGTTTCAGAAGCATTACCCGAAGTGGAAGTATCGCTATGATATTGATGCGATTTTGGAGGAAATTTGCGAAAAAGGACATTTTTTAGAAAAACAATGAATTACCAAACCATTCTCATTACTGGTGGTGCGGGATTTGTTGGTTCAAATCTTGCCCTACGACTGAAGAAAACATACCCTGAAGTATCGATTCTCGCTCTCGACAATCTTAAGCGCCGGGGGTCGGAATTAAATTTGTCGCGCCTGAGAGAAGGCGGGGTCAATTTTTTTCATGGGGATATTCGTCATAAAAGTGATTTAGAGGACATTGCTGGGAAAATCGATTTACTGATCGAATGTTCGGCTGAACCCTCGGTATTGGCCGGAATCAATGAGTCGCCAGATTATCTTATTGACACCAACCTTATCGGTACGATCAATTGTCTTGAGTTCGCACGGAAGCATGCTGCCGACGTTATATTTCTCTCGACGAGTAGAGTCTATCCGATCCAAGAACTCAATGCGTTGAGGTTTCGTGAAACAGATTCAAGATTTGCGATAGAAGAATCTCAGGAGATACGAGGAGCCTCTGCTCGAGGGATAAGCGAATACTTTTGTTTAGGGAAGACACGATCGTTGTATGGAGCGACGAAATTATGTTCAGAGCTTATTTTTCAGGAGTATATGGAGTCCTATGGGCTGCGGGGAGTCATCAATCGTTGTGGCGTGATTACGGGCCCTTGGCAGATGGGAAAAATTGATCAGGGTGTTATCGTGTTGTGGATGGCGAGACATATTTGGGCCAATAAACCTCTTTCGTATATCGGATACGGAGGAACGGGGAAGCAGGTGCGCGATTTTGTACATATCGATGATCTTTTTGGGGCATTGAAAATTCAAATTGAAGACATTGCTCTGTATCATGGAGAAGTGTATAACATTGGTGGTGGGGCGAAAAATAGTCTTTCTTTGGTTGAAATGACGCGTTTGTGCGAAGAAATCACCGGCAACACCATACGCATAGAATCTGTAAAAGAGAACCGCCCCAATGATGTGCGAATTTATATTTCTGATGTTCAGAAATTTCACACGGCCTCAGGATGGGAATGTCGGAAAGACGCAAAACAGACCTTTATGGAAATATATGAATGGATCATTTCTCATAAAAAAGAGCTTGAATGCATTTTGAATTAAAGGCTCGACGTATGATCAATGTTTCAAAGCCCATTATTGGAAAAGAGGAGATTGAGGCAGTTGTTTCGGTGATGGAATCAGGGATGATTGTTCAGGGACCGAAGACTGCGCAGCTTGAAGAAGTATTTGCGAAATACTGTGGCACAAAATACGCCATTGCCGTTAATAGTGGAACTGCGGCACTCCATGCTGGGCTATATGCTTTAAGAATCTCACAAGGAGATGAGGTGATCACTTCACCGTTTACCTTTGTGGCAAGCGCCAATGCAATTTTGATGCAAAACGCAAAAGTTGTTTTTGCTGATATTTCTGAAAACGATTTTAGTCTTGACCCGGAGGAAGTGAAAAAAAAAATTACGGATAAAACAAAAGCCATATTGCCCATTGATCTCTATGGGCAGGTTTACGATTACGAGTCAATGAAGGTCATAGCAGAGAAACATAATCTCAAAATTGTCGAAGATGCGTGCCAGGCCATCGGGGCTGAATACAAGGGCCTTAAAGCGGGTCACTTTGGAGACGTGAGCGCATTTTCTTTGTATGCCACAAAAAATATCATGAGCGGAGAAGGAGGCATGATTACCACGAATGATGAGGAATTGATGGAAAAATGTAAACGGTTCAGACATCATGGTCAATCAGAAAAAACACGGTATGAGTATTGGGATATCGGATACAATTATCGCATGACCGACATGAGCGCGGCTATTGGTTTAGTACAATTAACAAAAGTTGAAGAGTTAAACGAAAAACGTCGATTGCATGCCCGGATGCTTACCGAAGGGCTCTCAGGAATAAAAGGATTAATTCTTCCTACGGTCGGAGAGAATAGGCGACATGTCTTTCATCAGTATACCATTAGGATTACTGAAGAGTTTGAGACATCGCGTGAACAATTAATTGATTTTTTGAACGGTCACGGAATCGGGTCGGCAATCTACTACCCCAAGCCGTTACATCTCCATTCTCATTTTTCCGAACTCGGTTACAAAGAGGGAGATTTTCCGGTTGCTGAAAAATTGGCGAAACAAGTGTTGTCTTTGCCCGTCCATCCCAGTCTAACGGCAGAAGAAATCCGATGTATCATTGATAAAGTTCAAGAATACGCAACGTAACAATTTCCCTCTTTGCCAACTCTGTCTAAAAAAGTATGTTTGCTGAAAAAGAAAAAAATATTCTTATCGTTGGTGCTGGAATGGCCGGAAAAATTCTTGCCAAAGATATACGAAAGAACCACAAAGAGCTTCATCTTATTGGATTTGTTGATGATAAAATTACAGCCCCACAGCAGTTGCTATTGGGGAAGATTGATGATATTGCGACGATCGTCACAATTTATAAAATTGATGAAATAACCATTGCTATTCCATCAGCGGATGGAGCGCTGATCAGAAGGATTATTTTATGCAATCTTAAAAATCATATTCCAATAAAAATAGTCCCACGCAACCAGAGAATTGTGAGTACGAGCATTGTGCGGTATGATGAGGTGAACAATTTACAAAGTGAAGATTTTCTTGGTCGTCCGTTCATAGGCAAAAACGTTGATCGTTTGATGAGTTTTTACGAAGGCAAAACAGTGTTTGTCACCGGTGGCGCAGGATCAATTGGTTCTGAGATCGTCCGTCAGTTGATAGATCTAAAAGTAAAAAAAGTTATTGTCTATGATAATTCAGAATATCTTATTTTTTTGCTCGAACAGCAATTGAAAGAGCGCGGGATCAGAGATCGATGCGAACTGATTGTGGGTAATATTCTGCATCGCAACAAGCTGAATGCTTTGTTTGCTCATATCAAACCGGAGATTGTGTTTCACGCTGCAGCGTATAAGCACGTCCACCTCATGCAAGACAACATTGATGAGGCGGTCTATAACAACGTGATTGGCACCAAGCGGATTATTGAAACAGCAGTAAAAAACGACGTGAAGCTCTTTACGTTTATTTCCACCGATAAGGTAGTACATCCCACCAGTATCATGGGTGCCACAAAAAAAATGTGCGAATATTACATCCAATGCCAGGGGGCGAAGGGCACGAAGTTTAAGATTGTTCGTTTTGGAAATGTGATCAATTCTAATGGATCCGCTCTTCCGCTGTTTGAGCGCCAGATGGCCTTGCATGGCTACGTGACCGTGACACATAAGAACATGAAGCGTTTCTTTATGTCTATCCGAGAAGCTTCGCAACTGGTTATAGAAAGTACTGCCCAAGGAACATCCAATTCAATTTATATTCTCAACATGGGAGAGCTTATCAATATTTATGAGGTCGCAACATGCCTTATCCGTTCTAAGAATCTCATTCCGAAAAAGGATATTAAAATTCAAATCTCTGGACTTCGAAAGGGAGAGAAAATGATAGAAGAATTGTATACGGGGAGTGAACAAGTGCAGATAAGAAAAACCAGAACAGAACGTATATTTATACTGAAGAATCGTGACCACTGTCCTGTTGATATTGAGGCGGCTATTATAGAGTTGGAAATCCTTGTAAAGCAGGCTGCAGACCAGAACGCATTATGGCAATACATGAAAAATATTTTTCCATCCATTAAGCGATAACATGATATGAAGATTATAAAATTAAAACGATACAAGGATGATCGAGGTTCTTTAGTGGAGAATACGTCCGTGACTCTTTTTAAAGAAGCAAAGCACTTTTTTGTTTCGAAATCAAAGCCAGGCGTGGTGCGTGGTAATCATTATCATTTACGGAAGTCAGAATGGTTTTATGTCATTCAGGGGACTTGCCGTTTGATTGTGAAAGATCTGAAAACAGGGAAGAAAGAATCGAGACTCGTCAAGGCGATGCAGAACGTGATGATTAACATTCCTCCCAACAAATCCCATGCGTTCAAAAATGTCGGGAACGACGAACTCATTCTTCTGGCGTTAGTCAACGAGGCACATAATCAAAAAGATCCTGACACATTTTCTTCTCAGGTCATTTAACAAATATCAATTTTAGCCTGTCTCATCCTATGAAAAGAATTTTAGTGACTGGTGCGGGTGGAGCAGCGGGAGCCAATTTTATTGCTTCTCTTCGACTTGCTCAAGAAGAGACCTTGTATATTGTTGGGGCAGACATAAACAAATATCATATTGAACTGACCGCAGGGCTAGATGCCAAATACATCCTGCCGACAGCGGATTCCCCAGAGTATCTTGACAAACTGAATACAATCGTAGAAAAAGAGAAGATTGATTTTATCCATTCTCAACCAGAACAAGAAGTTTGGTTTATTTCGAACAATAAGGACCGCCTACGGGCCAAAACGCTTTTTCCCAAACCCGAAACGTTGGCGATCACATACGATAAGTCGGCGTTTAACAACCTTCTTCGAGAACATGGTCTGCACGTCCCCAAGGCCTATCATATTCAATGCGAAGCGGATATTCAAACGGCTCTCGATGACTTGCTTCGCTTTCAGGATCGGGTCTGGTTGCGCGCTATCCAGGGTGCTGGCTCCAAGGCCAGTCTGCCCATCAATTCCATGCTTCAAGCGACGGGTTGGATAGATTATTGGACAACAAGGAGCGGGCTGACGATATCTGATTTTATGATCAGTGAATTTTTACCCGGAGGGGAATTCGCTTTTCAAAGTATTTGGTACGACGGTGAGTTGATTACTTCCATGGTGCGAAAACGTGAAGAATATCTTTTCGGACACCTCTTTCCTTCCGGTCAGTCATCATCGCCATCTATCGCGAAAACGGTGCATCGTGATGACATCAATGAACTTGCCACCAAGGCGATCACAGCGGTTGATCCGAAAGCGACCGGTATTTTTTGCGTCGATATCAAAGAGAATAATAATGGCGTTGCTTGCGTCATGGAGATTAATGCGGGAAGATTTTTCACCACGAGCATTAATTTCACGACCGCTGGTCTCAATATGCCCTATTACTATGTCAAAATGGCGTTAGAGGGGCGAGCGTCTTTACCCGAATTGCCGAAGTACAACGGAATTCCGGCGGGCTGGTATTGGATACGGCTGACCGATATGGGATACAAGCTTGTAAAAGGAGAATTATGGACAAGTATCGAAGTTTAGGAGAAACAATCGCACGGTACAAGGGTGTGGTTTTGGATCTCGATGAAACATTGGTGAATCTGAATACGGACTGGAAAGCGTTAAAAAAAACGCTTTCTGAGTTCACAAAGAAACAGACCGGTGAAGAAATAGAATTCACTCCGTTGGATCAAAAGATTCATCAGGTCAAAGAAAAATTTGGCGAGCTATTTTTTTTCCAACTCCTTGAACTTATTTCGCAGTTTGAACTCTGCGAAGAAAAATACGAGCTCAATTACGAGTTGATATCCTTGTTAGAATTCTATGAAGAAAAAAAGATCGCGATTTACTCCATGAATACAAGAAAGTGCGTAGAAAATTTTGTTAAAAAAAATCTCAAACGAAAACCGGATACTATTGTTGTCAAAGACAATTGCAGCGAACCAAAACCAACAGAGAAAGACTTACAGAGGATCATGCAAGAATGGAACATGAACGAGAGTGAGATCGTCTATATTGGTAATTCAGAGGGTGATCGTCTTTCTGGAGAAAAAGCAGGTGTCAAGACATATATCATTCAAAACTTCACTTCTCGAGCTTGTGATCCCTAAACTCAATGAGGAGTATATGGATTATTGATATTCGGTTTGCCCTACGTGCCATCCTTAATGTATACAAAAATTCTTAATTCTTAATTGAAAATATGTTCAACAAAGATTCGTTGTTAGAAATGAGTCAATCGTCGCATAGTCCACATAAGATCATTCCTACTTTAATAATCGGGGGGCATAAGGTATTGGACGTAGGCTGTAATACTGGAATGATAGGAAAGGCGATTTTAGAAGAAAAGAATGCTATTGTTGATGGTATCGATATTAATCCTGATGCACTTAGCAAAGCGGGAGAAAAATATCGGAAAACTTTCCAAAGAGACTTATATTTATCAAAACTGGATATTGATAATGAGCAGTATGACTATATTTTATTTGCTGACATATTAGAACATATGCCAAGACCAGATTTACTACTTAAAGATAGTCTTAAATATAGCTCCTCACGGTAGAATCATTATTTCTCTTCCTAATGTCGCTCGAATTGAAATAAGATTGAAGCTATTATTGGGGAATTTTGACTACAGTCCTGGAATATTAAACGAAGATCATTTGAGGTTTTTTACAAAAAAAAGCGCAACGACAATGATTAATACTTGTGGACTTTCTGTCAAAGAAATTATTCCAACAGGATTTGGTTATATGGTAAATATGTTTACGAATTTAACGGCATTTCAATACATTTATGTATGTGAAGCTATATGACAGATAAAGAAAAATATCCATTGGTTTCAACGATTACTCCCGTGCTCAATGGGGAAAAATATATAGCGGAGAATCTCCAATCGTTAAAAAATCAGACCTATCACAATATTGAAATTATTGTGGTGGATAATTTCAGCACGGACAAATCGGTAGAAATAGCTAAAGCAATGGGAGCCGTCGTCTATCAGAAGGGTCCAGAACGTGCTTCTCAGGACAATTACGGCGTGCAGATGGCTAAGGGGCAGTATGTTTTTATCACCGGCTGTGACATGGTGCTGGACAAGGATTATATCGAACAATGTGTACGCTGCTGCGAAGAGGGTAATTACGACGCAGTCTACGCTTCTGTAAAGTCCAAAACCAATAATTTCTGGTCAAAGGTCAAAGGATTGGAAAGAGATATGTATATCGGAGACGATTTTATTGAGTCAGCCCGTTTTTTTAAACGAGATGTTTTTTTGGCGCTCGGCGGATTTGATACCACGCTGGTGATCAATGCTGATGATTATGATATGCAACGGAAATTGAATAACGCTGGCTATAAGACCGGACGGATCACTGCTACGGAGCTTCATATCGATGAGATCGATTCCATCAAGGAGGTCTTCCTGAAAAGTTTTTATTATGGTATGAATAGCTGGGAGTATATCAAAAGACAACGGGGATATGCTGTTAAACAACTTTTCCCAGTGAGAAGGGCCTACGTTAAAAATTTCAGGATGTTGCGTGAGCATCCGGTACTAGCACTTGGTTTTATTGTATTTAAATTTGTTCAGTATCTTTCAGCGAGCGCGGGACTGGTGTTTGGAATGCTCGGTACAAAGAAAGTATCAGCGCTTTTTCATCGTCGTATTTACAAAAATCAATCCCAAGAATTTCCTAAAGGTGAAACTAAAAATTAGCCTAGGGGCAAAGATATGAAGATCCTAATCATAGAGCCATGTTTTGAGAATTTTGGAGGATACTATCGCGCGTTTGGTATTGCCAAAGCACTTTCTGTAAATAAAAAACATCACGTTGACCTTTTATTGTCTAGTGACAAGAAGTTTTCTTTAAAGATAGAAAAAAAGAAAATCAATGATAACTTGTATCAATACAGTTTGCCACGCATCTATGTCAATTTTTTTGTAAATGGGAGAATATTACGAGGGATCATAGCCTCTTTTTTTATCCTTTTGAAAAGATACGATATTATTCATCTTTTCGCTTTAGTTCAGTTTGAATCGAACGTACCACTTATCTTCTTTTCTAAATTTCTCAAAAAAAAGATCATCCTCGACTGGGACGATTACTGGACGGGAATTCATGAGACCATTCCTTTTTACAATGAGAAATTTGGCGGGATTATAAATAAATATTTTAAATTTTGTGAATACCATCTGCAACCGTTGGCGGATTACGCCACTGCGACCAGTGATTTTTTAATAGAAGAATACCGGAAAATAGGAATAACGAAATCCATGAAACTCCTCAATTGTGTTAATAGGGATGAATTTCAGGTGATGGATAAAGTCGAAGCCAGAAAAATTCTGGGCATTCCGATTGACGTGAAGATGCTTCTGACATTCGGTAATACATATTTTAAGGAGAGAACGATCTATCTTTTCCGCTTTTTCGGATTTATTTTGAGCAAGGATAGGTCGGTTAGGCTTTATATGAACCATGATCCAAAGCAACTCATTAACGAATATGCTCATGGAAACTCATTCGATGAATCGATTTTTCAGAATATTACAACCGTTGGTTATCTCGACAAACCGAAACTGGGACTGTATCTCAGTGCGGCAGATGCGGTTCTTTTTATGATGGGAGAGACTACGTATGAAAAAGCATGTTTTCCTATTCGAGTCGGATCGTATTTGAATGGTGAAGGCGTAATTATAACCAATGAAACTGATACCGAAGCGCATAATACACTTAAAAAATACGATTGTGTTATTAGTGATCGTGATATTGAGGAATTAGCTAAAAAAACAGTTTCTTTTTTGAATAGTGATATTGAACAGAATAGAATGAAAAAGAATGTTCGGGCAGCAAAACAAGAATTATCATGGGAAAATCAGGTAGGTAGACTCGTGGATTTTTATGAGAGTATAATTACTAACAGGGCATAGTCCTATGCAGTTAGAGGGGAAAAACGTCCTGATAGCCGGCCAGCTCAAGACCAGTCTCACGGAGAATCTGGAAGACTTTTTGGTTTCGCGAACTCGAACACTTGGCGTCATAGGCATTACGAGTCCTTTTGCCACTGTGAAAGAATCTCGTTGTACTTTATATATCAATGGAAATAAAGTAAAAGAATGGCCATTGCCTACCTTTACACTAAAAAAAGTGACATGGTGGAACTATCCGCTCATTACCATTTCTTATATAGTTTTTGTCTATTCGTTTATTCGAGCGTTTTTTTATCTGAATAGACGTTTTGATATTTTTATCGGTATTTCGACCTTTTCTGCAATTGTTGGGTTGCTCTATAAAAAAGTTGGGGGAGTAAAAAAGATGATCTACTATTGCTTAGACTATTATGTGACACCGAAAGGTTTCGGTTTTAAAAAATTGCTAAATCTTCTTTTTATAGTGTTGGAACCTAGAATATTGAAAAATGCAGATTTTGTCTGGAATCTTTCCTCTCGTATCAAGGATGCGCATGTTAAATTTTTTGGATTGAATCCAGGCGTATATCCACAAACAATTGTACCAGTAAGTTATCGTGGCAGTTTTTCTCGGAATCTTCCTTTTAAGGAGCGCGAGAGATGGACATTGGGGTTCGTAGGCTCTCTTTCTGAAAATCAGGGTCTACAACTAGTTGTCAGCGCTATGCCCAAACTCATCAAAATCTACCCGCTCATACATGTGAAAGTTATAGGTCATGGCCTGTATGCTCAGGAGATCAAAACGATGGTACGGGAAAAAGGGCTTGAAGATAAGTTTACTTTTTATGGATTTATGAGCGATGAAAAGGAGGTCAACAACATTCTTTCTAAATGTATGTTGGGTCTAGCACCGTACACGGGTGCTTTTATGGATAATTCATTATTTACAGAACCGGGCAAACCGAAGCTTTATCTTATACTTGGTTTGCCCGTTGTTGTTACGGAAAGTATATCTATATCGGATCTCATTGAGAATAACAAAGCGGGAAAAAAGATAAAATATTTAGAAAAAGACCTCATCATGGCTATCAAAGAGATCATCGGCGATGAAAAAACATATCAAGAATATACCGAGGGTGTCGAACTGATAAAATCCCATTGTCGTTCAGAGGATGTGTATGCTATAGCATTTTCTCAGTCGGCTCGTTGGTTGGAGTAGTCTGAGTAGCTCTTGTTTTCTTTCGCATTTATAGTATAGTAGAATTTCCACCATAATAGGCTCAAAGCTCTCCAATCACATGAAAAAAGTTTTAATTACCGGAATAACTGGTCAGGATGGTTCCTATCTTGCTGAATTCTTGCTAGAGAAAGGGTATGAGGTTCATGGTCTTATTCGACGAAGTAGTAGTTTTAACACGGGCCGCATTGATCATATTTTTCAAGATCCACATGTTCGTGAGCGGCGATTATTTCTTCACTATGGCGATTTATCGGATGGGAGCAATTTGACTCGTTTGCTTCGCGAAATTAAACCAAATGAAATTTATAATTTAGCGGCGCAAAGCCATGTGCGCGTCAGTTTTGACATCCCTGAGTATACCGGTGATGTTACGGGATTGAGTACTGTTCGACTTCTTGAGGCAATTCGCGAAGAAGGATTGAGTGTCAAGTTTTATCAAGCATCTTCTTCGGAAATGTTTGGCAAAGTTGAAGAGGTTCCACAACGCGAGTCAACCCCATTTTATCCGCGCAGCCCTTACGGATGCGCTAAGGTCTATGCTTATTGGGTTACAAAAAATTATCGTGAGAGCTATGGGATTTTTGCTTGCAATGGTATTTTATTCAACCATGAATCTCCCCGTCGTGGATTAACATTTGTCACGCGAAAGGTTACCAAAGGCTTGGTTCGAATAAAGTTGGGACTTGAGGAGAAATTGTATATTGGTAATCTGGAAGCCCAGCGAGATTGGGGCTACGCTCCTGATTATGTTCGCGCAATGTGGCTTATGCTGCAGTCACCAGAGCCAGATGATTACGTGATTGCCACAGGAGAAACAAATAGTATACGGATCATGATTGAAGAAGTCGGTAGACTGCTGGATTTGGATATCGTATGGGAAGGATCGGGATTGCAAGAAAAAGGTATTAATCGGACAACGGGAAAAGTTATTATTGAGATTGACCCAAATTATTTTCGTCCGAGCGAGGTTGACCTATTAGTCGGCGACGCCTCTCGGGCGCGAGAAAAATTAGGATGGGAACCTACCGTCCGTTTTAAAGATCTCATGAAGATTATGGTCGATGCTGATTTAAAGGCGGAGCAAGGCAGTAATCCATCACTATGATCACTCTTCAGAAATCAACATTTCTCCATTCAGTCGACACCAAGAAAGCATTAGCTTCGTTTATATTGGCGTCTGAACGGTTGAGTATGGGTCCTGAATGCGCGCGGTTTGAATCAACATTTGCTCAAAAGCAGGGACGTCAGTTTGCCGTGTTAGTAAATAGTGGTAGCAGTGCCAATCTGATTTTGTTTCAGGCTTTAAGGAATCTTGGTCGCTTAGCAGTGGGGGATGCGGTGGGGGTATCCGCACTCACTTGGGCGACGAATATCATGCCCTTATTGGAGTGTGGTCTTCGTCCCGTGGCGGTTGATTGTGAGCTGGATACTTTAAACGTATCTCCCGGCACACTCAAGCGTGCTATTGAACAAACAACATTGAAGGCTTTGTTTTTGACCAATGTTCTCGGATTTTGCGATGAGCTAGAAGAAATCATTCAATGGTGTCATGAACGCGGCATCCTTCTTTTGGAAGATAATTGTGAGTCGCTGGGGTCTCGTATGGGGAATAGGTTACTCGGTAATGCTGGCGTAGCGTCCACATTCTCTTTTTTTGTTGGTCATCACCTATCGACCATTGAGGGTGGAATGGTATGCACTGATGACGAAGTGCTTCGCGATATGTTAGTTATGGTTCGTGCTCATGGGTGGGATCGTGAATTATCCTCCGATCGACAACAGGAGTTGCGTGTTTCGCACGGCATCGATGATTTTTTTGCGAAATATACTTTTTATGATCTTGCTTATAATGTTCGTCCTACCGAAATTACGGGGTTCTTGGGAAACATTCAAGTACAATATTGGGATGAGCTTGTTACAAAACGCGCCCAGAATTTTGAACGATTTAATGCATCAATCCAAGCGAATAATGATTGCATACCTCTGCGCATTGAGCACATGAGTCTTGTATCGAATTTTGCTATGCCGGTAATTGGCAAGACGCAGGAATTATTTGTAAAATATCGCGATCAATTTGTATCGAATCAGATAGAGATTCGACCTATTATCGCCGGAGATATAACACGACAGCCATTTTATAAAAAGTATGTAACGCCGGGACGTGTCTGCCCGAACGCTGGATTCTTGCATCAGAACGGCTTTTATTTCGCGAACAATCCAGAGCTGACTGATGAGGAGGTTACCTTTCTCTGTGGCCAGTTTTTCGCGCAAGATATATGAAAGAATTTCTGACGGGCGAACGCATTGATCAATATTGTAGCATTTTGGGTGTTTCGGGAGATCCTTACTGCGAGCAGAAAAATAAGAACAAAAAATAGTATGGACAAGCGTGCAAAAATTTATGTCGCAGGACATACTGGCATGGTTGGATCTTCTGTTGTGCGGACATTAGGCAACCATGGTTTTGATCATATTATTACGCGATCACGACAGGCTCTCGACTTATTGGATCAACGGTCCGTCCGAGAGTTTTTTTCGATCGAGGGGCCAGAATATGTGATAGTTAGTGCGGCGCGGGTCGGCGGTATAAAAGCAAATATAACCTATCCTGCCGATTTTATTTATGAGAATTTACAGATTCAAAATAATCTGCTGTGGACCGCTCACTTGTACGGAGTAAAAAAACTCTTGTTCTTGGGTAGTAGCTGTATCTATCCGCGCGATTGCTTGCAACCCATGAAGGAAGAATACTTTATGGACGGCAAAGTTGAACCCACGAACGAAGGCTATGCGATTGCTAAGATTGCCGGGATCAAACTGTGTGAGAAGATTCACGAGCAATTTGGCCAATGTTTTATTTCATGTATGCCTACGAATATCTATGGGGAAGGCGATAATTTTGACTTGGAATCATCACATGTAATTCCCGCGCTCATGCGGCGAATGCACGAAGCGCGGCAGACAAGTATGCCAGAGGTGGTTATTTGGGGAAGTGGCAGCAGCCGGCGAGAATTTTTATACGTTGATGATCTTGCTCGTGCGGTTGTCTGGCTTATGGAGCATTATGACGATAAAAATTTTGTTAATGTGGGCACTGGAGAAGATATTTCCATCAAAGAGTTGGCGCACAAAATAAAAGAGATTGTTGGTTATAGGGGAGAATTAGTTTTTGATACTTCCAAGCCGGATGGCATGCCCAGAAAATTGTTAGATGTCGGTCGGTTGAGTAATCTCGGGTGGCACCATACAATTGATTTATGGAGAGGTTTAGAAAGAACCTATGAATTTTATAGAAAGCAGAGATCAATCTGAGAATTTTTTGAGAGCCAACAGATGATCATTACGTATGCAGATACTTAAAGAAAAACTTACTACGATACGATCTCTCCTGACCAGAAAAACTCACTGGATTTATCCGGGGATTCTATTTGTTTTGTGTTTTATTATTTGGGGCATACCGGGGCGGGGCCTTTTATATTTTGGAGATGTGCAGGCCTCCTATATTTTTTATCCCGAAAAAGTGTATGGATCTCTCAATATATGGCAAGAGTTATACAACAGCGGGACGGCTAATTATGGAATCTTTCAAGGCTATATTTTTTCCCTCTTTGTAATTCTTAACCACTATATTTTCCCAGTATACCTACATAGTTACGTTTATTCTTTCCTCGGTTTTTATCTTTTTTCTTTGTCCTTTTTTTATCTATATAAAAAAATATTTAAGGACGAGTTTGTTGCCTTTGTAATTGGAATATTCGTATTAGTCAGCCCCATGACGTATACATACCATAGCGGGATATTACTAATTTATTCTCTGGCTTTTATAAATTTTTCTTTTATTAGCCTGTATGATGTATTTTTCTTTGAAAAAAAGGAAGGAATAATGTGGAAAGAAATAATAGTTGCGAGCATATGCATTACCCTTGCAAACGTGTATCTACAGAATTTTTTCTTATACCTCTACATGTTACCCTTTTTTATTTTATTTCACCTGAAATACATATATAAGAATAAATCTTTTTTGTTTAAAAATTTTTTAACTTTTTCTTTTTGTTACATCTTGCTCAATATTTTTTGGATTTATCTCTTGATATATCAAATGTTAACGAGTAAGGGAAATTTTTTTAATACAGCCATACAAATTACGGCTAGTATGGATGTAGCCAATCTCATCACCAAATTAACCAATGTTGTTAACTTTTTCAGACTCGTACCCTATTATTTTAGTAGTGGTGGAGATGCCCTTGCCACGTACAATAGTAATCGAATTTTACTTTTTTTTAGTTACGTTGTTGCGATTGCAGCTTTTTCAGGCATTTATATTAATAAGGAAAGAAAATATAAGAAGGGGATACTATTTTGTTTGTTAATGTTCGTAATTACCTTTCCAATTTTAAATGGCAACAAAGCTCCATTTGAAAATTTCTTTTTGCTATTTTGGAACCATATACCATTAGCACAAACCTTTAGAACATTCACAAAATTAATGTTCATTAATCTCTATGCGATTGCGTATCTTCTTGGCGTCTTCTGCATATCCCTACCTCGTCGCGCGGGGAGATGGTACGTAAAGACGATCTTCCTCGTTGTTCTTATTTTTCCAATTATTATTTACAATGTTCCTCTAATGCGAAATAAATCTTTGTTACAAGAAAAAATACCAGACTATTACTTTAAAATGAGGGATCAATTTATCCAGCCATTGAACGCCAATACAATGATTGCGCCTCAAACAAATTGGCTGGTAACCTACAAGTGGAGAACGAAAGAAAAAGACACCGATAATATTTTTCCGTTTTTTTATAATGGTAGGGTTCTTACAAATGGTGCTTCTTATACACAAGATCAAGAATGGCAAAATTATAATAATTTAGCTGCGTCTTTTATCATTAACAAGTTTTTTGATAAACTGGGATATTTATTTTCATATAAAAATGTGGGATTTGTATCATTGCAGGATGATATCGCTTCCTTTTTGGATTTTAATGACGGCTCGCGAATATGGACTGAGTCCAATATTAAAGGGAGCGGAAGTTTTTTCAAAGAGATCGCCCGTTATGGTAATGTTTATATTTATGAAATTCCCGACCAGTATTTTAATCAGCAAATATTTTCGCCCAATGAAATTTATTTCATAAAAAGAACGAGCGTTCAAAATACTCAACTTACCGCCTCCTCTCCTTTTATTATTTCCAGTCTTCTGGCTAATTTCATAAAGAAAACGGACGTCAGTTTTATTTTCGAAGAGCAAAATAAAAATAATCTTAATGTACCGATGAAGGATTTTCAAAAAATTCTTTTTGATTATAAAGGTTCCTTGTCATTGGGATATGCTTCACCCGTTGATTCCCCAAAGATAGCGGCAGTCTCTAAAGAGATAAGTGAAGGAAATAAGAATTCTATATATGAGATTTTTGATATCAAAAAAATCTTAATAAATAAGGCCGACATTGAATTTAAAAAGATCTCCTCCATACAGTATGAAGTATATATCCATAATGTACGTGAAGGGATGGTGCCAATTATTTTTAATGAAACATATGATGATGGTTGGAGCTTATACTCATCAAAGATATCTAAAATAAAAGATGACAAGAAAAAGTATAATTGCAGTGAACTGTCAGGAGCGTGTAAATCAAGACAGGCATCAGAAAATACAGTAACAGACTACGTCAAGACAAATAAAATTTCAACTGTGGGTCCCCAGTATATTTCTAAAAGTTATAATGGTTCAATTCAGAATGATAATTTGGCGAAAACGCCACTTATCTCATTTCTTTTTAAGAAAAAACTCCCCGTTGACCATCTCTACGCGAATGGTTACTCCAATCTGTTCGACGTTGATATCAAAAAAATATGTGAAAGTAATTCGCAATCCTGTATAAGAAATTCTGATGGATCGTATGATGTTAAAGTAACGATTTTCTTTTCTCCGCAGAAGAATTTTTACATAACATTTGTTATTACACTGACTACTTGGATAATCATCATTGTGTATTTAACTTATTTAGGGTGGAATCGGCGCAGAGGCCGACAAGATCAACAATTAAACTAAACGTATGGCACAAATTTTGTCACATGGTAGTTTTTTGGATGTGCTCCTCTATGCTTATCTCGGGATTGTTTTTTTGTTACACTGGAGCGGAAAGCCGAGTTTGTTCGGAGGCATTTTTCTTTTGATGTTTAGTTGGTTTATCGAAAAAGCACGGCCGGGATGGGATATGTCAGAGTTACGCAGTTATGCTTGGTGGTTTATGGGAGGAGGACTAGTACTCATCATACGAGAACAGTGTGAGCAATGGAATGTTGTTCGATCGATGATCAAATTTGTCTCGAAGTCTTGGCAGCGTAAATCAAATAATATTCGATTGACTGGGAGTTTAATTTCACACAAGTTGAATAAAGGTAAAGGGAATTTGTTTAGCATACCCGCGGCGTCTTTCGCAAAAAAATTTCAAAGAATTGGTTTCACGAAGAAAGAAGTGGAGGAAATGTATGAGTATATTCGAACAATAAAGAAATTGGTGCTACAAACTTGCAGCATACTAACAGCTTTGGTACTGGTCGTGTGGAGGTGTTTTCAACGGTTTTCGTTAATAATAAGATTAAAAGTTGCAATTATTGTTGCCGTGACCATGTTGCTTTTTTTTGCCACTCAAATTACACCACTGTATATCCTGCTCATTTTATTTTTAATTGCTGGGATTCTTTTCTCCATTGGTAGTCGTTGGGCTTTTGGAGTAGCGTTAGCGCAAATCACTGCGATTCCTTTTCTGTTGAATGCTAAGAAAGAGAGCTTGGCCGAACAAGCGGCTGTCTATGCGTATTATTTTTTAGTCATTGGCATGGTTCATAGCATTGCAGAATTGCGACGAGAGCGCATCATCGAAAAAAGTACGCTATGATTCTCGGTATTGGAAGACGTATCAAAGTGTTTTTGGGAGGAGATAGCATTCCTCTTATCGTTTTTTTTGGATTAGCATTGTTAGTCACCTTGCCCCTTTTTTTGCGGCCAGGATTTGTGTTTTTACTCGACTGGGCGCCAATCCCAAAAACTCCGTTTCCGGGAGATTATAATAACCCATCTTTTCTTTTTAGTTTATTTTTTTGGTTTTTTGACCTCTTCCTTCCGGGTGGTTTTTTGCAAAAAATTTTTCTTTCAGCGAGTTTTTTCTTAGCTGGTTACGGAATGTTCCGTTTTTTGACGGGGATGAGCGTAATCCAAAGGCACTCATGGGCTGCCTATTTTTCGGGGATTCTTTACATGTTTAATCCTTTTGTGTATTCGAGAGCCTTGGTTGGACATTGGACAGTGATAATGGCCCTGGCGTTGTTGCCTTGGTTTTTTCGTGCCTTGATTCGGTTTTTGCAAAATCCAACATGGCGGTGTGCGTTCGTTGCCTCACTTTGGTGGACAATTATCGTTACCATTAGTTTGCATTTAGGGATGATACTCACTATCCCTATCTTAATATTTAGTTTATCCGCCTCAATGAGATCTTTTTTGCAACATCGTAGGGATGCGTTCAAATTGATTGCGGGCTTAACGCTGATACTATTGTTATTTATAGGCTTTAATTCTTATTGGCTCATTCCTGGTATTCGTGGCCGTTCCACGCTCGGCGTTTTTGTGACAAGTACCCTAAACGATGCCCACATCTTTTCTTTCTTTACGAGAGCTGATCCCCAGCATGGTGTACTTTGGAACACTGCGGCGATGTATGGATTCTGGGGGGATGAAGATCAGCGGTATGTATCACAAAAGATTTATGTTTCGTACTGGTTCTATCTTTTTTGTGCTATTTTAGCGCTTGTGCTTTGGGGGGTGATGGTGAGTGTGGGAAACTGCTATCGACGCAAAAAGAGCCCTAAAGAGTTAAAAGCAAGGCACTTCGCCCCGATTGTGAGTGGCATTGCTAAGGATCGCGGGGCAGGGAAGGCCGGTGCTCGTCACGATGATATTGGCTTGCGAAATTTCTTTCAATGGTGGGTCATCTTCCCTTTGATATTGACTTGGTTTGCGGCGTTCTTTTTTGCGGTCGGTGTTTCGTACGAGCCGTTTAAACCATTAGTGCTTTGGTTTTACCATCATGTGCCTTTTTTCCGGGGGTTTCGAGAGCCGCAGAAGTTTGTAGCCCTGCTCGTTTTTGTGTACGCGATTTTTGGAGCAATAGGGATCGACGATCTGATAGGTCGCATCGAAAGAATCAAACATAAAAAAATAACCCTGCTGAAATTAATTGCGCCAGCGTTGTTCCTCCTTATTCCACTTGCGTATTCGCCAGGGATGTTTTGGAGCTTTAATGGACAGATAAAATCATCTCAGTATCCTGCGAGTTGGTTTGCGGTTGATCAGATGCTTGAGAGTGACACCGATCATTTCCGTGTTTTGTTTTTACCATGGCATCAATATATTTATGTAAGCTTTGTCGGGGGAGTGATTGCAAACCCGGCAGAAAGTTTTTTCCATAAACCAACCCTCGCCGGTGATAATATGGAATTCGGCCCTATCTACAGCCAAAGCACGCGACCAGAATCCATTTTTATTGAAAAAGAAATCCTAAAAAACAAACTGAAATTTGTTCCTGTTGAGCATAAAACGCCGGAGCTGAGTTTGGGTGAAAGGTTGAATCGAATTAACATTAAGTATGTGATCTGGGCCCAAGAATCCGATTTCTTTAATTATGATTTTTTAGGGAAATCACCGGATTTAATCTTAGTGCTCGATTATAAAGAACTGAAGGTCTATAGGAATAGGCGTTGGAAGTGATCGATGTATCTTGCTATGGTTTTGTATTTTTGGTGTGGATAACTATCTATTTTAAAAGGGAAATAGATAACAAATTAAAATCATATTTATTTTTCTCTTTATGTAGGTATTTTCTTTCTTGTTGGAGAAATATTAAAATATTGCTAAAGTTTGACTAATTTATACAGTGAGTTTATAATATAAACATAAATATTTTATCCACAGTTATCCAGAATAAATTTAAGATTTTATCCTCTCTAATTATTATATTGAAGTTTCTATGTCAAGATATCTCAATCGATTAATGGATTCAATGAAGGATGTAAAAGAGGCAAAGAAGTATCAAGCCTGGATAGGTGTTGGAGTGTTAACGCTATTTATAATTTCTTCGGTCATTATCAATAATGGTGTATTTGCTGCAAACCAAGCCCTCTTTAGTTATGGGTACTACGGTGGAACCTATGGATATAAAACCACAACAACATCATCGGATGCGACCCCAAATTCATCGGGAACAATAACAGCAGCGGTATCTAATACCAGCGCTGACCTTACTTGGTCTGCTCCGACAACCACAACATTAGCAACACTGATCGCAAACGGTGGTGGCAGTATTTCTAGCTACAACATTTACTACAACACGAGTTCTATCAGTACTTGCGCATCGGGAAGTGGCGGATCGAGTACAACATCAACGACTGCAGCGGTTACAATTAGTGGCTTGACATCGGGAACAGCATACAATGTTGTTGTTTGTGCGGTTGATAACAACAACAACGAAGGTAACCCCAAGACCGGAAGCTTTACAACTGCTTCAGCGGCAGGATCGTCGGGTGGTGGTGCAGGCGGGGGTAGTGCGGGTACTAGTATTTTCTCTTCTCCTTCAAGCACAACAACATCAACTTCCAAGGGTTCTACGACTTCAACAACAGTGACATCCGTTTCAGTGGTTAGTGATGCAGACGCACTGGTTTCTGCCCTTGGCTTAACACGAAACACCGCAGCAGAGGCAACAAATGCGAAAAAAGTAGCCTCGAGTGTAGCTCAATTTAAAGCAACACTGACAGCTGAACAGAAAGTGATAGCAACAAACTTCGTGACCTACGGTACATCATCAGCAACGATTGCTCTTGGTTCGGGTGAACGGTTGGCCTTGGTTCGTGATCAACTTGAAACACTTGGTCGATTAAGCCTGACCGCACTCGAACAGCTTTCGACTGGTCAGAAGCCAACAGAGCGCAACCTTGTCAAGGAAAAATCCCAAGTTGCTCTTGCGCTAAAGGTATTCATCAAGCTCACGGGCCACAAACCTGACTTTAAGAAGTCGAACGAGGATCTCGCATGGAACACACTCCAATACCGGATTCGGTTCCCACGCAATCTCAACAAAGAAAAGACCGGAATTCTCAAGTTCAAAGCGGTGGAGAAACGTAACCCAGCCACACCCTTTGACTGGTCAGAAGTCCGTGCCTGGGGCTACCAACTCGGAGCGAAATAATCGAACGCAACAATCAAACCCCCCTTCGATCCGCCAGTTGCGGGACATCGGAGGGGGGTTTTGAATAAAGAATGGTTCGGCGTATGGCCAAACGATTTCGCATTGGGATTATTGGTTTCATTTTCGGCATCACCATAGCGCAATTATTTCCATCGCAATCTTTGCAATTGCCCGTTTTGCTCACCATCGCCGTCGTAGTAGGAGTATACGCAATAGGGTTTCCACGGCATCGATCGATGGTGATTATGGTGATGGCGATCATGCTTGGGTTGTTGATGGGGAGGGGGAATGGTTCTCCGGTGGTTGCGCCTCCGCAAGCGTTGACGGTGATTGCGGGCAACGTCGCATCCGTAAGGGCCACCACCGGCTCCTATCGGGTTGCAACCGTTATTGCGGATGACTCCAACACCATTGCGGGGTTGCCGAGTAGCGTGACGGTGATCACGATGGTGCGCCCGCTCGATATCGGGAGTCGCGTGCGTATCACATGCCGGTGGAAGCTCGATGTGAGTGGGTGGTCGTGCTTTAGTCGGGATATCAAATTTTTGAATACTAATGATTCGGTTGTATGGTGGCGACGGTGGGGGTGGATGATGCGTTCGGGTATTGTACGCATCCTCTCGCAAGCGGTGCCCGAACCTGAATCCAGCGTGGTCCAAGCAATTGTCTTTGGATTTGACGAAGGGTTGTCGCCAGCGGTTAAGGAACGATTTAAGATTACGGGCATGACTCATTTGCTCGTTGCCTCCGGCATGCAGGTCGTACTCACGATTCAGATGTTCCAAGCAGTACTCCTCCTGCTTGGGATTGCACGACGTTTTCGATTGCCATTGCTTGTTTGTTCGGTCCTCGTTCTCTTACTCATCGTCGGATTCTCTCCGTCGAGTGTCCGGGGGGCAATCATGGGCCTCATCCCAACACTTTCACTCGCGCTTGGACGGGGCCGCACCAATGCCGTCCACAGCCTCATCGTTGCAGCGGGGGCGATGGTCGTCGTTGATCCCACCGTTGTATCGTCCTTGAGTTTTCAATTATCGTTCTTGGCAACGGCGGGTATTATCGTGCTCAGCCCATGGATAGAGTCCCTCTGGGAGAATCGAGCGATCCCAGAGTGGGTGAGTGCTCCAGCGGCAGCAACAATCGGTGCCACCCTTGCAACGCTTCCGGTCCTTGCAACACAGTTTGGAGTCCCGAGCGTGGGGATTATTATTCCAAACATCATCCTGGGGTTTATGGTCGAGTTAATGACCACCCTTACCACCGTTGTGGTCGGCTTGGGAGTGATCAGTGTGGGAGCGGCAAATATGTTGGGTGTATTTCTTACGGTGTTGGTCTGGATTGCTTTAGGATTCGTTGAATTTTTTGCGCATGGGTTAGAGATACTCTCGCACGCGCCCCTTGTATCTGAAATCATCAACGGTGTCGTTGTTGTTGGCGCGATACTGTTTGTTATACGTCACTATGGAGTATTTCAATGGTGGAATTCGTCGCGTGCAATCAGTGCATGATCGCATCGGCGGATTTGTTCGAGCCCATCGGGTTCCGGTGATTGGGATGGTGCTCATCGCAATGATTGGCGTTCTGTTGTGTGTACGAACGCTCCTTCCGCACAGCGCAACACTCACCATGATTGACGTGGGTCAAGGCGACGCGTTGGTGCTGCGGACCGCCCACGGGCAAACGATCCTCATTGACGCGGGCAACGACCCAGGATATGTGCAAAAACTGGGAAAGATCCTGGGGCCGTGGGACCACACGATTGATTTACTCGTGCTTACACACCCACATGAAGACCATGTGTCGGGGTTTGTGGATTTGATCGATCGATGGAATATTCGAAAGGTGCTGTGGACGGGGCTTGAATATCCCGCTCCGGCGTATCAAGCGTTTAGAGCGTGGGTGCAATCACTCCCACCCCAGACTCTTCAGGTTGCTCGCCAGGGGCAACGGATTATGATCGATGGGGGGTGGCTGGATGTACTGTGGCCATTAGAGTCCCTGAACGGAGTAAGTGCATCTGCCGATGGCGCCGAAGGGAGTGGGGGAGTGAATGACACCTCCATTGTGATTGAGGGGCACGTTGATGGGAAATCTTTGATGCTCATGGGTGACGTTTCCTCAACGGTCGAACACGCGATTCTTTCGCGACAGGCGGTTAAGCCGATTGATATTCTTAAAGTAGGTCATCATGGATCGCGGTTTTCCACTTCCGAGGATTGGGTAAAGGCGCTTCGTCCCTCCATCGCTCTTATTTCGGTGGGGGTGAAGAATGAATTTAATCATCCAGCGCAATCAGTGATTAGTCGGTTACGAGAGTATGGTGCCCGTGTGTATCAGACTCCCCAGGATGGTACGGTATCCGTAGAATTCCTGCCCAATGGCCTTACGGTCAAAACACATCAATAACACCCGACTCACTTGACAATAACGAATAATGTGATATAATTTATCCTGTACATATAAGTACATAATAAATATGGGTCATGGACCAAAACAACGCAATTCCACAGGGCCACGGTTTGCCCAATTAGCTCGCTTGGGTGAGGGCGTGTTTCATGCGCACGATATCGCCAATCTATGGAATATTCGTAATCCCAACACCCTCTATAAAACATTATCTCGGTATGTACAGTCCGGGCTTCTGTATCGTGTCTATAAGGGGTTGTACGCGCTCCATAAGGTTTCTACCGTCGATCCCTATTTACTGGGAGTGAAAGCTCTTCATGTTCCTACGTATGTTTCTTGTGAGTCTGTATTATTTGATCATGGTATTATTAACCAACGCCCTCAAGAAATAACGCTCATGAGCCACATGGCAAAACAATTCTCTATCCAAGGGCATCATTTTCGATCGAGGGCCTTGGGTGACGAGGCATTATTTAACGATGCGGGCATCGAGATATCTAATGGTGTTCGCCGTGCAACACTACCGCGGGCGATCGCGGACATGCTCAATGTTTATCCGGGTAAATATCTCGATGCGAAAGAGTCCTCGTTGATTGATTGGGAAGCAGTACACGAGATTGCAACGCGCGTTGGCTACCACATTCAAATCCCAAAGCATGTATGATGATACTTCCTCATAAAAAAGACGCTATCCATAAAGCATGGTTGTATCGAGTGCTGGGGGCGATTTCGGATGATGCTATTCTAGCGCCAGTGCTTTGGTTTAAGGGCGGGACGTGTGCATCAATGCTCAATTGGCTTGATCGTTTTTCTGTTGATCTTGATTTTGATTACGCTGGCAAGATCAACGATATTCAAAAAACACGGAATGCCTTAGAGGGTGTCGCTCTGTCGTTGGGTCTTACGGTCAAAGATTCTAGTAAAAAAGGTATCCAATACTTCCTTCGTTACGAAAATAAGGCATCAGAAAGAAATACAATCAAAATTGATGCGTCGTTTCCATTGTTTGTCGCGAGCAAATATCAGCCACAGAGATTTATTGAGATTGATCGGATTATCACCTGTCAAACAAAGGAGACGATGGTTGCGCATAAACTCGTCGCGTTGATTGACCGGTTTGAAAAAACCAGTCACATCGCCGGGAGAGATGTGTATGATATTCACCAGTTTTTGATCAACGGTTTTGGCTATGAGCAGGGGGTGATAGAGGAGCGGCGAAAAACGACGGTGAAACAATTTTTTACACAACTTTTAACCTTTGTTGATCATCATGTCACCGAGACGGTTATCAAGGAGGACTTGAGCACGTTACTCCCGTTGCAGGAATTTAGCCGGATCCGAAAAGTATTAAAGCGTGAGGTGATGACATTGCTGCTGGACGAGATACGGCGGCTCGGGTAACGACGCTACCCGCCGCGAACCTTGTCAATTAACCGATTCTCGGGTATAATCAAATAGATTTCCTCGGAGCTCTGCTCCGGGGCGGTGTCGCCTAGGGATCAGGAGATGGTATACTGCCACATATGGCAGAACACATACGGAAACGACACAATGTCAACTGCATACTGTATC